>JAABUP010004870.1_pt1 | contig 21402 bp, 37 predicted proteins | sample 5559201 | NCBI WGS metagenome assembly JAABUP01 (sample SAMN10711887, study PRJNA513373) | rock metagenome | isolation source: Antarctica rocks | place: Antarctica
AAATGATACGAGAGATACGGCAAACGTGCTTCATGGCGTCCTCAAACAGCACAAGGTCCATCACAGCATTGGTCTCGTTGTACTCATTCAGAGCCTGCACAGCACAGCCATCATGAGCAGTGATGTGGTTGATTTCTGTTGTCTTGGTTGGAGCCAAGATGTGTGGCACAACCAAGACACAATCATTGTAGCCAAGCAGACCAGGTGTTTATCAATGTCGTGACTGCACAGCCAGAAAATGCTAGTGACAAGCAAGGTGCTGACCTCCATGAGAGTCTTGTAGAGGTCCTTGAACTCTGTAACCTCGTTGTAAACCTTGTCACCCAGACCACGGGCAAAGTGGCAGAAGATGAGAGGCTTAGCATCCGCCTTCTTGTAGTAGTCATCAATGTCAGAAACATTGAAGTACTTCTTGGCAATGATGACTGCGTTCTTGTTGTAGTTGGTCAGATCCTACATGGGGGGCAGCAACAGTCAGCCTCACATCAAGCGAGGTCTGCTGGGACATAAGACTGCTGACAATCTAATGTTCAAGGCACAGTATAACATCACAGGCCAGCTTGCTGCAGACCTCAGCTTGCAACACGGTGGTGGACAGCAAATGTACAATGGCTTTGCTTGTGCATGCGCACTTAAGCACAAGCGTTCTGTGGTCAGCAATAAAATCAATAATACTACTAATGATAACACTGTCCAGCTCATGATGAGCTAGGTACATGCAGGACAAGTCTTGTCTCTCCAGAGCAGCCTGTCATGTGCAGTCCTATAAGGCCTACTAGCAAGAGAAGGACATACCGCAGCAGATACCAGTCTGTCAGCATACACACGCTCAGACTCATGAAGCCACAGCCGTGACAGCTTGGTCACATTGTTGAACTGCTCAGGCGTGGACATCAGCAGACCCTGGAAGACGTTGGCCAGATGGCGCACAGTGAACTCATAGTGGAAGTTGACTGCAGTCTTCCTGAAGGTGCCTGCCACCTTCTCATGCAATGCCAAGGCAGCCTGCAAGATCTTGGTGCCCATTTCCTGCAGAGCCCAGAATCACGTCAAGCAACATCTGCGCTTGTAAATGCAGTCTTGACAATGTCAGGTTTCCTGCAGAGGCCAGAATCACATCAAGCAACAACTGCGCACATGTTGATGCGGCCTTGACGATGTCAGGTTTCCTGTAGAGGCCAGAATCACATCGAGCAACAACTGCGCACATAACAATGCAGCCTCAACATTGTCATGTTGTTGCTAGAGTAGCTTTGACAGCATAGGGCAAGGTCTGAGAGCGGGCAGCTGAAGCTTGAGTGCATGCATGGCAGATGTGTTTAGCTTGCAATCTGGCATGAGACATCACGCATGTTGCAAGATGGTGTATGACCTGCACATCTGCTGAGAACTTCTTGAGGTGACCAGTGACAAAGGTGCCATAGATCTTCATGAGGGACTCCTGCCCTGGGAACTCCACAGCCAGGGTCATGAACAGACGCTGCAAGCGAGGGTTCACCACAAAAGACCCAGCTGTGGGGTTCATGCACGCCACATACCTGCAGAGGCATGCCAAACTGTCAGCACATACAGAACACAGCACAAAGGTCATGCCAATTATGCAGGGTACAGCCTCAGTACATGCCAGAATAGTAAACAGACTTGGCAGTATGCAATGCGATACAGCTGTGAGAAATGCATCACACTAGACAGCCAGGCAAGCTTGCTGAAGCACTTTGCTGCAGTCACAGCTCAACAGCTGTGTTGTCAAGGGTACACGCAAAGGTGCATCAACTTGACTGCAGCTGAGATGACACTCACTGGGTATTGTTGATGTTCTTTTGAGTCAGCTTGGCACGGTCAAACCAGTGACCCCAGCCCAGATGCTGGCGGATGAGGGAGATGGGCATGGCTGTCTCATATGGGTCCAGCTTGGGCATGTTCAGATCATCCACAAAGAAGACCAGCTGCTTGGTGCCTGGAGGCCCATAGTTGATACCAGCCTACATCACAGCAAATGACACAGTCACATTGGCTGGTGCTGCTCAAGCATCAACAGTGGTCTGCCTATCTGCTGAATTGTCTTATTAGCAGCTTGTGCACTTGCCTCCAAAAAACAGACTGCAATTCACAGTCATGTCCAGCATCAGGAATTTCAGGACTTTCTGGCAGAAAGAAATGCTGGTTGTTGCACCTTAGTGAGTGCAATGCTGGATCTTGCAGCAATGTGTTAGAACTACAATGCATGGTTTGATGCCAGTGCACTTACCTTCTTCTCCAGAGGTGACTCAAGGATCTTCTGAAAGGAGATGACGTCAGTGAAGTAATTGAAGCTGATGGCCAGGGACGCCATGTCCTCTGGCAACTGAGCCAGCTTGCCCTTCACCAGCTGGGTCTTGCCTGCACAGCAACAGGCCCAGCTGATTCACTGCTTGCTGAAAGCTGCCATGCAGCTGCAAACATGATGTGTCAACAGACAATGCCAAGACTAGGCATTAAGCAAAGGCTTACATACTCAGTAGCAGCCACAAGGTCACAGAGCAAGGCACAGCTGAACACAGTGTAATTATACACTGCTGCTGAACAAGTGGTCAAGCTTGCAGGCTGCCTGAAAATGTCTTTGACAAGGAGCAGTGCAGGCCCATGGCAACGTGTCAAGACATTTGTGCAGCTTACCAACGCCAGCACCCCCCACAAACATGATAGGCTTCTTCAGGCCAACCATGAGATCCAGGAAAAACCTCAGCGAGGAGGTTTCAGCTGTCGGGACAAACAAGCTGGACATGGGCATGCCAGAGTCATAGTCAATGTCTGTGACCAGGTCTGTCCACGGCGTGAACTTGCTCGTCTTGAAGTTGACAAAGTAGTCGTAGATGGTTCCCTTGCCAGGGATCTTGACTGTCGTCCAGGTGCCCTTCCACCACTTGTCAAAGTTCTTCCTGCAGCAGGTGGGCTTGCACTCAGCAGCCGACAGAAATGCAAGCAAACACTCCAAGGTGCTCAGCCTCAAGCTGCACTTGCCAATGCATTTGCATTTTTTTGGGGTAGCACAGGTGTTGCCAGTTGCAGACTGTAGTCAAGCGCATGCTACATGTCCAGAAGCCCTGTGTATCAGGTTGTGCTTGAAGCCTCGAGCAGTGATGCTGCATTTTGGGTGCGCTTCTCAGTGGTATATGTTTTCACATGCAATGAATGAGGCGGTCCTTCTGAGTGAAGCAAGGCTTCACCTGTAGCTGATGCCATCCTTCTCACACAGGGCACCTCCAAAAGCCCAGATCATGGCAAAGGCAAACATCATCTCAAACATGGGCTGGTCAGCCTTGTTGTTCAGGTTCTCGGGCTTCAGGCAGCCTTCCAAGATGTTCACCAGCGTGGTCACGTAGTTCATGGCATTCAGGGGGGTGACCGGAGAGAAGGACTTCTTCATCTCAAAGATGGTAGCCGGCACATACTTCACGAACAAGTCACGCATCCAGCCAATTGGCTGCTCCACCTCCTTCCACTTGGACTTCTCTGCGTAAGGCCTGTGATGCACCAACACGCTCTATAGGGCCATCAGAAGATATGGATTGCAGGTGGCTGATGGTGGTGGAGATGTAGTGGTGGTGGAGGAGGTGTAGGTGGTGGTGACCAACAGTCAGAAGCAGTTGGAGCCAGAGAGCATACTGTGGCCATATTGTGATACTGTGCAACAATGATCCTCACTATTGCTGTCGTCACAGACTCAACATGCAACATCAGATTGAGAACACTGTGGCCAAGCTGCAACACTGTGTTTCACATGCGTAACTGCATCAAAGGCAATGTCTCAATCTCCAGACTGGTGAATACATGATAGCAATCAGTTGTAGAGCATGTAGGCTACCTGACAATCTTCTGGATCCATGACTGGACCATGTTGTTCCACTGCTCACCCTCTGAGATGTACAAGATACCAGCACGTGTAGCTGTGGCAGGTGTGGCATACTTGAGATCCCTGATCTCAAAGATCATCTTCATGTGAGGCAGCAGCCTGATACGCTCATTGGAGGGCAGTGTGAGCAGACGGTTGTCGTCCATGACACTGTTCATGCTCTCAATCCTGCACACAGCACGTTTTTGTAAATGTACATGCTAGGCAGGTGCTACCCTGCATTGCATATCTCATTCATACGGCCTTAATGTTGCTGCCAAACAGATCTGATACCAACTGGAGAGCCCATAACAAAAGGAAGGTTCAGCAGTGGTTTCAGCGCAAACAACAGCATGAGTTGTTGGCACATGTGCTGCTGCTAGCAACCAGTGCAGGACAACAGGGATGCATGTCGTCCAAGCTCTCACCAGTTGGCATCCAAGTCACCATCCAGCAAGATCCACTTGGGGTTGTCATCAGGCTGGTTGGCCAGCTCACGCATGTTGTAGGACAGCAGGCCGTCCTTCCACTCACGTGTAGACATGTTGACGTACCCATACAGCTCCTGAGTGCTGATACTCTTGGGATCCAGATCCCTGATTGTCACCTACATGTTTTTGACAAGATGTCAACTCTGCATCAAGTTGCCTCAGCACAGGGCACTCTCTCCCTTGTTGGGAGGGTGGGCCAGTTCTTTTCAGCCCAACCCTGTCACCAGGTAAGCTTGATTTTGCACGGCTGCAGCAACTAGTGTGCTGCAGCTTGCATTGCAAGTTAGCAACCCTTAGCCTATGAGTCATAACTAATGCAGGTGTCATGTGTCTTGCTGCAGGGTACTGCAGGTCAAAAAGGCAGAAGATGATGGCCAGCCCACATGTGACCAGGCACAATTAGGCTGTTGTGATACAAATCAGCTTGCCAATACACTTCACGAAGTAGACAATAGTATGTGATTCTGAGCCTTACCTTCTTCCTGTTGCAAGCCTCCAAGTAGGTGTTGACAGGCTTGTCAGTGCCAGTCTGGATGGCCTTGGCCAGCACCTTGAAGCACTCACTTCTGCCAGAGCCGGTCGGTCCCATCAGGAAGACACAGTGACGAATGGCCAGCAGCTCTGACAGCTGCACCACCCTCAGGATGAAATCGTCCTCTGGGGTGAGGCCCATTTTCAGGGTGGTGTCCACAATCACCTGTATGGGTCAAAATGAGTTCTGTACATGTGCACATGCAGACACTGTTTATTTTCAGGGTGGTGTCCACAATCACCTGTAGAGGTCAAGATGAATTCTGTACATGTACACATGCAGACACTGTATTATAGCACATGGAGCAAGTGGAGTCGAGAGTCGACTTGTACGCAGACACTGTACTATAGCACATGAAGCAATTGGAGTTGAGGGTCAACTTTTACACCATGCACTGTCACCCCAAGAGTATGCACAACAAGCTGCACATGACCCACATGCAGCAATGGTCAAGGTCCACATGACTGCAGGGTGGTACCACAGAGTAAGACATGCAAACTTGTAAGTGTGACGTCCAATCGCCACGACTTGCTCCACACCTCTGTCCAATACAACATGGAAAAATGGACAAAAAACAAAAGGCATTCAGCATGATGTGTACCTTCTCAAACTCAATGTCACGCTTCCTGGGTGGGTCCACCGCAGGGAACAGGTCCTGCAGCAGGCCTGTGAAGATGACCATGTCCTGTGACAGGATCTTGGGGATGTTGAAGTCACGCAGGGCACGAAACAGCACATCAGACTCCACTTGCCCTTCTTGGGCACGCAGCAAGGACCCAGCCACAACCAGCACTGACTTGATGGCTCGCAGACCCCAATCATAATGCCTGCAGACAGACATGAGACAGGTCAAAGTCCTGTGCAGACAGAGGCAAATCAAGCGCAGACCTTCATGTACTGCAGCTGCTGCCTGCAATTTAACATTGCCAGCTGCTGTGGTTTCTGCCAAGCTTAACAATGTCCTGCTCATGCACAACACAGCCTGATGTATGATGGCGCAATAATGCTAGCTTACTTGGCAGGTGACAGCAGATCCTCCAGGAGGTAGTAGAGGGATGCAAACTTCTTAGCCAGCATCTTGGCCTCCACAAAACCTTCAGCCATGAGCATGTTCTCCATGATCAGCTGTCGGTCTGGCACCACCACTGTAATGGGCCGGAACAGAGCCTGAAGCGCAGCAATTCAAGGTCAGCTTGAAGCTGCAACATGGTGGCATTCCTCCTGGCATTCTGACCTATGCCCAAGCCAGAGTCACAACTGGCTGTGGCTTTGCAGCTTAGCACAGTGCCCTGAGGCTATGTAAGCTCAGAGTGGGTATGCTGGGCACATAAGCAAGTGGGCCAATACCTTAAGCGACTCAGGCAGCTCAGCCCTGCCAATGTATCCAGGGTTCATGGTGATGAAGGCGGATGTGCCCTCCTCCAGGGGCATGAGCACTCCGTCAGCAGCCACAAAGGTGTAACTCTCAATGGCCTGCACATTCAATCAAGGTGGGCATGAGAAACATATATTTCACTTGCATGATGCTGTGTATGTCACTGCCAGAACAAGTCAAGCACATAGCATGCCAGGATCACGTGCTCAGATGCACAGCTTGCTGCTGCATGCATGGAGTGTAAGACTTGTTGCACATAATCTGTACTATGCAAGCAACATGCTGCAGCACAACCAGTTGCATGATGAAAAGAGGCTTTTGCCTGCATCTGCATCAAGCCAGAAGTGATGCTCACCTTGTGCTTGGTGCCACTCCTGTCAATGTACTCCAGGCCACGTCCAGGCAGGATGGTCTTGCGCTTTTGAGCGTCTGTGACGCACTTGTACTGGACAGAACACACACTCAGCACCTCTGGCACCAGTCGGTTGAACTCATCAAAGCAGCCCCAAGAACCTGCAAAGCGTAAATCACTGTCAGAAGCAATGCAAGCTCAAGATGACAGGCCTCCTGCACAACTGCATACCCCATGGGGTCAATACAGGTGCAAGGAACAGCCACAGGTCTGCAGGCAGTGCATGGTAGCTGCCTAATTGACTGGCCATATGGCGTGTATCAGCTTCACAAGCAGCCATTGGAATGGGATTTTGCATTGCATGATTACCTGAAGCAGCTAGGCCCTTGAAGATGTCACCCATGGTCCTGTAGTCCATTTCAGGCGCGCAGTTGAAGACGTAGATGGACTTGCCCAGCTGTGCTGACAAATCCTTGGTAGTCTCAGTCTTACCAGTTCCCGCAGGGCCTGCGCATGTATACACAGGTCAGCATCTTTATACAGCAGCATACACTAGACATAGCTATCAGCACATAACGTTGTATGGGCTGGCAGGTTTCTGCTTGAATGCGTGGCTGTTTCTACATCTTGCATGCAATCATTTGCTGACAGATTAATTTAGTCAATTACCTGCTGGGGCAGTTCCCATGGACAGCCAGCAGGCCTGCGTGGCTGTGATGTAGATACGATCTGTCAGAGGGGTAATGACCAGCCTGGCACCATTCCCAAGATACTCATACCTGCAAGCGCACCAGGTTTTAGCACTGATGCATGATGCAAAACCCTCATCACAGACTGTCCACTCAAGACACAGCAAAATTCTGCCTGGCAGCACAACAGCATGACACAAAGCAGACCGAGGCTGCCATTGGCCAATGCATGTTGTGATACTCTGTTGATGACGGCTAGCATCTGTGTTGTAGGGTGTCAAGTGTTTGGCAATATGCAGAAGCATCAAGGAGCCCTTTGCATGCAGACAGCATGGCATGCATGGGAATGAAAGGGTCTACATACCCGTATGGGAAGGTGGCATCACAAATACGAATACGACAGTCGTTGACTGTGGAGTCCCAGTATGACCTCAGCTGACACATCCACTGGAAGCAATCCGCCCTGCACAAACACCAGCAATAGTCGGTGCTCGGTGTGCAAAGCATCAAGCAAAATGCAGCTGGCACAGTCCTTGCCTGCTCTGCCAGCAACATGCTGGTAAGGACAGATGACAGATGCAGCTTCACACAACAGACTTGTTTTTGGAGCTTAATACCCCAAGATACCCTGCTGTAATGATTGTATATTGCTGATGTGACACCATACAGTTCAAGCTCAGCGTGCAACATCCAACAAAACGCAAAGTCGATCTGCAAGCACCTGTCAATGCCTGACTCTGCAATGCTCTCCACCATGTCTCTGGAGTGAGCATCAATGGTGATCATGTTCATGACCTTCTGACGGTCCTCCTTCTTGAGGTCTGTCCGTGTGACCTCAATCAGCTTGGTCAGCTGCTTCACCTGGAACTGGTTGTACTCCTGCAAACCGAAATTGACTTCTGTCAGCATGCATGATGTGACAAGGCAGTTCTGTCAAAAAGACTGATGCAATCATCGTCTGATGCAGCAGGAGGTCATTGGCAGCACGATTGTGCAAACAAAAGGCATGCATAAGTGTGTGCAGAAAGATACATGGCATGCAAACACGCTGCTGTAGAGTACCTTCATGGCATTGGCTTGGCCTTTATTGAGCTTCATGAAAGCTTCCTCAACTTCTTGACACCAGAAGATCTGGTTGACCACCAGAATAATCTGACTGGGCCAATCAAAGATCCACTTTTCACGAGCCTTTGACGGGTAGTCCACCACTGACTCGTGCAGGATGTCACGGAGGTCACCACGCATCTTGAAGATGATGTCAGTCATGTACTCCTCAACCTGGCACAGCCAACCACGCAATAAGCATTTTGTAACACTTTTTTAGTGGGTACATTGAGCTACATGTCCATTACACAGACATGCAGCGAGCAACATTGCACAACATGTCCATGGCACATGCATGGCTTTGACTCAATTCTCTTGCCAAGCAAGTGTAGGCCAATCGAGCGGGGTGGTACTCTACCCTGAAATAAGACATACCTTGTTGTCCAGAGGCAGAGGGCTCTTGAAGGAGACGTATTCAGTGCCAACACAAGACACCATGCCCAGGCCCTTGGGCCTGACCCCAGCGGCTGGGGTCTCTGTGTCCAGCTTGAGCTTCTCAACAGCCTGTATGCAGATAAGCTTGCATGGGTAAGCTCATGCAAACAAGCAGGAAATGCTCTGTCTGAGTCACAAGGATTTTGCAGAGAGTGTGCGTGTCAGTGAGCCAACTGGGCATGACAACTGAAGAGCCAGGAAGAAATTTGTCGTACCTGGAAACACTTGTTCATGTGCTGCATGACCTTGATGGGGTTGTTGCCATTGGACAGGATGTCCAGCAAGTCAGCAGAGGATACAAAGTAGAAACGTGGGAAGGCACGACGCTTGCTCTCCATGTACTCAGCCAGAGCCTTCTCACAGATCTCCAGCTCCTTCTGTTGTTTCTCTAAGTGCTTCATGAGGCCCTCCTTGTTACAGGCTGCCACGCAGTTCTTCACCTCACCAAACTCCTACAGCAAATTGACACTTGGATCAGGTGATGTTGTTGAAGCAGCAAATTCCAGAGGCATGCCGCACATAGGCAGGCCTTGCTCAGCTTTACATAGTGAAGTTGAATGTGCACAGTGGCAGCTGCAAACAACTGAGAGCAGTCTGACCTGCTAAGATTTGAGCAGCTTGGTAAGACATCTAGTAGCAGGCCATGAGCCAGTGATTGATTCCATACCTTGAGGATGATCTTGACCTCCTTGTCAATATTGGCAAAGCGCACAGCAGCCTCTGGCAACTCCTTCTTGACCTCCTCTGAGTGGATGAACAGACTCTCCAGGTAAGCCCAGGTGCGCTGGATCTCAGTGATGATCTGGTTCACGTCTGCTACATTCATCAGCTTCTTGTTCCAGCCCAAGATCTCATCCCGGAAGGTGTTCATGTACCTGTTGGCCATCATACCCTGCATGACATTCAACACTTGTGCTGGTGTGTCTGGCTGCACAACATGGCACTACTGGCTCAATTTGGAGATGTTTTGTAGAGCGCCCAATGCACAACAGCATTGCAAATCTCAGCACACAAGCTCCTGCAACTGGCGGTGCAAATGTTGATGCCGTGCTGAGTGGCAATGACTGTAGCACACCCATTGACAAAGGCACAGCATACATTCCAAAGGCATCAAAGGCCAGCCAGCAACCGTTGCAGCTGAGGCTTGCATCTGTTATTGTGCATTGTGATGTTGGCGTACCTGCACTAGGACTTGGTTGTCCTCCAGGGCCTCAAAGTCTTCTTCAGCCATCTTGACCAGGTACACATCTGTGCCCTTGTGCTGAGTGAACTTGAACTCAACATGGCTCCATGTGTCCTACAGCAAAAGACAACAAACATGAGCATCATCACACTGAGATGCAGCAACAATGCTCAAATGGCAAGGCCAAAGGCTGCAAATGCAAAGACAGGACAGAATGTTGTAATCTGTGACAAGCAATGCATGCATGTTCTGAGGTTTGATTTAGACTCATAATGATGTGAATGTGGGAGTCTGCCATGCATGTAGGCTCCCACAGAAAGAGCCAGCATACTACCTTGAGCTTGGCGAGGCCTTGCTCCATCTTCTCCTCCTTCTGAGCGCAGTCCACAATTTCTCCCACCTCATCCGCAAACTTGTGCAGCTCAAGCTTCAGCAGGTCATCCAGCTTGAAGTTGTCGTCCAACACAAACTGGACCTGCAAGCACGACACAGCTTGTCAACGCCGTCATTGTGCAAACATGATTGAACTTCCAGCAACAAATCATGCTGCAGCCATGTGCAAGCAGCTGACGGCCCAGTGTTGCCTAACTCAGTCTGGCAATTCTGACACCAGGCAAGCCGCCTTTGTCAGGACATATACATTGCCGACGTTGCATGGTCTATGTGAGCAAGACACAGATGAAGGCAAAGTGACAGATGTGGAGCGGTGCGATTAGCTTTGCAGCATCGCATCTTACCTTTGTGGTGGTCATGAGCTGAGTCCAGTGGCGTTCCCTCATGGCAGGGCTGCGCAGATCAGCCACCAGAGGTACACTGGTCAAGAAGTTCTTCACGCTCAAGTCCAGCCCCTGAAAGATAAAGGAACACATCTTTGACGATTGCTGTTTGATAGTCTGGGTCTTGAGGTATCACATAGACAATTGATGGAATGGCATGAGCTAGCTTGGCCTGACTAGCACTAGACGCAAGCAGCCAGCATGGGGGCCAAATCTGCCGACACGTTGATTTTGAAGCAGAAAGATCAGTCCCAGACAGCAATGTCAAGGCTTGTTACGCAGAGGAGTGTGTGCAAGGCAGGGGAACGATAAATATGCAGGCTGCAAGGGCACCTTGAAGCAGTCCTCATCCCTGACAGCCTTGGGGAGGGCCTTGACCTCCTTGACAAAGGCCTTCGTGCCCTCCTCCATGACATCAGTCCTGATGTCTGTCCATAGAGTCTGGCGCCACACCTGTTTCACACCGACATTGCTGGTCAGCTACTGCACTAAGCTATACGGCATGAGACTCATAGAGACTGGCATGGGTTGAATCATCTGTAGAAGCAAGATCCCTTTGCTACCACTTCAATGCCGTCCTCAGCAAGCAGATGCATGACACAAAGCTCGTAACTTCTTTTGTTTGCTAGTGATAACCTGGTACATCTTGTCTTGAAGTGGTGCATGTATGATACGGGGAAACACGCATGCTGATGGACTGCTACATGTAACAGACCTGGAATTGCTGCTCAACCAGAGAAGAGGCATCCCAGACGTCCTTGACCATGACAAGGTCTCCCTTGATAGCAGCCACACCCTCTGATGCAGTGGCCACTGTCTCAGGGCAGTCAAACATGTTGGACAGCTGAGTGTGCTTGTGCAGCTCAGCTGCCATATCCTCATAATCCTTGGCTGCCTGGTCAATCTCTGGGTACGCCTTTTTGGCCCCAGTGGAGTACTTGTAGAAGGAGCGAGTGCGGAAGCCCTTCTGGTAGTCTGCTACACGGCGAGCAAAGACTGCCACCTCTGACTTGATGCGCGCAGCCTCCGCCTCTTGAATTGGCTGCACCTCATTCTTGACCTGCACCACAACCCTTGCTTCAGAACCCTTGCTTCAGCAAATCACACGCAGCCAGTTTTTAAGCATAGTCAACAAATTGTAAGCAAGACCAAGGCAGTCAGAAATAACAGATGCATGCAGCTCTGTGAGCCATGATTACAGTCACCAATTATGGTGGATGTCAGGAAGAGCACCATACTTCAGATGGCTCAGTTGTGAACAAGGGTTGTCACACACGAGACCACAGGCTTCATCACTTGATGTGCGCATGCTCTGCAATAACAAGGGGTTTGTTTGTACCTGGGAGGTTCCCTTCTTGATCTCCTCCCAGCGAGCAGCAATTTCAGACAGCTCCTTGTCAGCCTTGTGCATGTTGATCTGCAAGCAACAGCTCTTCTGTCAGAACAGGGGAAGCGTGATGTACCCCATCACAGAGGCATAGGCGGTGCACTCCCTGAGGGGGGAACTAGCTGGCCTTAGATGCATCACATAGCAATCAGCATGGTACAGCATATAGCAACATGAACAGCAAGCCAACTTGCTGTGTCAACATGCGTGTGCATGCTGGCCAGTCATGGGAAAGGCAGCTACCTTGTTCTGCACAGTGAGATAGTGCAAGGTCTCCTTCAGCTGGTCGATGAGCAGATCAGTCTCGCTCTTCTTCACCCTGGCCTGGTAGAGAGAGTCCATGACCTACAGCCAATGACACATATTAGGCCTGCTGACAGCAAATTTGCTAAGCTATGTTGCTGTTCGAGCAGCTATGCCTTGCGAAGTCTTATTCTGCAGGTACAAGGTACCTTGGGCAAGGTTGTTCAGCAGAATGCAACAAGACATACATTGCTCTGTGCACCTCCCTCATGTATACACATGCAGCATGGCTCACCTTCAGAAGCTTGTCAAAGCTCTGCCTGAGGCTCTCAGGGTTAGCAGCCATGTCCAGCCCAGTGGCTTGGCGCTCCACCCAAGTCTCCAGGGCTTTCAGCTGCTCAATGGCCTGGTTGCGCATCTTAGCTGCAAAACCATACTGCTCCTGCATAACAAGACAGGCAGTCTTCTCAATCAAGACACTTATGGTACATCAAACAAGAGGTGGGCAATATCCATACATTATAGAGAAAGCAGCCCGGAGGGATTGGTGAATGAACTGAGTTGAAGCTTGTTGACTACAGTCAGCTCAGCAAGGGTGATACACTGATCAAGGCAGGCGTGTTTACAATTCTGCCTATCCGGCTGATTTGTACAACTGAAAGCTGCCATTGACACTGTGTCTTGCTTGTGGAATGCATGCTTACCGCTGTTGCCTGGATGTCCAATGACATTGCCAAGTCTAGCTTGGGGCTGCCTGCTGCAGAGTTCAGACATACCAGCTTGCTGCCATGCAGAGTTGCAACTGCACCCTGCAAACAGCACGTGTTGATCAGAGGACAAGTCGGCAAAAACACACAGGCTGCAGCAACAAGAGCAGTGCACTGTCAAGGTAAGCGTCTGCACATGCTGTGCATTCAAATTGATGCCAACCAGCTGAGCAGCAGTGGCATTCTTGCCTGGCTGGGTACAGCAAAGAAGCAGCTTGAGAGTAGTGCATATCAATAGCCAACCTGTGGAGGGCACAGATCTGCATGACCCAGATAGATGAGGCTCCAGGCACGCTGCTCCAAGTCCAGGACCCATGCATCATTTAGGGGCTTGCCATCAGCGCCAAGGCCACCAAACAGCATCAACTTGCCTTGGCCGCACTCCTGCAATGCCAACTGCTGTGTCAAGCAAACAGGAGCATGTAGCTGTCCAAAAAAGTCATGGATGTTTATGTCATAAACTACAAGGAGCAGGCACCCTCATGCTGAGGTGTTTGTGGGCCAAAAAGCAATATGACAATAGTTAATAGCAGCATGCGGCTTCTAGTCTAGGCTGTCTTTGGTCCACCAACATACCTGGAACATGGCATTCATGCGAGGCGCAGGCTTGAGGCCTTTGATGTCCAAGGATGAAACCTTGATGGTCGAAGGACCACCCTCCATCTCCAGCAGCAGCAAGTCATCTTTCATGACCTCCTTGGCGTCAGCGTCAACACCCTTGCCACCAAAGACCACCACAAAGCGGTTCTGAGTGCAGGCTGCACTGGCGCCCTTGCGGGCTGCCGGAGTAGTTCCATTCAGGATTGGTTCGACCCACGCCAAGTTGCCCTGCAGCAGCAATTAGCTAAATCCTGCTTGACAACTGATGAGAGGCTCAAGTTCCAGCAGTGGCCACTGCTGAACAGAAGGCGGCTGCAGCTACAAAGGCTGTGGCGGCTGCCAAGGCTGAGGCAGCAGCTGCTGTCCTACGGGCAGCTTCAGAAGCAGCCGCTGCTGAAGCTGCAGCAGCAGAAGCCGCAGCAACAGCCGCTGCTGCAGCCGCAGAGGCCGTCAAAGGCGGCAAGGATGCCAAAGGCACACCTGCAGCAGCAGCACACAAGGCCAAGGAAGCCAGCACTGCAGCAGACAAGGCTGGGAAAGGTGGCAAGAAAGCTGCAGCTGACAAAGCAGCAGCGGGCAATGGACAGCCCATAGCTACAGCAAGACAGCATCAACTGCATCCTCTACAGAGTGCATGATGCACTGGCAAAAATACAAGAGACATCACGGCAATGGCAATAACGCTTTTGCGTGAGCTGCTCAGTTGATGGCAGCTGTGTTGTACCTGCTTCTCAGTGTCAATCATGCACATCTCCTGCACCAGCTCTGCATTGCTTTCTCCTCCCAGAACCAGCAGGTCTGAGTCAATGGCAACTGCTGCGTGAGAGTTGCGCTCAGTGGGGAGAGCAGCAGGGCTGTCAGGCAGAGCAGCCCTCACAAAGCCTGTCACACCCTCTGGGCTAGTCCAGGAGTACCCATCAGCAGTCTGCAAAACAGAGGCAGCTCAGTCAACCTAAAAATTCAAGACCTTGTTTGAACAGATGATTGCTGACTTCAGTAGCTGGGTGTTATGTTGTGCATTGACATGTGCTGAACATGGGAAAATGCTGACTTGTAGCGACCATTGCAAGCAGACATGTGAACCAGGGAGCAGAACCCCAAACCAAGCCAAAGAAGCGGCAACGCTTATGCACCTTGACACAATGCTGACTGCATGCAGCAGCTCTCACCTTGGTCAGGAAGAACAGATCATTCAAGTCTGCATTGTCCTCCAAGGACTGACCGCCAAACATGACCATCTGGCTGCCCATTGCAGTGAGGCTCTGAAACTTGCGAGACACGGGCACCTTGCCTGTAAAACATTTCAAAGCTATCACTGACCAGCCGGTGCTTTTGATGGCCGATCAGCCTATACTTATTGCTGATCTGTCAATGCTGTCAAGATCTTCTCTCATGCTGTACCACATGCTTCAGCAAGCATGCAAGGCAAGACGTTATTGCAAAAACAGATGGCTGACTGGAGCATTTCTGCTGATGCAATGAAGTGTCTTTGCGCCACCAGATCAAGGCAAGTTGAGGTCAAAGCAGAACATTTGCAATGCTGCATACACTGTACAATCACCCACCAGCAATGGCAGGAGAAGCCCACTTCCAGTCTGCTCCAGCCATGGTGCAGACTGCCAAGCCTGATTTATCGCCGCCATACACCACCAAGTCATCGGCAATTGTGAACATGCTGAGTCCCTGCAGGTCACATCATGTGGGCTGAGGCTCAACCTGACATAGCAGCATGTGTCATGGCAATCTCTGCACAGCAATGCATGACATGCTGCATCAAAATTCTGCTCTGCTGCCTGTGATTATGGACGACACACAATATAAACTGCTTTGGCTCAAGCAAGGCAGCCCTTGAGCGCCAAGTCTGCTGACGTCATGGAACATTGTGTTGGGGCTGACTGCACTTGAAGTGTTTACAGGACACCGGCTGCTAATCATGGCACAAATTTGCTGCTGTGGTCAAGAATGATCAGCATACTTGCAACCAAGTGGCTGTACACACCTGGCGTCTGGCAGGCAAAGCTCCCAGCGCCCGGTACTTGGTCCAGGGGTCTGTGCATTCCACAGCAAAAGGACTTCCCCTGATGCCCACAGGCACAGGGTTCAGGCCTGCATCTGCATACTCCACATGCACCAAGAAGGCTCCTGTGGCTGGAGCTGTGTAAAAGACTTCGTACAAGCCGTTGTGGAGGTCCACAATGCGGCTGCCACCCTGCATCTCCCCTTCTGCTGCTACAACACGTACCTGCCAAACACAATTAGAACACTCTAACCCGCTGCTGCAAATACGCTTTTCAATCTGTACAGACTGCATTCATCATGCATTTGATCAGCTGATGAGGTATGATTGCAGCTACATGCTTTTGACAAGGCCAGTGATGCTGTATTGCTGCCAAAGAACTGATGATGTACACTGCAGCATGACAGGCATGTTGATTGCAGGTATTTCCACTGACGCCTGTTGGGGCAAGAGGCCAAGGGTAAGGCTTACTGTGAACAGGTCGCTGCCACTGCTACGCTTGTTATTGCAGGTGTCCTTGGCCTGTATGACGAATGGCATCTCCACACCAAACACTTGACCCTGCATACATATAGCCCAACAGTGACACTTGCACTGACATGCCCACTGTCACATGTGCAATTTTAATGGTGCATCAGAACACAGCCAGGAAGCATTTATTGCATTTGCGTTCACAAACATTGACTGACAGTGTTGTGTGACGTGAGGCAGCAGTACAAGCCAACTCACTGCTGCAACTTTTTGATGTGGCAAGAGTGTTAATATAATAGACCACCAAGTGACGCCTGCACTTCTCACCTGGGGGAGCAGGCCTGGTCCATAAGCCAAGCAGTTCTTGGCAGATGTGTTAGCAAAGTAGTTGAACTGGATCTTGTTGACAGTCCAGCCCTCTCCACTGATGTTGACACGAATGTCAACTGTCATTGCGCCGTACACCTCATAGTTGGGTGTCTTCACCCTGCAGTCAGGAGAGCACACATGAGAAACCATGGCCAGGTACACAGTATGCCTCACAACCTTGCGCGAGTAAGCACTCCTCGGAAAAGGCGGCTGTGTCTTTATTGCTTAATGCAGTCAAGCTAGCAGCAGATGACGTGGGTGTTGCCGCGACTTGCAAGAGGGCAGACACATCAGATCATGATGCAGATGGCACATGCATTACAACTGGCAGAGCAGGCAATCCTGACACTGAATTGACGGACTTACTTGAGAGTTGAGGGGTCGACATACTCTGCATCCTGGATGATCTCACTCTTGCCAGTGCCAAACTTTACCTGACACTTGCCATCACTGCATAGCACAAGAGCTGCTTGTACAGAGCTTACAAAAGCAACGTACCAACTACAGCAGAAGACTGGCATGCCCATATGGTGACGCTCAGACACTGTCAGCAATGCAGACTTGCAATGGCAATCCAGGATTGTGTATTGTCACCAAACTTACGTGAATCTAAGACCCTTGATGATGATCTCTGAGTTGCCAAACACAGGCCCGATGTCTGGCTCAACTGCTGTGCAGGCGTAGGGTGGGCCAATGATGGGGGACACATTGACCTTCCAGGTGTCACCCAGCCAGCGGTTTGACCAGCCACCAAAGAGATACATGCAGCAGGTCTTGATGTCAAACACCCAGGCGGTATCCTCCCTGCAACACTCACAGCGATAAGAACCACACCAAGAGGCCTGCTTCAAGTTCATGGATCATGCCCGCCACCTAAACGTGCTGTCAGAGCAAGCTTCAGCGACAAGAAGAACGTCAGCAGGCTCCTAAAGTTTCAAGGCTGCAGGTGACACATGGATGTAGCCTTGCTCAAGAGAGACTTGATGCCAGCAACATGGCAGTTTGCAGTTGTGAAGTACCTTGGGCAAGGTGGCGTCCCCTGGACTTCAGGCTGATGCCAGAACTGCATGCCGCAGTCCATGACCTCCACCACGTTCTGGAAATCTGTTGCGCCACGCTTGCCACCAAAGGTGAAAACCTTGTGATATGGGACGCTCTCAATATCGTCACACAGGTTGTTGCACAGCTCGTAGGTGAGGGCAGGAGGCTTGGCATCCGACTCCCAGGCCATCTTGTTCAGATCCAGCATGTAGCTGTCGCTGAACTGTGATGAGTTGTCCCGGCCTCCCATTACCATGTACTTGTCAAAGGTGGAGCTGTTGGGTGTGACTGGGAAGATGAAAGCACAGTGGTCAAAGCGAGGAGTGGGTGGTGCGCCTGAGAGCAAGGCTTCTTCCCAGCGCAAAGGAACACAGTCCTCTGACAGGTGAAGGATCCACAGATCACCAAGGGCCCTGCCGTTTCCGGCATACCCTCCAAAGACTAGGATCTTGTTGCCACATTTGGTGGCTGTGTGGTGAGCGCGGGCAGCAGGACATGGGCCCTCAATCTTTGGCTGCTCCCACTTCTTGTCAGCGACATTTAACACCCAGACGTCATCATATCTGATACGGCGGTTGATGCCTCCAAATATCAGTAAACGCTTTTGGTCCAGCTGCATACCATGTATGTCAAGTAAGCTTGGGCACACAGCTTGATATGCTCAACACTTCAATATGTGGCCTAAACAAAGTCATCAGCCCCAAATCAAGCATAGCTTGCAGGCTAGCTGTGAAGAGTCTCACCACAACAGCAGTATGACGAGCGCGCGACGGAGGAGGGTTGTCAGCTTGCATGACAGACCACTTGCTTTCCTCTGGACTTGACACATCACAAATGTGTAGGTCATTGAACGATGTTGCTTTTCCTGTCACACCAAGAGAGATCGTCACAGGACGAGGATGTGTTTGGGTAAGGTCACCAAGAGGTACAGCAGCAAGCTATAGAAATTGAGCATGGCCGGAGCGTACCATCCTTGCGTCCAGAACCACCAAATAGGAAGTGTCTGCCCCCAACTGTACTGAACGAGTGTCCAGACCGAGGCTCTGGAACCTGGCCAGTTGCGGCAGCCTCTTCCCACAAGATCGACTGCGACACACAAGAAACAGTTTCAGCGGAAGTCACAAAATATTGCATACCGTTTCAGCTTGAACAGAGGACGAGGCTCACCATGCGGGAAAGTCTTGGGTTATGCGAACAAAGTATTCGACTTGTCTCACACCCTGAGTAAGGGCACTTGTTTTAACGCAATTTCAGATCATGTCAGGTCTTGCTCAGCTCATTGAACCCTTTGTCACAGCATATGGGTTGCTGGACTTGGTGTGAAACAAGACTGAAAGTCAAACAAGTCAACTACCGTCACAAGCATACGTGGGATAATACAGATGTCTTAAATAAATGGCGAGGATGGTACGAAATTCCCCGTGCTGACGGAGGACGTAGCGTATGGCCAAAATGGCCACGATGCCGATTGCAGCACGATCCCCGGTTGCAGCATAAGGTATCAGCCGTGGCCAGTTCGCGCATCACCATTGTGCTGCGATTGATCGTTGACCGCATCGGATTAGTGCGCAGCCCCACGAACATCCAACGCTTTTGCTGTAGCAGTTTCCTGTGAGTCTCAAACAATCAACAGGAGCTACCTTGAACGAGCTACCCGTTCGAGTTTCCTTGTCCTCGATCAATATGAAGGTCGTCGACAAGATGAACGCTGCCCAGAAGGCTGGCGAGCTTTTCTTTTCATTTGAGTTCTTTCCTCCCAGAACGGAGGAGGTAACGCCTGTTTCACAAGCATGTCGTCCCGTTTAAAGGTTGGACGTTGCGGGTCCGTGTTCAGCATCGCTTCATCTTGCAGGGAGTGGAGAACTTGTTTGACCGCATGGATCGCATGGCCACCCATGATCCTACCTTCTGCGACATCACTTGGGGTGCCGGCGGCACTACAGCTGATCTTACCCTTGAGATTGCAAGCAAAATGCAGAACATGGTACGGTTAGCTATGCTGCATTCGCGCGCAAGTGTATGGATGCAACTTTTATGTCGGGCGCACTCACACATGCACGTGCAAAAGCAGAGTGCCATGAAAGTGCTGCCAGCTATACCTTGCTCACGTCAAGTCTGTCTTTGTAATTGCAGGTCTGTGTGGAGACCATGATGCATTTGACATGCACCAACATGCCTCAAGACAAACTGCGTGAGGCTTTGGACAAGGTATGACATCTTTGCTGCTGCAGAATATATTCTTTCCATGATGTTGTGGTGACCTTGTCCGCACAGTGCTGAAACAGCATCAGCATTGCAATCACTGCATGATGGCACTGAAAGCCATTGATGTTGTTCAGCTGAAAGAAGTCGGCATCCAAAACATCCTTGCTCTTCGAGGAGATCCACCTAAAGGTCAAGACAACTTCGAGGCTGTGGAGGGAGGATTTGCTTGTGCTTTGGACCTGGTGAAATACATCAGGTCAGCTTCATGTGCATACTAAAGACATACAAACGCGCTTGCCTGATGGCGGATCTTGCATTGATTGTGCATGTTTTTTCCATCCAATTATGCACACAACATGCCGGCTTAATTCAATGATTGCAGATGATCTTGCTCGTGTTGGTAGCAACCTTTGCATGTTCTGTTCCCCATCGCATTAAGTGCTGGTCCTGTCATTCAAGGGCATATGCAGATTGTGGCCGAGTAACACAGTGTTGTTGCAGCTTCGGCTGGAAGTTTCTTGCTGTCGGTACTTAGCAGGCACGTGACCAAAGTCATGCAGAACACTGACACATCTAGCTTCTGTTGCAGCTGGTTGTTGCACTGTGATCTCTCTGTACAAGTCTTGATTTGAGTAGATTGTCTAAGTTGACTGTCTAGGCAGAATTGGTCAGACACTCTGTACTCAAGGGTAATGTTGGTGGCTTCAGGGAGAACTATGGGGATTACTTTGGCATCACAGTGGCTGGATACCCTGAGGCGCACCCTGAGGTCATCACAGATGATGCAGAGGAGATGGAACGCGCATACCAGAGTGATTTGCAGTACCTCAAGCAGAAGGTAAGGGATTGGCTGGACATCCTTATGCAAGCAATACGCAGCCTTTCTGCTGCCTAGGCACAGTTGCAACTTTGGACATGCTTGGTTCCCAATTGGCATCCGTACCCGCTGCTCACTATAGTAATTGGCCAGGATGTCTTTAAATTTTCACCTGGAACTGCTTGAATCAGCTTGTACTAGTCCTGTTGAAGTCAAGCTTGCAGCAGCATTTTCCTGACATTGATAGCAGGGTGATAGCCCTGTTGTTTTATGCTGTTAGGGCCAGCCTGGTGCTAGCTCTAGTGTTGCAACCTGAAAGTGCAGTCGTTTTGTCTCTTAATCTTGGGAGCAGCAACATTAAAAACATCACGAGTTTGCTGCAGGTCCTGTCCTTACTGTGCAGATGTTTGGTATGATGGTATTGCTGTGTGTGCAGGTTGAAGCAGGCGCACAAGTCATCATCACTCAGCTGTTCTATGATGTGGAGAAGTTCATCAAGTTCACTCAAGACTGCAGAGCTCTTGGCATTGAGTGCCCTATCATCCCAGGTTGGATCACTTTCAACAGAGTTCTTAAAGCTGCTTTGGTCCACTGCAATATGCCTTTGTTGTTTGAATCCAAGCGAAGAGGGTGGTCACGTTGAACATCATCCAACAAGTCAGGTTGGATGATGTTTA
>JAABUP010004876.1_pt1 | contig 21402 bp, 30 predicted proteins | sample 5559201 | NCBI WGS metagenome assembly JAABUP01 (sample SAMN10711887, study PRJNA513373) | rock metagenome | isolation source: Antarctica rocks | place: Antarctica
CCACCTCCACCAGGCAGGACTGGAACCGCTGATGTGTCTAAGGCATCTGCCCAGCAGAGCGTGGCTGTGAGCAGCACTGTAGCTCCATCTGTGAGTGGCTCTGCCTCGGGGCACACAGCTCAAGATGTTGCCAGCAGTGGTCAGACAACACAGGCAGGTCAAGCAGAAGCTTCAGCCTCTCCAGCTGTGATGATGCCAGAGGCAACAGCAAGCGGCGGCTCTGCAGGATCCTCAAAGGGTGTGGCTTCTGCTGGTGATGCCAGTGCATTGTCAAAGGGTGCAGCCAAGCATGGTGAAGCACAGGCGGCAGCTGCTGCTGAGAGACCGTCTGATGAAGCTGGTCTTGGAGGTGCTGATGCATCTCAACAGCCAGCTGCAAGTTGCAATCCCTGGGCTGCAGACGAGGCAGACTTTGCCAACATGCTGCAAGAATTCCTGGTGTGTATCTTGCTGAGTCAGACACTTGATGACTGCAGCTTTGTTGTTAATGCTGTTCTGTCTGCTCATGTTCACAGTTGGTCTTGCAGTAACGTGCAAAGTTGGCAGACTCACATCTGGCAAAGATGCTGTGAGCACCAGAAGCCGCTAGCCCTTGGCATGCTATACAGCTTTTGATGTGATGATGATCAAGGTCTCACTTTGTGGTGCAGGCAACTGCACGGCAACAGAAACAACAGCTGCAAGAGGCTGTCAAAGCAACAGAGCAACAACTGGATGCTCTGAGGAGATGGCTTGGGGAACCTGCTGATGCAGACCCTGCAGCTGTGTTGAACACTATTTGGACGTTTGCAAATTCTTTTGACCAGGCATACAGAAACGTTCAACGCCTCTTGTTGTGACTGCAATGCCTCATGTACTTGTCAGTTTTAGTGATCAATTGAGTTGCTGATGAAGTTTCAAACAGTACAGCGCATGTCAACTGTGCACACGTGAGTAAACGTTCTGTATGATGAATTCGCACTGTCAGTGTTACCACCCGACTTTCATGCCATTGAATATTGGGCCGAGCGTCTACCGTAGTGACTTGACTCAAGTCACGTTATTTGGGCAATACAGGAACACACGTCAAAGCCAAGCTGAGTTAGTGTAACGCCATTCGAGACCTGAGTGTGTGCTCAATTGCTGACTCGGTGATGCCGATCAGACGAGTCAGGGCATGATGTGCGATCAGTGTTCATGTGATCTGCTTTGGTTGTCATTTTACCACAGAGCTACTGAACACATGATGAGCTCATATTGGGCATGAGTTTGAGGATGCTCACACACAAACAGGAATGCCATGTAGACCAAACATGGAAATAGATAAAGACTGCCTGCATGACTCATTGAGTGTGTCTTTACATCCTTGCTGTGCCATGGCATAAGCTTCTGCCACCTGGTGGCACGCCGTCTATTACATGTCAATATGGCCATTCCAGCATGCTATGTGCAGACATTGCAATTTGAGAGAAGCAAGGATGTCTACATGCCATTGCTGTTTCAACTTGCAGATTCAAAAAAAGCAGCAGCCTGCAAACTTAGACTGACTGTCTTCTGTGCATATGACTCTGGCCAACAAACAGTGTTAACCAGATATGAGAACACCACTTCAAGGGACTGACAGTGACAGCATTATAGCAGCAACGTTTAATGTACAGGTATAGGATACAGCACAACATTTGCTCACAGCTTGGACTGTGCACCACTGTCAGGAACGAGCAGAATTTTCCCAATAACTTGTCTGCTCAGCAAGGCCTTGAAAGCATCAGAAGCTTGCTCCAATGGGAACCTGTCAGGCAGCAACCTGCTTGTTCAGACAATGATGCAAATGTGTAGTCCTGCTGCCTGCTTCTCATCATTGCATTGGGATGCACAACCGCCAAGGCATTTGAGCACATGAGAAGTAATCAACAAGGCTCCATCAGTTAGCATGAGACCAGGCTAGTCAACCTGCCAACCGCGGCTATTTAAACATTGCTGCTAACAACCAGGAACACAACACCAAGGCAACGAGCTTACTTGTGAGAAACAGGCACCCTGACTTTGCCCTCAGACAGCCATTGTACAGACTCTTCCAGGGTTCGTCTGAAGACACGGGGCTGAGCTTGCTGATGCGCTCCCCAGAAGATGCCGTGGATGGTCCAATTCTTGACAAGCGCTATATTTGCTGCAATCTGCACCAAGAGAAAGTCCACTTGGCAAAAGTGTGGCAGGTCACATGCTGAGAGAGCCTGTGTTGCATACATCTGGTTTCAATGCTGTATACACATTGAGTAACTGCAGCTGCCGTCCATTTTGAAGCAGCAAAATAGCACGGCTGACCATAAAGCATGTTGACACAACTTCAGCTTAGCTGTTCTGACCATGCATTGCACATTGGGTATATCACAACATCTAGATATGTACACTTGACAAGGATATCTGACAAGGGAACAACTAGCAGACCTTGGGGATAGTGCCACTGGCAAAGCCAATGATTGCAATCTGCCCTCCCCATTTTAGAGTCTTCAGAGCTTCAGCAAAAGGTGTGCCTCCGACAGGGTCAAAAATGACATCAACGCCTGCAATGCAGCATTGCTCAGCTGTGCAATTGCGGTGGCCACAAAGCCATGGCCAGGCGTACATGCAATATGGCAAAACTCACCCACGGTTCTCATTGCAGCACATGACAAGCACAATGAGCCTCAGCATGGTGCCATACAGCTGAAAGGATTGACCAGCATAATGCTAAAATCTCCATGCAAGGGAAGGCAAACGCAGATTATGCTCAATTAGATAAAGCAAAGCACCATCTGGAGCCGCCTTCTTGATGAGATCCCGGAGGGCAGGCCCCTGATTCTGTGCTCCTGGGCCCCCTAGAGCCCCGTACCCCTCATCTTCTGGGGCTGGTTGCCGCCCTGGCGCTGCCCCTCCTCCCTGTTGAGAGAACCCCAAAAAATGACGCTGCAAAAGGTTGTGACAAATGAATGCATACACGCAAGTTCTATGGGCAGGAGCATGCAGGTCCTAACAGCTATTCTGATGGTGCATACTGACATGCCAGGTAGGCTACATGACAATCCAGGAATACGATCAGCACTGATGTGTTGTAAACCGAGTCACAGGGTCCAGGTCCCCAGGATCAATACTGGATGCCCATGATGTTTGAGAGTGTGTACAATTGTTTGACCAAGGCTCACTTGGTGATTGGCAGAGGTGTCAATGACCGCATCAGCGCCCAGCTCTGTCAGCAGCTTTGCTTTGCTTTCTCCCCTGGCCACAGCCACCACCTTGGCCCCCAGCACCTTGCAGATCTGAACAGCTGCAACACCCACTCCACCAGCAGCACCCAGAATTAGTACTGTCTGACCTGCAGTCATGTATCACCACGTAACATAAACCAAGTCTGACGAGTTGGCCAACATTTGGAGAGAGCACTAAATCCTGTCCTGTTCAAAGCAAATTGAACATGCAAGCACCCAATCAGTACATAATGCATACTGCTGAACAGGTCATGCATTTAACATTGTAGCTGCTTTCAGTAACAAAGATCTGGCAGCAGGTAAGACCAGTGATGAGATGGAAAGCCGTTACCTGCTTTGACTTGTGCCCTCTCTTTAATGGCCAAGTGAGCAGTGCCAAAGATGACAGGAAGGCCAGCTGCAGCGACCAGGTCCACATTGTCAGGCAGCTTCACTACACCACCCTGCTTGATGACAACCTCGCCAGCAAAACCGCCACCTTGCGTTACTGCGCACACCTGCAATGAGACCTGTTCTCACATGCAATTTGGGCCCTATGTACGGCCCAGTACCTCTGGGCAACCACACAGTTAATGCTAGATGCCTAAGCGAGCATTTGACCATAAAAGAATATAGGATGCGGGCGAAGGTGCAGCATGCATACCGAGTCACCAACAGCAAGCGTCCTGACGTCTCGCCCGATCTCGATGACCTTGCCTGATACTTCCGATCCCGGTATGAACGGTAACTTCGGCTTCACCTGATACTGGCCCTGCGTATTGCAGCATCAGGTTTGCAAAAGGTGGCTCAGTCTGAAGCTGTGCGGAGCTCGGATCGACGCTGATTACCATGACTTGCAGCGCATCGGCAAAATTGAGCCCGCTGGCGGCAACCTTGATGCGCACAGCATTTGGGGCCAAATACTGAGGCGTCGGGTGATCAGCAATGACTGCGTAAGGCCTTTTCTCGGTCGGCGAAGGTACCGGGTTTCCAAGCTGGCGGACAACAAGCGCTTTCATCCCGGCTTGTTTTGACATTGTAATATGGTGGTGATTTCGCCGCAAAGCCACCAAGGTTGACCAAAGTGTTGCTACTCCAATAGCTGCTGATGTCAGCAGGTCCAGCTAGGCCTAAATTAGGCAAGCACATGGCTCCAAATTGGCCACCGTAAACATCACTTACGCAAACAGTAAGTATGTATGCACGGATGCCGAAATTACTCACCGCAGCCTCCGTATCTCGGTCAAAGTTGCCATGAGCGCTGCGCAGCGACGCAGGGCAGGCATTGAATCGCATGTGAAGGTTCTACGACCTTCCTGAATTACACAGCGCAGGCAAAATGGCTAAGGGAACGAAGCGCAAGAAGGCCGGGGTCGGCATCGACTTTCGAAGGGTCAAGAGCAAAGTGGGCAAGAAGCTACCGAAAGCGCAGAATGAGACAGATATGACTTTCAAAGCACGATCTATCAATCTGCCGGGTCAGAGCGTAACAGAGGACAAAACAGGACTGGCTGTCAGTCAGCGAAATCTGACGACGCAGGTAGGCACCGCCCAGGCTTGCCTCTGTCCCATATGCATGCAACTGGCACATGCTCCGGGTTTGTGATGCATGATATGGTGTACAGGAGCTGCTTAGTCAAACAACACATTACAGTGAGAAGGTGCGTAAGGACGCCCTAACAGGCCTGCAACAAGTTTTCCAACAGCACCCACAGGAGGTTCGAAAACAGGTAATCCCCACAGTCATGCAACGCCACGTCACTCTTTAATAGCTGTGCGTATAGAGCCAGGCCCAGGACACACGTATGGCTTTCTGCAAACATTTGCAGACCAATATGCTGCTGGGCAAGCTGGCTGAGTGCATTGGGGATGTAGACAAGGGGGTGCGAGCAGCTTTAAAGGAGTTGCTTGCCAACGTGGTGCTTCCACAGCTCAAAGGGCCCTTGCTAGGGCCATTTTTGCCGCTTGTGATGGCTCATCTGTTCAGCGCACTGACCTCCATGACTGAAGCCGTACGGTAAGCGCATGTGGCTCAATGCATCAGGCATATTGCACTGACTCTCCCATCAGACCGGGCTTTCTCCTCATGCTGTGGTTTTGTGGTTTGATACTACTTGGCTTGTCAAGCCTTGAATGTTTTCTGAAATAGAACTTGCATTTCAAGTATGCAAATCTTATCAGCCCAAGCTGCAGCTCAAGTATTTGACGCCACCCAATACATATATAGTCCTGCATACAAGTTCCAGCATGGTGCCACGGACAACCACCCACAGCAGGACAACCTTGATCAGGCCTGAGAGGCCTGCTTTTGCAGTCACCTGGCACATGACACACTATATGCTAACATTGAACAACACTGTCATGGTCAACACTGGCATCTGACTCATCATGCACTTCTGCAGAACTGGCGCTCTGGATTTTCTGGAGCTGTTCATGGATGCAGCTCCCAAGCAAGTCATGCAGAACCACCTGGAAGGCGCTCTACAACACTTTGTGGAATTGCTGTCCCCAACTCGCCGCTCCAACTCAGTCTCTGCTCACTCTGTCACTTCCATGCTCAAGGTAATTGCATGAGCCCTTATCATAAAGCCTGATGCCGACAATCACATGTAATGTTTTGGGTTGGTACTGTGCTACCTGCACAGCAACCTCTTGGCACTGAGTTTACAGTCATCATTAAACTTGTTTGCCAGTTGAGGTGATCTGGCAGGCTGCTGTTCAGTTGTTTGCATCAGTTTTCTCTTGTGGAGAAGCTGCATGCCTATTGCAGATCGTCAAAGCCCTTCAGAGTCTGCTGAGCAAGGCCGCTGCTGTCGAGTCAAGCGGCGTCGAGTCAAGCTCAGCAAACCACTCTCAGAGTGCAGCACAGCCAGTCTCAGCTCAGCGTGTGAACCAAAGCTTGTTCCATCGACGGTGTCAATGGCCTCCTGTGGTTGCTGCTGTCAACGTTGCAGACCTTGTTGAGGCCGCACAGCTTGAGCTTGCAGCATCAGAGGTCATGGCTGTACCCAATTCAGCAGCAAGCAAGGCTGCAGGTCGAAAAGCCAAGCGAGCTGCAGCCAAGGTGGAACACAAGTAGGTTGCTGCGCATGTCCTGCATGCCAATGTCAAGAGGTGGATGTCAAAGTAAGGATGCCTTTTGTCTTCATTTGCAGCAGGCTGTTCAGAAACTCACTGCAGGCAATGAGATGTTGCAAACACAAACTGAACAACTGTGCACCCACAAAAAAGCGAATACAAAACTTGATGTCTTCTGAAAGTTTGTGTTTAGGCTGACTGCCAAGTGGCTCAGAGTCATCCTGTCAGGCAACAATGGTGCAGCATCATACAGAGTCGGCTGAGCGTCTTGCAGGGGTGTGGGTGCCGTGTTGCTTCAGGAGCTGATGAGCTGTTGGACAGAGTGTGCCCCAGGGCAGTTGGCAGCCGGCCCTGAGCTGACAGCTGTCCAATGCATGGAGGCCACACTGCAGTGTGTGGACATGCTGCTACATCAGCTGCCTAGTCTTTTCCCTACAGGTAAACCAGTGCTACCAAGCTTACAAGCCCTACATACAGCATATACAGGCTCTGCCATGACGCTCAAGCACTCAGAAATGCTGATATCATTCCCACAGCCTCTGAATCATACATTGGTACTCTCATGCTCAATGTATGACACAGAAGATTCGGGGCTGAAATCAGCTTTGCCAAGTGCATCACTGTCGTGGCAGAGTTGCTGAAGCTACTCCTCTCAGCAGCATCCGTCTTGCAGAACTGCATCGCATACCTTTCCGGCATCTGCACCAAAACTAGCTGTGTACTCGACGCAGGTGTGTCTCCTGCTTTGGTAGACACCATTGTGAAGAAGATAACGCCACACATGCCAGCTTCAGCTCCTGCAGTGAAGCCATCCCAGGTGATGCAGCAAGGCCTGGTCCACCTCAACCTGGCTGCTGCCAAGCTGCTGTCCAGCTTCCTGCCCACCAACCTGGCTGATGCAGAGGAGCAAGAGGAAGGGTGGAGGGCACGCTTGCTTGATTACTACGTTGGCATCATGGAGGCTGGTCAGGTGTTGCCATCCAGGTGGGTCCTCGTCAGCAGCTTCATACCTGCATGATGTAAATGGTAGCGTACGGTGAGGGATCTGGTGCATAGCATGATGTGGCACAAGCAAGATGACCAACTGCTTCCTGACACAAAGAAATGAAAAGAAAAGGCTACACCTTTCGGCGTCAATTCAAAGAGAAGCCAAGTATTGTACCGGGCTGCCCAGGTTCCTGACATGCAAGGTTATATCTGGCAGCTGATCAGCGCTGCTCCCTGCTCTTGGTCAGGCCCTTGAACGAGCACAATACAACTTGTGTTACAAAGCGCCAACACCAGCAATGTTGGCATGAATGCCCTAAGTTCAGATGTTCAGGAATACAGACCACATTCAAATGGGTGATAGACGGACCTGCACCACCGTCCTGCTTCACTTTTGTTTTGCCAGGTCAGGTTTTTGTTTCAAATTTCACTGATACCTGCTTTGCATATGCTGCATGTGTGTATGGTCATGCAGGCGGGCGCTGTCAGAGGAAATCAAACAGTCCAACATGCCAGTAGATGTCTGCACAGCAGCTCTGCAAGGTGTCCAAGGTGTGCTGCCCTTTGTTTCTCCCTCAAGAAGGGCGGCTCTGCTGGCAGCTGTCTGCACCCTGAGCACCAGATCAGCAGCCCGCAGTGCTGTCAAAGCAGCATGTCTGGCTTTCCAGCAAAGCCTGCTTGACAAGGGGGGTCAGGTGCTGTACCCTGACCCTAGCACTGGGGCAATCCTATTGCCAGAAGCAGTGCTGATTGAGTGGCTCCAGGTGAGCACAAAGGCCATGCATGGTATTATTCAAGTATTGTAGTTTCAGTCAACATGGCCATGTTTACTGTTTGTGCCTTGGCTGTTTCTGACATTGTGTTGGTGGTTGTGCATGCCAGGCCACCTGTGGTGTTGCAGACCATCTGTTAGGCACTTCCTGCACGGCTTGCTGCTCACTGCAGTCTCATCAAGCAAGCATGTGTGTCAGTCGTGTTCCTAATGTTGTAAAGCAATGGTGGTCAAAGCTGCAGACTGCCTGTCGTACTTGCTTGCATCTGAACACAGGCATCCAGTTGCCTGTCTGCCGGGTGCTTTTTGGTTTTTTCTGCTTGCCTTGGTGTGTCATTGATGCATTCGCATGGTGCAGGCCATTCCAAGGCTGCTTTGGGAGCTGGGCAGCACCAAGCCAGCTACCTCCCACATGGCTCTTGGGCTGCTACACAGTGCCCTGCGCTTTGCCTTGATGGGATATGCCCTTTCAAATGTGCTGGATGGGCTACAGCCCCAGCTGTGCCCTTTGTACTGTTCCCTTCTGGCTCCAAAGCCCCCCAAGGGGGTCAGCAAGGGAGCCGGGGCTGTTGCAAAAGCTGGCAAGGTGGTTGTGCCGGGTCCTTTCGCACAACTGCCAACAGCCACACAGGTAAAACACTGACACTCCATGGCATTGGGATGTTTAGCATGCTTGAGTCAACAAATTATTTGTGGCATGCTGACACAGATTATGAACACTGGCACTGCTAGCACCTCTGTATGACTGATAACAAGCACAACTGGATATAAAACCTTACATGCATGCAATGCACCTTTGTATGACCCACAGTAAGCAAAACCGCATAAACAAGCCTACATGCATGCGACGCAAGTGATATGTGTCTCAGTGCTGCTGGACAGCGCCCTCATGGCGACCTGTGTTTGCAGAAGAACTGCATGAAAGAGCCATCAGCATACTTTGATAAAGCCCTTGTGCTTGGACCTGCATGCTAGCTTCTACCTCTCACTGTGCATGCTATGCATGCTTTCAGCATCCACATTGTGGCTGCAGGAGCTTGCTGTGGACCTGCTCTTCTACTATCCCACCATCCACGAGGCTACAGCCCGCACCTGCGCCGTGGTCTGTCTCACCGACACCTTCCCTGTGCAGCTGGCCCTTCGTATCATAGATGTGCTATCTTCCAGGACTTGCCAAGGGGATGGTTCTGTCCTGGTCAGCTTCCTGGTCACACTGCTGGTGGGCCACGTCAGTCAGGCACAGCTGCTGGTGAATCATGCACGGCATGCACACCTTGTTGAGGCGGTCTGCAGAGCCATCTGCAGGCTTGCTAGTCCAGGTGGGTGCTCATGTGGGGTTGAGACCCTTTGGCTTGAGGCCCCCAGGGTTTACTGCAATGTGGTCGTGCAGTTTGCTGCACGACGCTGTGATGTATCTGTATGCTTGCACGCTTCCACACGCTGCACCTGTGCAGAGCATTTGAACTTGTGTGTGCAGCATTGCTTCACAATTTTGCAAATACACCATGCATACTGCTTGTATGGTGTATGATTTGATATGCCAGTGACTACCTTCCCTTGTGTTTGTTGAAATGCCTCTGCAGTTCGAATGCATCATTCAGGGTGTTCCTGTTCTGTCACCTTCTGTACCACATGAGTATGCAAACTGCATGCATGCTGGTCTGCAGAAGTGATGCTGCTGGCAATGGAGCCAGTCCTGCTTCACCATGCCAGCACAGCAGCTGGCAGGTTGTCTTGGCACGGCACCCTTGCAGCAGCTGCTGCAGCTGCTGAAAGCTTCAAAGCAAGGCAAACCGGGCACAGCCTGGACAGCAGCAGACAGGGACAAGTCCAGGCAGCAGTGCCATCAGGCAGCCCTTCAGAGCCTTCTGGCATCAGTCCCAGGCTATGGGCAGCTTTGCCCTCTGTCATGGCATGCCTTTCCCTTGAAAGGGAACATTTGGACTTGACTGGCAGCACTTCCCATCAGGAGCAGGCTGAGAGGCCTGTCCTTAGATTGCTTCAAGCAGACCCACTGCTCATCAAGCCCTTGATTGATGCTCTGACTACTCAGTGCCAGCATGGACACGCACAGTCAGTGGAAAAGTTCCACAATAATCAGCCTAGACAGGGTGACAGTGAGACAGATGCATCACAGCAGCTGTCAAATGCCACCAGGCCTTCACCAGCATTTGAGGCTGACGTGTCAGACAAGCAACAGCAAGACATGTCCCACAGTCAGTCAGCTGGTGCTGTTGGGTTGGGTGGAGCTTTGGGGCATGACAGCAACAAGGTTATGGCTGCTGTACAGACCATTCTTGTCCTGTGCGAGCAGCCTGGCTTGCTGGCTGGAACTGCAGCATGAGCTGTTTGAGGCAGCCACCAGTCTCAGGTAGTTCTGTAGACCCCAAAAGCTGAATCGTCTCCTTTCAACTAGTGTGAAACCTGCAGTTGTTGCCCCAATCATGAAATGCACTCTGTTGCATGCTGTTGCATTCTGCTTGTTCCTGTGTCTTACTGCCATGCACCATATGCAACAGGACTTGGTCCTGTATGGTTGTGACTCAGCTGTCCAGACATGGGCATTGACTCAGGTGTGATAAAAACAGTGGCGCTCATGGCTTGTACAGCACATTGGCAGTGGATTGCTGATCGTGGGTGTGTTACAGGGGTATGGCCTGTGCTCTGGGGGCTTCCAGTCAAGCTGGCGCTGCTGCACTCAGGAAGTGTGATTCCCTTGTGACAGTACTACAAGGGCTGACTGGCACCACCAAGCTAAACTGAAGGAGCGTGCTGGCAGCAGTGCAGAAGTGGCATCTGCAGTCCTTGGCAACTCAAGGTATGGCTGTACGCAAGTGCTCAATTACAGTCAGTGGGCTCGAAATGAGCCAAATGACACAGCATGTGACGCAAAGGGCAGTCTCTTGAGTTTGCCAAGCATGTTGGTGTGCTTCTGAAATTGCTGCTGATGTCTCAGTGAAGTTCCTAGTTGTGACGTGCACATCACAATCTTGACAGGACATGGAACTTTTGTGTTTGCTGTAGGCTCTCAGTAATCACAGCTCTGGTTCTCACAAGCAGTTGCTGGGCTCTGATGACTGGTGATCAATGGGCTGTTATCTTGCCACAGCTTGACAACTTTTACAGAATCATGCATCTTGCAGCACAAAATGTCACTGTAATCAAGTTGAATACGTCAGGTGCAACATCGTGGAGCTATCTTCAGCATAGGTACATTGTCTGAACTCGTGGACTATGTGGATGCATGCTTCTCTGGATTGTGACAAACAAAAAAGACTTGCTATTCACCAGGACATGTGGGAGATCCACATGGTCCACAATAGATTTGCAGCTCAACACAAAGCATTCACATGCTGACAACACAGGGAACGCGTTTTCGTTGCCCTAGCATTCAGTAGCATTGTGGAGGGATGCAAATGCATCGATGATATCATTGGTCATCACAGGAAAAGATTGTATGGCAGCATCTTGCTGAGATTGCTGCGGAGTTTCAAAGACCAGACTCAACAGTTCAACAAAAGCGTAGTTGTTTTGCAATCAAATGCACAGTACGCATCGCTGCTGCGTCAGTGTACCAGCTTAGGGTGTCTCATGTTTCTCTGAGTGCCCTCATTCTGGGTAAGCATCACAAACGCAGCATTTTTGCTTGCAGAGGACCACATTGTACCATCTGGTGATCTCTCTTCAGGAGTATTCTCATTCTGCTGTTCTGCAGCTTGGGCATTTGCCAGCTGCTCAGGACTCAATGGTGGAAAGTGTATGGAGGCAGCCCCTCGGTCGTGAGGCACAAAGACAACATCAAGTAGCTCGCCCTTTTGACACCTGATCTTCTCACAGCTGAACACACTATTCACGAACTTTGCCAGGTTGATTCTGCTGTCAATCAAACCAGGGGTGGACACCTTTCGAGGCTCTGGGATTTTCCAGTAGAAGCACTGTGTGCTGCTTGACTTTTCAGCTTTTGCTCGCAAAGCTGCTGCCTTTGTAAAACAGCTGTGGTCCTGGGAGACTTTCATGACGACTTCTGCAGGCTTTGCAGGCTTCTGTGTTACACCCACAGATGGAGAGTGTCTGTCTTGAGTTCTTCGGCCTTGGAGCTCGCCAAGCAGACTGTTAGTAGTGTCACCTGCAGCGCTGATCAAGGCCTTTCAGAAAATGCTGCAAAGCACTTCAGAAAACGCAGTCTACCTTCCCAGCCTCTCACCATGTCTTTCAGTTTCTGCTTCGCTCATCTGCACATCTGTTGATGGTGACCTGACTCGCAAACTGGCCCTCGCTGGTGCAAGCTTGGAGAGATCAGTAGATGCGCCTCTACGTCTTTGAGCAAAGCCGTTCATCTCGAGGTGTACTCTTCGTGCAGTCTCTTCATCTGTGGCCATGTTTGAGTATTTTCTTGAGTATCGTTCCGCCGACGCTGGTTGTTGCTGGTTTTGCAGGGTCTGCTGGAAAAGGTGTTTGAACATTCTGACGCTACAGCGAAATTTAACATTCTTTGCATCATTAACATGAGGATCTATATCAAGGTCAGAAACGGGAAACGGCCTGTCTTGTGGTGACCTTTAATGTGATGATGAAGTCTGCGACACAGGGGCAAACACTGCATGCACTTGAATTCTCAATTACCAGTTGGTTGCGACGTTGCTGCCATGGTGACAGTATACATCAATATTGTGATGGACTGCTGCAGCAACGTGTACACCTGATACGAGAATGAAGTTCACGAACGAGTAAGGCATGCAGCTGCGAATAGTGCTCGCCGTTAAGAAGTGACAGCTACCACAGCAGAGCAAGCTCAGCGCGCAGGTTTTGAACTTTCAGCTGAGTTTCATCAATGGACACAGCATCTAGTATGTGCAGTCCACAATGAAAGGCTTGTATGCATCAACAAAGTCAGAGACATGCAGACCCAGTTTGAGCAACTCCTCACCACCTCCCATCCAGAAGAAGTCCGGCTGCAACTTGGCTATTTCATGAGACAGTATAATTGGCAGCGGCGTCCTAAGCCCCACAGGCGTCACAGAGCCGCTTGGGTATCCTGATAGCTTCTCTGAAGTCTCAAAGGCAGCTTGTCTTGGACGAAAGTACTGAACGCCTAGCTTGCCATTGGTCTTGTGCAGAAATCTCTTGACTTTCTCTCCATGCAGCTTTGCTGCGTACTGCAACAAATGTTTACATATTTGTCGACTGTATGGCAAATTTTGAAGTAAATGTATTGACATGCCATAGCATAAGTACACACATACTCAATGGTAAAGTCAGCAGATGTTGCATGAGCTGCTCAGTCATGACTGACCTGTACAATAACGAGGTAATAGCGCAAGTCCTGGGTTCCTGAGCTCTCTTGGTCTACAGGGAGCTTGGGATTTTCATAAATAAGACTTTTGCAAAGATGCTGAGTGCTGACTGCTTCCAGGCATGCTCGCCGAAACTCTAAGTCCTCCTTGTAATAGTTTTCAGGTACTGCCTTGAAGCTGAAGCTCTTGACACCGCGCTCTTTCAGCTCTGTGCCAAGTTTCGCTTCAGTGCCAGAGACACTTGCCTGTTAGCGCACTTGTATTGACATGTGCCCAGCGGATACAGTACGTGACGATACGCCCCGAGCGAGCAAGCTTAAGCTCGTTGTGATCACCTCAACGTGTGAGCCTTCAAGCGAGCATATGCGCTGCAGTATGACTTCTTGCCTAGCTTTCAAGGCAGCGTTTCGATCACTTGCAGTGATTGCGCGTTCCAAAGTACTCAGGCGTTTGTCAATAAGTACTACACGCCTCTGTAGCTCGGCAAACCTGTTCTGAGCCTGCATGCAAGCAGATCGAGCAGGCGGCAAGTCCAGCGCACACTGAACAAAGCTGCTAGAGCACTCTATATGTGGTTTGCCGCTTGGACGAGTGCGTGAGCCACTGGTTCTTTCATGAAGTGTTTCTTGGGCATATTACCTTTTGACTTTCGAGCGTTACGTCTGTCCCCGCTGGGCGGCGATTTAACGCTCTCATCCGCCATCGCTGTTGGGCCATTGCGTTGGTCTGCCGCGCAGCAATACATAGGTCATCATGGATGTCGAGGAGACTCAGGTGTCCGTGAAGTTTGTCACAAAGCTTCCCGACCAGCTCAAGGTTCCAGAGGAAGTGTTGGTAAGCAATGTCGAGCACCGGAAGAACACGCTCACACTGTGCCCTTGATCGCGCAAAAACCGTATCTTTGTTGCAGAGTGTGCCTGCAAAGCTCACCAGGCTGGGCTTGTCTCAAGTAGTCAATTCCTTGCTGGGTTTGGGTAAGCACACAACTAGCTCCGGCTGTTAGCTACTGACTGAGTTATAGCAAACCAGAAAATTGTGTATCAAAGCCTTTGACCTGATTACAGATCCTGCTCAGCCTTTTGATTTCCTCATCCTTGGAGAGCTGCTGCGTCAGCCCCTCGAGAAGTTCCTGCTTGCACAGAGTGTATCGACGGTATGACGCCAAGTTAACCTGAACTGCAGAACATAATGCAGCCGATGCATCACGCTGATAGAAGCATGCTGCAACATGCACTTGAAGGAAGCAAGCTCACCTCTTTAGCACATCAGGGCTGATGCATTGTGCACTTGCAGGAAACCGTGCTTGAAGTTGAATATTTCAAAGCTGTAGTCCCACCACAGCTCAAGACCCAGCTGCCTCATGATGACTGGTACAGCTTTCCACACATGTTGCAACAAATACAGTCTCTGTAGCGCATGCTTCATCACCATCACCTTGTTCAGTGCAACTTGTATGATGTGTGTGGCTGTAAGACAGTTATGCTGATGTTGCATGTCAAGTTACTCTTCACCAGCTTTGATTTGGACACTGCACATTGCTATCACTGATTACTGTTTCAAAGGTTCTGCTGTCTTAGCTGACTTCAGAGTGTCATGCCTGCAGGGTCAGCGCTGTTGATGGCAGCCAGCAGTCCATCCTCACAGGCTCATATGATGGCATCCTGCGCCTCTGGAACAGTGAGTGACCTGTGGATGTTCTTGCAGTGATCAGGTCATGCTGCTGTCGTTACACTAGCTGTTTCAGAGCTTGACAAATGTCACCCAAAGCAGCTGTCAACCAGCTGCTTCTCCACCACCTTGCAAGACACTGTGCTGAAAACACCTGCAATGATAAAGCCACTTCTGCAAACGTGTCGCACTACTCTGCTCAACGTCCAAATCTACACTCAAAACAACCTTTGAGCTGCACAAACACAGCCAGTCACATTGACCCACTTGTTCCAATGGAGCAGCAACATGTTTGCTGAATCACAATCATTCGCTGAACATCTTCATGGCCCACAGGTGGAGGAGAGCTGATCAGCAGCACACAGGCGCACAAGCAAGGCATCAATGCTGTCAGCTGCCTGCCTTCCTCACAGGGTGCACTGGCCTTGTCAGCAGGCAAAGACCACAGCATTCGCTTATGGGCAGCACCAGCATTGAAAGCCACTTCATCTGGTGCTGTGCAACCACCCACCTGCCTGGCAGTCTACAAGGGACACACAGATTCTGTAGAAGATGTTGCAGTTAGCCCCAATGGGAGTGCTTTCTGCAGTGGAGCTTGGGATGGCAATGTGCACATCTGGCGAACAGGTACAGCAGTGCATGTATGCACACACTGTGCGTGCAACCGCGACATAAGATGCATGTGCAAACCCTCTGTGATGTAAGCCTGTCTGCCATGTGGGATGTAAGCCTGTCTGCCATGTGTGATGTCAGCCTGTCTGCCACAGGGTGTGAGCATTCCGCCTAAGTATTACCGTGAGCTTGTCCGCAATGCAAGTTTCGTTTTGTGAGTGTATGAGCTGCACCTTGCCACCGTAACAGATGTGCCATTTAGCAGTCAGTGCTGTAAATGCACACCAAACTCCTGCAGCGCATCTGAAACAGCAAGATGGTTTCCTTGTTATGCACAACAACTCTGTTTCGTTATCAGCTTTCAAATCCCATGTTTGGTGCTGAGTGCTACTTGTGCTCTTTTGCTATCTCCAGTGCTTACAACAATTTCCAGGTAGAGAGGTAGCTCTTGCATCTGAGGAGGCTGCCCTAGCACCTGCCACAGCCAGCAAGGCAGTCAGCAAGAAGCGCAAGCTGGAGATCACAGCAGATGCAAGTTCTGCAGTGGCAGAGGGACCTTTGCAGGAGGCAGCCAAGGCGCAGCTGCAAGGCCACAGCCAGTGTGTGTCGGGTGTAGCATGGCCGGACCAGGACACTATTTACAGTGGATCTTGGGATCATTCTGTGAGTTTCAGCCATTTTATCTGGAGGGGGCTGCTTCCTTGTCGGCTGCCCAGTGAAATGTGCTTCTGCTGTGTCGCTGTATTCAGCACATACACACTGGGCTTGGCTGTGACAACAACTGGCATGACGTGCTGCATCAGTGGTCATGGTTGAGGCCTTGCACATACACGGCTGGTGATGCCGAATGTTGTGCTGTTGTCTGAAATAGTTTGTTGCACGCCTTATTGTACAGCATGAAGTTCAGCACTTGCTGCTGCAGAGGTGCTGACTCTCACTGTGATGCGCACAACAGGTCAGGAGATGGGATGCAGAGACATTGGTCAATACTGACATACATAACAGCAACAAGGCCATCTACTGCATAGCAGCTTCAGCAGCTGCTGCATCTGTGGTTGCATTTGGAGGTGCAGACCGAGCATGGAGGCTGTGGGACAGCCGGCGGAGCAAGAAAGATGACATGGTAGGTTGATTATAAACATACTCTGGCAGGCATTTGCATGCATTTGTTGATGGTTATGGTTTCAGCTATAGGACTGCATTGCACTGCCTGAGATCGTTGTCCTGCCCTTCTTGCAAGGCTGGTGTCCACATGGTGGTTTGGGCTGTGTCTGCCAGACATGCTATCAGAAGCATCCTTCGCATTTGGTCTAGCTTGAGCCCGGCTGCAAAGTGCATTGGCATGTTACAATGTGAAACAGGCTACTGGATGACATGTTCAGACGATTTGACGGTTGCTTTATTGTCATGCAGGGAGTCAAGGCCTTCAAATCGCATACAGACTGGATAACTTCCATTGCTTGGTCGCCCCATTCCGAGCATCAGGTGCTCACATCATCACATGACAAGTCAGCCAAGCTATGGGACACAAGGGCTGCTGTGCCTTTGCACACCTTAGAAGGCCACAAAGACAAGGTATGCTATCAGACCTGTGGTTATACAGTATAGGCAGTGACCTGTAAGCTAGGTCACAGTGGAGATGTTGCGAATTGCATGGACCTACTTTTCAGATGCATCTCTCAGTTTGGTCTTGGATGACACTGCAGGTACTCTGTGTGGGCTGGTGTGAGCAGAAGCGTGCGGCCACTGGGGGAGCTGACTGCAAGCTGATGCTGTATAACCTTCAGGATTGAACTTTTTAGATTGACTACACAGCATTGTTGTTTGAAACTGTGACTGTGGTTCACACTCTACACTAAGTGATTCGGATTGGTATGGAACAGCCCATGCATTTGGGTCAACTTGTTGTTGCAAAAATTGAGATAGGCGCAGTAACTGCCCAGCTTTGTAGAGTCAGCTGAACAGGTGAATGGTATGGCGTTATTGCAAATTGAGTGTCAGGAAACGTTGCTATCAGAACCAAAACAAAAGATGGCATGTCTAAAGTTCAATGCAACAAGACTGACATGCATGGTTCAAATATTAGTGTACAGTACAGGCGTTGTGAACCAAAATTGTGCTGCCTGCAGCTGGACTGCACCAATATGCACATACTTGCATTGACAGGAACGGCAGTTGTTCAACTCTGACAGTGAGACGCAGGCATGACCACCGTGGCTTTGTCCTTGCATTGCTGACTAACACGTCATGCCTGAGATGTGAAGCTGACGGTCCCTCCCTACTGTGGCATCAGTTAACAATGCTTTTCAAGCTGTGTAAACCTTTGCTTGATGCCCTTCTTGTGACACATATACCTAGGCTGTTGATCTGAAATGTGAGAGGCGCACCCTCAAAAGCGTATTTCTGCTGCTGTTCCTGAAAATTCAGCTGGAACTGAAGGGGGCACATCACATGCAACTTCCTGTTGGATCGACCTTCCTTTCTTTGAGGTAAGACTGCCATGTTGCAAAGCGGTATGATGTCTGGTCTCCTTCGTTGTACTCGTTCAAATCATCCGGGAGCTGATGCTGTGCAACTTCCTGGATGTCTTCTTCATCTTCACAAAGTAAGCCAATGGGTGTGCCAACAGGTAGGGACTTGCTGCCGGGAGGCACCAACTGCTTAGCAAGAAATGCATCTTCAACACACTCAATCTGCATCCCTACTTTGCCTGTTTGGGATAGCAGAAAAGTCAAGATTGCTGTCAAGTTTTCAGCCCGACATCACACTGAACTTCGGGGCGAGAACAAGAGGCGCACACCTTCGAAATCCCCCATCCTGTAGGCCTCTTCGGTCAGGGACTCTGTTTCAAGCTCAAATAGCAGATCGTAGGGCTCCACTTGATCCCCGGGTTGCCTCATCCAGCTGAGAAGCGACCCTTCAGTCATTGTAGGTGAGAGCATGGGCATTGCGATAACAACGACCTTCTTGCGAGCTTCTGCTCCATCATGGCAGGCGGTGCTACGGTGAAAAAGTCGCCCAGGCAGAGCCTGCGGCAAACCAAGGTTGGGTGCAGCGTGTAATCGCAACAAGCTCAGCAGCAGGCTGCGATGTCCACGCATGAAATGCACCGACCGAACTTTTGTTGGGGCCTCGGAAGCCGGTCAACACCTCATGCTGCGATCCTGCTGCGACCTCAATCAGACTAGTGGTCGTTTGCTTCGTGTCAACCGGATTTGAACTGTCCAATTGCAGGGCTAATTTGCGGTAAAGTTCTCCAAACCTTTCACGTGGAGTCCGATTTCACCGAATTGACGTCGGATTTCGTTCGAAATGATAGGTTTGGACAGGGGACATTCGGCCAATTCACAGCAGGTCTGATAGGGCACATGTCACATGCCGAAGGCAGGTGCATGGCGGGGGGAAAGTGGGAGCCCATCGCGCTAGCCTGCAAGCCGTGATACAGTGCCCCCTAATATCCAACACCAATTTCTGCGATCAGTTTTTCCAGCCGGGCCTGTGGGGTGCTGGGGGCTCTAGCGTCAGCTCGTTGCTGCATCCTCACACGCAGGGCCGAGCAGGCTTTGTCAATTGTCTGTGCGCTGCAGCAAGTGTCAACCAATCGCGTTCGCGCTACCGACAAGTGTCTCATCGGGCAGTTGCGCTTATTCAAGGCCATTGATTGCGGCTATCTGGACCTGAGGTCGGTTGTTAGATCTCTGCACTGACCTATCTCGGAGGCAGGAAGCGGGTCCGGAGGGAGTGACACGGTCACTGGACTATGAGGCTTAAGTGGGGGCGGTTGCTGCTCCTGCTGTGCTTGTTGCACATACATCATGCAGCTGCACAAGCTCAAGCAGGCAGCTCAGGCATAGTTGACACCATAGCTGACAGTAATTTAGACTTTGGTGATGAACTGTCTGACGCAGCCTCGACAACTGCTAAGACAGTAAAAAGTGCAGCCTCAAAAGCAAGTGGCACTGTGGCAAACGCGACATCGCTTGCAGCAGAGAGCATAGCCAACAAGACCACAGCTGCTGTTGCAGCCTCAGCAAGTAAGCTCAAACCGTGTGTTCAGTTGCACCGACCCTAATATTCGGATCAGTCTTTGAAACACTTGATAATTTATGTCTCTTTGCCAAACATTGTACGACGCAAACATTTTGTAACCACATTGCTGATTGTGCTCCTGTCTGGATGGTCTGTGAGTGTGGCTGTCTATGCAATGTTGGTTGCTTCATCAGCATACTTTGGACTTGAGTGGCATTGCAGTGCTGATTGGCAAAAGTATGCTGACAAGCACTTGAATGCTGCAGATCCAGCAGAAGCTCTGGAAGGGGAAGAGCTGGATGCTGCTGTCAGGGAAAATGCAGATGCACAGGCATACAAGGAGGACCCAAGCTTCAAAGTCGTTGCTCAGGTCGTAGATCAGGAGCCTGCTGCAGAGCTTGCAAATGGAGACGCTGATTTATCTACAACAGGTCAGCATGAGTGTTTCCCAGCTGAGCCTACATAGCATACACCCATGCACAGATTAGCTTGAGACAGGGTCCAGGCCTTGTGCTCTGCCCGGCTGTGGCGCATTGGGGGCAGGTGCAGTGGCATACCCTGGCACGCAGACTCTGCATGCTGAGCAGCTCTGCAGCATCTCACGATCACTGCTACCAGCTTGTCTTGAGACAATGGTCCAGTAGTGATGGTGCAAGCTGGCTATCACAACCTTCCAACTCATTGCATTTGGCGTTTGTTAGAATAAGGTCCAGCTGCCACCATAAACTGCAGATCAGCCAATGCTGCAGCAGAAGTTGTGCCAGATTAGGCTGACTTGCTCAATAGCCGCTGTCTTGTGCAGGTGTATGTGAGGATGATATCGATCAATACTGCCTTGATGTTATGCCTGGGCTTGGGCGTCTTGCCATCTGCCTGTCTGATCAAATCAAGGAGCAAGGCAAGGAGGGGTACAGCGGCACCAAAGTCAGCCAGACCTGCAGTCAAGAGCTGGACAAGTTCAGGAGGGATCAGTCTGGCAACATCAATCTGGACTTGCCCCTTGGTAAGTAGGTGCATCAAATACCTTATATCAAGTACCCTCTTTGTACTGACGACATGGGGCAAGCAAAACCCAGTCTACTTGGCAGCTGAATGCTATGTCTGCCAGGCGTATTGATTCAAGTTGCAGCAGATCCAAGTATTGCCAGTGCATATTGCCCGTGCCCACATGTCTCATTGCAAGCCAAACTGCACTCTGCGAGCTCCTAACTCCAACCTATATTAGTTGTCAATATCAGGAGAACGAACTGATTCCAAACTCATTCAAAACGGTCAGCGTTCATAGCCTGTTCACCTGCTGATGCAGCCTGCAGATCTTTGTGCTGCATGCCTCAACTGATTCACAAGCACCTGATCCCAGATCTCTATGCAGCCTCCCCAAGTTTCTGGCATCATGGTGTGTCCTGCAGTGATTGCTGAATTTTGTTGCTGTGCTGATTTTGGTGCTGTGCTGCAGCTCAAGCATGCAGTGATGATGTTCAGACTTTGTGCAGCCGCTTGGCCGAGGGCGAGTCCTCCTTGAGCTGTCTTAGGTACATTCTCACCTTGCTCATGTCTCAGCATTGCATCAACCTCCTGGCCTGTTTCCAACTGGCGATTAATCTGTGAAGCAACAGTGGGAAGGAAGTCCTCTCAAATACGTCTGTTTTTTCCTCAGGCATGTAAACCAGCAAATGCACATCTTCTCTCATGCACTGTCTGAGTTCCTGAGATCATTGCTCATTGCCCATTACCATACATTGCGTGGCAATGTCATACATGC
>JAABUP010004880.1_pt1 | contig 21392 bp, 27 predicted proteins | sample 5559201 | NCBI WGS metagenome assembly JAABUP01 (sample SAMN10711887, study PRJNA513373) | rock metagenome | isolation source: Antarctica rocks | place: Antarctica
AAGCAAATCCAACTTTGCTGTGGTTGGATTTGCTTTGACTTCCAGACTCCGCCCAAAGTAACACTGCTGTCGATGCCACATTCGTGCAGAGGGTGTGGGATGTCCTGTTGTAGTGCATGCTTCTTTCTGATGTCAGAGTCCACTGCAAATCTATCATAGATGAGTTATTGTTGAATGCAGCCACTGATATTGGAGCGCGTGCCAGAGACCTCTGAGGCTAGATCAGGTGGCCCTGTCGCCTGGATTCACACAAAAGCATTGTACCGTCTCACAGAAGAGTCCAGAGAGGTCATTCAAGGTTGCACAGACGAGATGTGCAGCACATCATGTCTCCCAAATGGCACAGATGCCCTCTAGAAACAAGCTTGGACTGTCAATGAATATGCTGAACTTGCAGGAGCTGTATACGCATGACTACGCATTACCCAAATTGCTGCATTGAGAAATCATGTTCAGGTTCTGCTGATGTTCTTTGCTGTTTTTCCCAAAGCAATGACAGCAGTGGTACATGCATTGCACAGCACTGCATCAAGGTTTTGGTGATGAGTTGACGTGAAGATCAGTCTCTGAGCGTTTGTGAACTGTAGGAGTGAGTGAGTGTGTAGGCTCACTTGTTGAGCCAGACATTCACTCCTGTTGTGCATCAAAACATTATACATCGAATGTCAGTGGAATCCTGTGTCTATGTCAGCTTTTCATAGTGTTTCTCTAAACAGCCACTTTGACCAGATGGTCAATGTGTCAAAATTAGGCAACCATGCTTGGTAGCCGCAAATTCCTTTGAACTGACATGAATTATCTGAGCCTATGGACAATGTAGACAGCAGGAACTCCATGGGGCATTGCCAGCATTTTGCAATTGTGTATACCAGATTTATCTCAGAGTCCAAGTACAACCATGGAAGCTGCATCTGTATAGATGTGCAGAAGTGCCTGTCATGTCAGGGAAGCCATCCGTCTGTATGCTGCTGGATTTGATCTACATGATATGCAATGTTGACTGCCTGGAAATGCAACTACTGCGTTTTGATGGTGATTTCCGTAACAGCTGTGATGCCTATGCCTAATGCATATCTGCGAGCCTGTCACATCCACTTGAGGCTGGACAAAGGATGTAAAACACTTTTCTCTCATACTAGGTTTGCCAAGACTGCACTACAGCAATGCGTTGTGAGTATGCAGACACATTGGCTATTCAGCATTTAGATGCAGGCCATTGTTGTATACAGCACTTGCAGGATTGACAGACATAGTTCTTGAAGTTGTACACCAATTTGCAGTGATCTCGAAGAAGGCGTCAAAACGCAGGTTGAAACCGTCTGTGACTGCCATGAGCCTGTGCTGATAGGCGTGAGTGCAATGGTGTTGGTGATACAGATGCTTATGTTGCTTGGAATACCCTTCAAAGTATTTGGAATAGTAGAGTTGTAGTAGGTCCACACGCCAGTTTGGAGAAAAGAAAAGTCTGGAGGGAGAGTACAAGACGAGCACGGTCGACTCCATATAGAGCTGATACTGTAGAGGCACAGGTAGTGTCGCACCTGCCAATTGCAGCTTTAGCTGGGGGCAGCACGCTTTGCTGTCAGCTTGATGTGCTGAGGAGTTTGCTGCTATATGTTGTCGGAACAAATCATTTTTTATCCTGGTTACACGGCTGTCAAGTGCTGGTCGAGAACAACGTGTACTAATTGGTCCAGGTGGTACGACAAACCCCCTTTCTCGCTAACACACACACCACTTACACCATTTTCAGAGTTCAGGTGTTTCGACGTTGCATGCCCGGCACAGACACCCTTGCCTGCTGGCTCAACCTACATATGCACAGCAGGCAGACTTGTTGCGCTGTTTGGCTTGACGCCCAGAAAGGGCCGATGTGCAGCTGTTGTGCAGCAGTCGTATACATGTCTCTTGTGATGCACGAGTGTGTGAGTAATTGCTCCGTAGGCTACGATCAGAGTTACGATAGGATTCCGTGGTGGACCGCTTCCCGGTAAGTCTGAAAGCAAGTCAAAGGCAGCTTCCGGTGGACATTACGAAGCTGTGCGACAAAAATCGACTTGAGCCTTACATCAGCGTTGCGACATCTTGGACCTAGCATATGATTGTGGGATCCAACATCCCGTTGTCTTTGAAGCGTGACGCTGCAACGGAACAGCTAAGTCATGTGCGCAGTCTTAGTGCACTCACTTTGCACTTTGCGAGCTAGTCTGAGAACGTCCGGGCCGTCCGCCTGTGTTTCCTGCACAAAGTTGAGCATTGAAGTCGCAGTGTAGCAACAGGCATTCCGACATCTTCAGCTGTTGGGACCGCCGTCGCCGGTAAGCCTATGGCTCCTCACTGGTATGAGTTGGTTCGGCAGTTGCAAACTTCACCAGACAACGACAGCAGCCAACCCCGGAAGCGGCTGGATCAGACCAATGTCAATTCCCTGTTGACAGAAGCTGTCCGTGTAGCAAGTCAGGATAGTGACTGGAACAGCAGTGGCCTGCCCGAAAGCCTACAACGAGCTCTGGACCTGTGCGACAAGCAAGGTCCTGCCGCAGCGTCCGCTGCTGCTCTCCGTCTGCTAGACTTCCAGCATATTGTGGAGGCGAAGAGCAGCAACTCGCCGAAAGGCAGCCCGAAGCAAGGTCGAGCTCGCGCTGGTCGTCACATTTCTTTTTCCTGAAGGCACCTTCCACAGTAATTTATAGCTGACCAGCTGTCAACTTGTTCAGGTCCATCGTTGGCAGCAACGACAGAGCTGCATGTACCAAGAGTAGAGCCACAGCGCAAAGATTCACAATCTCGCACCTCTGTTCCAGTGATCACTATCAAGAGGAGTTCAGAGTCCAGGTCCATCCCAACTACTACCACCATAGTACTCCAGCCCAGCTCAGTCAACAGCAGCACTGCTCAGCACAGCAGACCAGTTTTAGTCAACTCCCTCACAGAACCAACTTTCAGTTCGCAAAGCACCCCTCACAAAAACGGTGCTCATGAGAGCGCCAAGCTGCACGTGTTGAAGTCCAAGAATGGCCGCTCAAATGGCTCCCAACACACAGCTCTCAGCAAGTCATCTCCCCACAGCGATGCTGAAGCCAATCAGCCATCTCATATAGTGCGTGAGGTTGCAAACGGTCAGCGCCCAGAACCGTCTGTTGACAACAGATTGGACACGAACACATCTGGAGGAAGCGTTTTGAGCGCTGCGCCAATGCGTGCTGACTCACCTCCTGCACGTAACGCAGCCAGCAGCACAAGCAGCGCAGGTACCACCAGAACAGGTGCTTCAGGTCAGGCTCAGCCAGAAGTAACGCCTCAGATGCAGGCAAGCCCCTTCGAGGCTGCAGAAGCACAGTCTCACAGTCGGGAGTCACTGGAATCACGCCAGTCAAATTCAGATTCAGACAAATCGTGTGAATCAGCAGGTCAGCTTCCATAGTCTGTGTGTCACTATCATGTAAACTTGGCAATGGGATGCCCTATGATGCTTGTGTCTATGTGCAGCAGATGTGTCTGTGCACTGTAGCAACTGTGCATTTTGGTCTGTTCAACAGCAGGCGCCTTCTTTTTCACGACTCTGAGGCTGTGTAAACCTGTACGCAGTGCTTTGCTTGCACCAACTTCACCTTGGCTTCTTCTTCAGGCACAGCCAAGCGCAGCAGGCCTCAGAACAACGTTGTTGACTCACCAGCTGTTGCTGAATCCAGCAAGCGACAGAAAGGGTCGTGTGGATTGGAGCGTGTTGTGTCACTGAGCACAGTGCTGCGGTGTGTGGACACCCGAGCAGACAAGGAGGGCTCCTTTGATGCTGCTGTGGGGCAGCGCCCTGCCACTGTACATGAGGTCACTGAAGGTACAACATTTCATGTTGAAAAACAAACCAAAAAGTTGCATGCCATGATGTTGCATATGTGTGGCTATTACATTCACAATCAGAGTAATGCTACGCTGCCGTTGAGAAACAGCTGGGAGGTGTGCCTGATGCTGGCTTGAGGAAGTTTTATGAGCTGAATGGAACTGCTCTGGGTTGCAGCTTGACGGTATACTGCTGAAGGGCCAGCCTGATATGTACTGTGATGACAAGTGCAGATCTTGGCATGAGCAAACAATGAGTCTTGCATGCTGTGGTATTTAGTTTGGCATTGTACATATTATGTGCACACACTGTGCATGTACACTGTCCATGTCAGGTGTCCATAACAACTGTCATCTACACTGCAACCAAGGTACATCTGAATTGATGGAGCATAACCTCATTGCTTTTGAGATTTACTGATGGTCAACTGCACTTTTATGCTACTTTCCATCACGTTGATTGTATGTCTGCTGTCGTGTATTTGTCTGTCCAGGCATGTTGCTTTGTCTGCAGCATGCGTTTGTGACACTTCCTCACAGACAGGCAAACTATGTCTGCAACATCATCTTTTGCTGTCTGTGTGTCAGTCCCTGCTTGCAATCCCCTTTGCATAATGCTGCTGTTGAAAGACAATCAGTGCACAATGCAGGTGTGTCTGGCATGCAAAACAGAACAGTTGCATCCAAGTTGCACTCTCGATCTTCTGAAGAAGACGTTGCCAAGAACCCTGCGGTCAAGGTGGCATCCACAAGTAGCAGCAGGGCATCCCCAGGTGCTAATGGGGCATCTCCAGGCAGTAGTAGGGCTGGTGAAGAGAAGCCAGCCACTGTGACCATCACTTTGTCAGCTGACTCTGCTCAAAGACTCAAAGCTCAAGCTGCTGAGTCTGGTCTGCATCAAAGCGACAGTGGCCTTGCAAGTAAGCTGGTGTTAGGTTGCACAACCTCAGACACTTGCTGTCTGGATGTGCTGTAGATTGACATGCTGCCATGCAAATGGCTGATCTAACTGCATTGGTGTTAGGTTGCACAACCTCAGACACTTGCTGTCTGGATGTGCTGTAGATTGACATGCTGCCATGCAAATGGCTGATCTAACTGCATGGTAATCTGCTTGCCCCAGTTTGTGGCATCCCAGAGAAAATGTATGAGTTTCCACTGCAAACCTTTTTGGATGTCAACATTTTGCTTTCAGAGCTCAAACGTCAATGCTAGTGATTTAGCTTGGTGCATACTGCATTGCAACTGTATCAGCTGTGCCAGACACACTGTGTTTGTGTGCAACAAAGTCATGCACCTGCCTGCATGACTTTGTTGCTTCAACAGTCAGTGCTAATTGCAGGGGTACTTGGGGACAACCCTCAGATCTTTGCCAGTGTCATTGGGCCACCCATTTCTGGCCAGATCAGCCCTCTCTCCTTTCCTCCTCTTCCGTTATCCTCGCCCCCACCCCTTGTCCAGTTGCCCATGCACATACCCCCTCTCAAACTGGAGCCTTCGCCAGGGGGTAGTCCAGGGGTGCGGTTTGAGGCCAATTTGCCAGACCTGAGGCAAATCGATGGGGCCCAATTGCAGTCAGGTGCTAGTGCAGAATTGGAGCAGGGCTCTTTGCAAACATCCCTATGGAGCGGCAAAGTCAAGCATAAGTTAGGACATAGCACTGTGGACTTGTTCTACATGACTGCACTGATTCCTGAGAAGTATCTCGAGCAATTTCCACCAACCTTGTTTGTGACTAGCCTTGCAACACAGAAGGATGTGAAGCTGGGCAGGCACTTTGTGATGCGGTGTAGGCTAGATTTCCTGACTGAAAAACAGCTAGGAAAGCTTCAGATGTTGGCGCAGGGTAAGGTTGTTGCAATATGCAGGTTACAGCACTGTACAGTTACTTTGGTTCCGTACTATGACAAGCACCTCGCTCTTCGTGTTGTAGGCTTCATGTTATCTGATGAATAGGCCCTAGCTGCTATGATGTAGACATTTTCTGTCATTGCTATCAATGAACCCTACTGCTCAGCAGAGTGTCTTTCCCATGCAGCCATGTGTGTACCGGATCCATGTTGTCTGTTTGAATTGCTTCAGGGCATGCATAGCTACTGTAGCATAGCCCTTGATTCCTTGATAGATTGGATCTCAGATACACTTTCCCAAGGATACACTGATTTGCAGAGCATGGTAAAAGCTTGACTCAACTTCAGTGAAGTACTGATTGTGCTATACCTGATATTTTTTGTGATTCAGGTGCTGAGGCTTCAGCAGGTCTAGGTGTCATATAATATGTGCATGCCTTGCAGTTACCTTTTGTTGTGCAAATCTCTTCTGGCATCCCCATTGCTCAAAGCATGTTTCGGTGCATGCTGCCTGTCATGTGCTTCACTCATGATGTTTGTAGCGTTTACTGAACAGTGCATGAGAAATTGCTTGCTATTGGGCACCCTGCTTCTGCCCTGGGCGTTCTGAGGATGCCCCCTTGCAATGCGACCTTTCTTTGCTAGTCACTGTGCAGGCGGCTTTCATGAACTTGTTCCTCGCAAAGGCTAGCAGCTGAAGCGTTTTTCAGATCCTCAGTCAGCAACCACAGAACACAGCTTGAGCACGCCGGTCACGAGCCTGTCTGCCTTGTGCCTGGACAATGGCTTGCCTATGCCTGCCTGGACTCTTCGAATCAGCATTGACACACATTCTGAGGGCTTTTTACTCTGCGGATATAGGTATAAACACTGCTTCATCCTGCGACGGACCTACATGCTTTGTATCTGAGCTCGTGGCCGGCAGCGCTTCTATCAGTTTGACCTAAAGTCAGCCCCAGACCGACAGCTTGCAGTGTGTCAACACTCAGCCAGCCACTGTTGTAATGCGATACTACGAACATGCATATGAAACTCATGCATACTTGCCGATATATTTTGCAGTGACACTTTCTATGTACACACTGATCCCGACAGTTTACCGAGCTTTGCTGAAGAGTGCAGTTTCGGGAACTGATCATCGGATTCATACCACTAAGAAATCCACATTGCTCTGCATGAGTTTATGTGATCACGCATGCCTCAGTCATTCAGATTTAGAACATCTGCAGGCCAAGTACTTGGCAGTTGGCAACAATCGTGCGCTGCAAATGAAGTGCCAACTGCTGACGGTCACGGAGTTGTCCTTGGAACACCTTGGTTGCAGTGCACATGCAGAGTCTCTGCAGCAGAGACTGTAACTGAGGCACAGCCTTTCTGTCCAAGCAAGTAAACACCTCGTTAATCGGACGGATGGTGAACCTCTTCCTGCTGGCTGGACCTGATGCACCGGACGTCGAGGAGTTGATGTCTCTGCCTGAGGGCATGTCCATCGTCGGGACCGGCAGACCTAGAGAAGAATGCGCAGGCGAGCGGAGCAGCTGGTACCTTTGGCGCTGTGCGGTTGTCACGGTTGCAATGCTGATCCAAGCTGTTGACAGCGTTGACAATTTGCCAGGTAACTCGCAGGCTGGACAGATCAGCAGTGGGCCCAGGTTGATATTGTGTTCCGGGAGGGCACAGGCAAGACAGCAGCCACAAAGGAGGAGCTGCAGGTGTATTCAGTCAAAATTCTTTAGGTTGCTGTTTGTCTCGCCTTTGGGTTTACAACATAAGTAATTGACAGCCTAACAAGGTGTCATGATACAGGAAGTGTGGCCAAAGCTCACAGGTCTAAAATGGCTGCATTCAAATCTTGCTGGCATTGAGAGCCTTATGATCCCAGAGCTGCTGACAAGCTCAGTCACTGTGACCAATTGCAAGGTGAACCTCGCCCCCTGTGCACGATGAATCACTGGGCCTCGACAATACCAAGCAAAGTCCAAGCCAGAACCCTAATCTGCTGGCCCATACTTCTACTTGCAGGGTGCATACAATCAATCACTAGCAGAATGGGCTATTGCAGCCTGCTGCTGGTTTGCCAAGGATCTCCCACGCCTACTAGCTCAAAAGGCAGATCGTACATGGGAGCCCTACTACGTAGAGGAACTCAGAGGCAAAACTTTAGGCATTGTAGGCTTTGGTGGGATTGGTCAAGAGACTGCGCACATTGCAAGGGCATTCAAGATGAATATCATTGCTCTCAGGCGGCAGACACAAGTGTCAGAAGAAAGCTCACAGCCTCATTTGAAGGTATCTGAACTGACTGATGCCATTAAGTGGCATTGCAGCATGTGATGCACTGGTTATGCACAATTAGTTGTCAGGCTTCTGACGGGGCTTTTGCTGAAGCCATGGGTTGTACATGCAACGCGATCATATGAGAGATTGTGGTGCATAATGATCCTCAATAATGCACAACTTGCAGCTTCATTAGCGACCAGACCTAGTTGATGAAATTGCGCTACTGGTGACATCATGCAAGGCTGTATCTGTTGTCCAGAAAAACAGAGATCCGCACATCTTCTTCCTGCATTGATAGGTCGTGTTGCCGCCATATCCTCTGTTCACAAGCTATTCAATGCAATCAATGCTGCAGCATCTTTTGCTGTGCCCAGGTTTATTCACCAGACAAGCTTCATGCCTTGATGGCTGAGAGTGACTACATTGTGGCAGCAATGCCATTCACGCCTGCGACACACAAGCTCATTGATGCCGAGGCCATACGCTGCATGAAGAGAACTGGTGTCCTCATCAATGTTGGCAGAGGTCAGACCATTGATGAAGATGCTTTGATACAAGGTGAGGAAAGCCCACTTCTGCTAACATCCAGTGCTGCCACTGATACATCAAACGTGCAATAATGACAAGCGACGTTTTATTATGTGAGTGCTGGTGTCCCGCATTGTTACATGATTATACTGGGCCTGAGAATGCTGTACATTGTACAAGGAGAGCGGATCACAGCCTATTTGTGCATGATGCAGAGATTGCATGCTCACTGTCTGCAGCATCAGACATGACATCAAACGAAACACCCTTCTGACCTACGATGGTGTATGCTGCAGCTCTGCAACAACGGCGCATAAGGGGTGCTGGCTTGGATGTTACTTACGCTGAGCCGTTACCACAAGATAGCCCGTTGTGGGAGTTAGACAATGTGCTTTTGTCACCGCATTCTGCCGTGCGGGGTGAGACCATTTTCACAGCTCCAAAGCAACAGTTCGACGAACTTGCTAAGCTGTTCATGCAAGGAAAGGAGCTGTTCAATATTGTGGATGTCAAGGCTGGCTACTAGAGCTACCATGAATCATGACAGAGTGTACGCTGTTCACCATGTTTGGCTGTTCAAATCCTGCAATGACTGTATATTGATACATAGCATCCGAACCCAGATATGCACACCACGTAATGTGTCACAATACGGCTGTTCAGCTAATGCTGACACGCTGCTCACTCACTTACTGAGTTGCTTCTTTCAATTCAACAGATTGCCACCTACAATACAGTGGCCAAACTCCAACAACATTGCAGTGTTGACCACTAAAAAGCTACCTAAATCACAATTTACCACACTGCTACTCTGCTGCGACTGATACTCAACAAAACTAGTCAAGAAGTGCATGCACATGTTAATATATTTGAAAAACTACTTGGAAAGCCACAACATGTACTCAAACAAAGTAATAAATATCACGACATTGCAAGACTTCTGTTACTACATGTACAGCTCGTACACTCTTAGATTGCCATCTGCACTGTTCCAGCTCACTTGGCTGCTTCATTGAGCCGGCTGCTGCTGTTGCCTATACTGCATAACCACTGCAGCAAACTGCTGCAGTTCAATAAGACCCATGGGTTCTATCCAGGTGAGGGCATGGGCGGCCAGTGTGGCAATGGGGCAGACGCCGGGGGCAACAGAGTCAGCTATGATGCACATGTTGCGCAAATTGACTTGCTGAACCTTGGTCAGTGGCTCAGGAAGCACTGGCTGAGCTGGTGTGAGTGGCTGCACTTCCTTAGTCTGGCTTGGTGCCTGCACAACAATTCGGAGATTTGGCAGTGAGCAAGAATCTGATGATGCAATGTGGTGATGCAACCGCTGTAGTGATGTCAATCTGTGAGGGTAGACTACTGATGGTTGCGCATTACATGTTTCCCCTCCGGATCCAGTTTCATCTCCACTTGGCTTTGTGCAATTACCTGTGAGGCTGATGCCTGCTGCTCCTGCACAGGTTCGCTGCTTGCTGATTTGACCTTGCGTGGAGCGCACTTGGGTTTTGGCAGCAAGCGCTTGCGCTCTGCTGCGCGCTGCAGGTCTGAGCCTCATGTGCTTATATGAATGGTTGACTGGATTAAGCTTTACTGCTACTCTGAGGCCTGCCAGATCTTCTTCTTTGAGCTTGTACAGCTTTTTGGCTCTTGTAACTGGCATCATCTCATATTTAATATGTGTGCATGTAGCGCACATGGGCTTTTTAAGTATGTCATGCTTCCCTAGCTTGCGTGTGTTGACTGATTTACAACCATAGCAAGTCCGCAGCACTCGCTGTATGACTTGCTTGCGTGGGGTCATAGCCTTTTTGCAAGATTTGCTTGGGAGTTCAGTGACTTTGTAGCGCTCGTCGAGCACGCGCTGCCAGAATGAGCCGGTCATGGTGTTGCGAAAGAGTTGACAGCTCGTCGACAGCCGCAGCAGATCTTCAGTGCTCTGGACAGCATCGATAACCGTACCCAGCAACTCTGAAGGCAGTTTATGCAGCAGAGATTGTTGTTGCGTCATGGCTACACAGTGTCTCGGGTCAGATTCTTGACCTATCGAGATTGGCAAAGAAGTCGCACTACGGAATGCGTAACGGCTGACCGCTGTGCGTGTGTGTAACGCATGCATGCAGACACGCAAACTTGTGCAGAGTTTCTGCGCGTTCGATCGCGCCGGACGGTCACAAGGACAGGTGCCGACCGGAACACTTGCAACATCGACATCTAGCCATGGGGACGTTACCTGTGTGGATCAAGCGAACTCAGACCGCCGGTTTGATTGTGACTGGTGCTGCAATAGGCTACTACTACGTGTCACCAGCGTTACGGGTAGAAGAAGTCAGCTTGCCGGCGAACACACTCCTTGCAAAAGCCCGCATGTTTGGAATTGATGGCAAGAAGGTACTGGTCTTGCGTTGACCAAACCTAAATATGCATATGTAGCCACACTGGACACTGACGCCTTTGTGGTTTGCAGGCGGCCATATATGACACTCAGCCATACCAAGATTGCTTCAAGGTTACAGTACCGAAGGAAACATTGTCACGAATAGCGTCCAAGAATCCAGAGGACCTCATGCTCACCTATGCAAGGTCCTTCCTTACCAGTCCAGTTTTCAAACTTGAAAGAGGAGCCATGAAGCTTCGGAGAGTGCCTGACAGCCTCACTGACGCTCAGATCGAGTCGTCGGACCTTCAGCCGGGCTTCAGAATCAGCGCGTTCGAAGTTGCAGAAAGAACAGACAAAGAGCTGCTGCTACGATGGTTGTCAGAACGCAAGACTGGTGAAATCACAGCTGGCTATACATGGCTAGGTATAGCGCCATCAGTGCTCAAAGCACCATCCTTGAGGCCGCTTGATCAAGAAGATGAGTCCTACTGGGAAACAGTCAAAGGTTGGGTAGGCATGAGCAGCCACCCTGCACAGCAGCAAGCACCTCAATCACCGCAAAGTGAAGACTCTTATTGGGAAAAGATGAAAACTTGGGTGAGCAGCAGCAGCAGCAGCAGCAGCAATGACCGCAGTGAAGGATCTGAAGCTAGTACTTCAGGCCAATTGCAGGATGCAGGACCTTCCCTCTGGCAGTCAGCAATGTCACAGCTAGGGCTAGGACCTGCAGAAAGCAGTTCTGCTGCTCAGACAGAGCACCAGACTAGTCCGACTGAAGACCTGAACGGAAAGAGTGTCAAGCTGATGTTTGGCTCAGCATATTGGCATGTGTCACCAGCAGGAAAAATTACAGCTGAGAAGAACCAACAGGTTGTGTCTTGGCCTGTCACGATGCACAAGTTCTACTCCAAACTGTTGCTGGGAAGTGCGGTGGAGCAAGTTGAACAAAAGCTGCGGCAGCAATAACACATCTGCTGCCCAACAAGTCTTGCTTTGCCCATTTATTCCCTCTGTCAGGGGTGCATGTTGTCAGGTTCAATCTGTAGGATGTAAGTACTTGCAACATTGTTCAGTAGCTTAAACACGCAAGGTCTGGAAGGAAGGAATGTTATGCTTACATGTGATCAGTCCACCTCAGTCTACACTGCGCTCTGTACTGCAATTTACATCCTGCATTGCATCAGGATTTTCCATTTCATTAGAACATGAAATTCGCATCCCTTGCATATGCATATCTGATGATACCCTCAAATTGCGTTCTAGTGCCGTTGTAAATCCGTACTGTCATTCACAGTCAGCAGACTGCTAGATTACTCACTTTGTGCATAAAAGGAAAATGCTGTCACTGCATACCGGTATACTAACAGCAATGAAGTCAATGAAGTCATTGCAGCTTGATGCTCAACGTAATACTATTCCACTGAATGTATGTAAATGCAGAGGTGATGAGCATTTTCTGTAGGTATTAACAGCATCAACATTCCTTCGGTGCAGTTCATCATGTGTCAGGCTTGGCTGTTTAGCCTGATCTTAACGTAACACGTACTGACTGTTCATGCACAGCTCAGATCATTTGCCCACCAACATTTATGTACCATGCGGATGCAATACAGCACCAAAATGTGACAGCACAAAACGCTCAGAAATAAATTACAAAATGACCGAATTAATTGCACCTTCAAGGTGAAGGCTTGTTGGTCCAAGTTGGACCAACAAGCTTCCTAGCAACGAAGCCCCATCAGAAACTCTGTCAAGCGAACTCTCGAAGAAACTGTCATCATGAAAGGTGGAACATAACATCGGCAAACCTCATTAATCAAATGGCAGCAAGCGTAAGCAATGCCATGGTGCGTAAATGGTACAGTGATTGGTGTACATGCTGTCTCAGGTTTTATTTTCATGCATGCTTATGCATGTTGGTTCAGACATTTGTCTGAGCTGTACCAGAATAGGAGCGCACATGCCTCCTGAAAACTCCAAAGACACCAGGAGAAAATATAGAAAGTAACATTCTTTGCATTCTGCACATGTGTCCTGTATGTACATACAGAACAGCCATGACACAACCCAGATTGAGACCAGCAGTACTGCTGTGATGGCTTTTGAAACAACATCCTGCAAGTGCGTGAAAAATGCACTCTGTGACAGTAGGAAAAGAAAAAACACTGCTCCACCTAAAGGAGATTATTGACTTTATAAATTACTACCACACTAGACTTTCATACTCCTTATAGGTGATGCTGTTGACCCGATCTCCCAGAGCAACACTCAACCCACCAGTCCACTCACTTGCAGATGTGGCATTCAGATTCACCCATGAGATGCTGGCTATATCTATATCAGCAAAGGCTGAGTACTTATCCCCATCTCCATAGAGGATCCTCAAATGCTTCCCAGACAGATAATAACTGCCGACAGCAATCACATTCATGACCGCCTCGTTGTACAGGAAATATTGCTCGTGATCCAAGACTGGATCCTTTGAAATGGCAGACACCATGAATTGGCCACGCTGAGGATCAAACTGTATCTGCACTGCCCAGTGCTTTGAGCCCCCATGCTTGCGCCAGTTGTGATGCACCAGCACTAGCAATGTCTGAGGATACTGTGACCACACTATGGGATGACCACTGATCCTGACATCGCGCATTTCCAGGTTGACTGAGTTTGACACCCATGAGGAGACGTCATCATTGAGGCAGGATGCGTACACAAAACGTGCGCCTGATTCTTGACATGGGTCCAGCTTGAAAATTGTCAAGCATGGCAGCAAGGTGTAGACGATGTACAGATTGCCACTCAGTTCCAGAACGCCCCAGTTCTTGTCACAGCATGGAAACTCCCTTCTGGGAATTAGAGGCTGGGAAAAATTGACCAGGCTGTTAATTTCCAGGGTTTCCAAGTCGATTTGGGCAAAGCCAGTGCCCTGAAACCGCATCTTGTGCTCGTCACTGCGTGTCTCGGCGGTGACATTGAGGGACTTGTCAAAGATCTCCAGTGCGTAGGACACATGCAGCTGGTTTTGGCAGACAAACGGCCTGCAAAAAGCAGAGCATGCAGTCAGTAGCTGGAGACCGTCAGCTCACGTGACATGCATGTCTTGGCAGTAGATGGCTGTTGCTCACATGAGTGACAGGCTTTGCTGTAGCAGCATGACTCAAGCTGCACCGCCTGCAGTTAGACAGACAGCCCAGGCAGAACAGAGTGGTTACACCACATGTACAGAGACTTCACACATGGAAAGGGCTGAACACAGTGCCCTTGGCCCCCCTCCCCCCCCCCTCGGTCATGTTATTTACAGCACAACGTTTGGCCGTAAGGCCATGTACAACCATCAAGCCAACACTCTGCAACACTCTGCACTACTGCTTGCACTACATGCTGCAGGTAGCATCAAGTTTGTGGTAAGGCCCACCTGAAAGATGAGAAGCGCAGTCCTCCCACTGGGTGTGCAGAGATGTGCTCTGTGACAGCTGCCCAGGAGTGCTGGTTGAAGCTGGTCATGCTGGGATGGGAAATGTTTTGGGGGTCAGGCTCATCCCCCCCTCCCATCCTTGCCAGCAAAGGTGGGGTGAACGCACGCTCAGTCTGCAGTTGCATTTAGCAGTTGCAATTGCAGTTGCATTCACACTTAATCAAATAGTGCATTCAACGACCAAACAAATCGCATCCCGTCCTGGGGTTACAACACACATCCTGTAAGCAAGTACGTGTCACAGTGCCATTAAACCTTGACCATTTGTTCAATCACTCCCAAGTGCAGCCTGGTTATGCAGCCATTGTATGGTTCAGCAAGAACAGCAACATGAGCGGGCAGGTGACGCGGAAAGGCGTTGTCGTTTCTTGCCTTTTCTTTTCTGAGCGGGCAGTGTGGCTTCTGCAAGGTTGTAGTCATGATGTTGTTGTGAGCTTTGTGCAGCTGATTGCAGTATGTATATGCTGTCAGCCAGGTAACAGCAGTACACTGTTCACAAGTAATAAACCAGATTGTATCAGTACAGTGTAATACTGAGTATACAGACATCAGCAAGTCAGAAGGGGTATGTAGGTATACCTGTAGGATACAGTCTGAACCAAAGCAGCCCTTGTAATGCATGACAATCAGGAGCCAGCCATACGGCTGAAGCTCCACTGCAGCAGGATTCACCAAACCTGCATCACATGGAATAGTTGGTAAACAGCATTGTGACTTCTCTGCAACAGCCTTGTCGAGCCCAGAACAGTTGAGCCTGTAAACGATGCAGCACAAGTAGGCAAGATAAACTGACCGACGGCTATGCAGTCACCTGAATCAAGGCTGGTCTTGTATTGATCATTGACATAGAAGTGCTTCGGCATTGCTTGCAGGCGTTGTTGCCGCTTCTCATGTTGTGACAGCCGCCTGCTGTTGTGCTCGGCCTGCTTGGCTCCACTTGCACTTGGCTCATATTGCTTTGGACATGGATGATTCTTGATGTAGGCCTTGGCAGTGTGCTGATCAAGGGCTTCTGCCGCAATGTCACTGCTGACTAAGGCGATGAAGTCATCAGGATGCTGAGTCATGAAGTCATTGTGGGCATCTGGGAAATGGCGGTGATAAAACCTCTCAATGTGGGCGAAACCTATGTTGCGCATCTCGCTTGACAAACAGCTCTGTAGGCAACATCACCATTGCTGTCAGTACTCATCGGCTGCCAACTTTGTACTTGATGTTGGGATCATCTTTTGATCCCCAGTTAGGGCTTGCCTATGCGTTACTTGGTGTCATGACGCCAGCCGTAGTTTCATGACCAGCCTTGTGAACAAACAGACACTTTGCCCTGCAAGCTTACATGGCAGCATTGTCAGCCTTATACACACACAAGTTGGCAGCATTGCAAACCTGATACATACACAACTTGGCATACACAACTTGGCTGCAAAGTGAATTTAACAAATGTTTAACAGTGAAAGATCAGCTCACCCCATGTTCAGCTGTGTACCAGTGTAGGTGGAGGTCAGCAGGTATAGTAGACACCAGGCTTTGCAGATCAGTAGATATCAGCTCTTGCAGACTCTGCACCACATGGACACAGCAGTCAGCAAGCTCAACTTCGGTTAAGAGTGTGCCCTAGGCAAGCTCACGTCAACAGCGCAGCCATACATATGCTGTGGCATAATTGGACAAGCTGGGTAAACAGTCGTAATGACAGCAAGGAATGTCACGCGAGAGGCAACCGCGATAGTCACTACAAGTCAAGGATATACGGCATTTCGTGTGGTGTGCAGCCTTGACTTACAGCTCGTGTCATTATCAGGCGATCAGCCTTGTTGGGAGCAGTGATCTCAACTTTGTCTGCTTGCTGCAGTCTTTTGGCCACATCGCCCGCAGAAACATGGTTTTCAAACACTGCAGTATCAACGGTATATCAAACAAGCCAGAAGCAATGCAAGTTCACATTCAGATTAGGTACTCCATCTGAGCTTGATGTATGACCCAAATGTGGGATGCAGGGGTTCAAGCGGCTGGCAGAAACAGCCTCAAACCAATGACATTTGTGAGGCATACTGGCTTTGGAGAATGTGAGCTAGTTGTGCAACTCAAGGCAACCCACATGGGTGACGAAAGACCCCTGGCTTCAGCCCAAGACATGCAGCTGGTATCCTACAGCTATAAATCGTGCAACACAACAATGAGTGTACGTACATATACAACTGTCACTGAACAAGTACAGCGCTATGGGTTGCACTTGATTGACACAGCCACAAATGACACTCAGATGCAATGCATCGTTGCCATGCATTCCTGCTGTTCAGGTTGCTCGCTGCCCATGCTGCCATGGAAGCTTGTGTACTGCATGGATGCTCATCATTATGCAGAGGTGGCACAGCAGCAGGCCTTACTTGATAGGGTCTGCAGTGAATCTGGCTCAGCCATGAAGATGGCTGGCACATTTGCCACTTTCGCTGCATAGAATAGGGAAGCCGTAGCCCCTGATCCGAGACCTGTCAGGCAGCATGTATCTCAGCTCTCCTCGTTGACAAGAGCAGCCCTGGCCTTTCACAGCGCGTCGAGCAGCTGCAGGCAGCTAACTTACCAAACAGTCCCCCGCAATACCGTCCAGGAAGGCTGTTAATGAATTGAACAGCAGCAGCCATGTCATCCACCTGCGAGCGATGCGAGCGTTTGAGTGACGGATGTTTCACCGCATCAGAAAGCTGCTCACGCGTTAGATCCTCACCGCTGAAGCGCAGTCAGGTCCGATCTCGTAACCACAGCTTTCTCCGCGGCCGGCGATATCGACGGCAATGGAGCTCAAGCCATGTACGTCGGCTAGACTGTCTGCGAGCTCGGGTAATGGCCAAGTCTCCTTGTGCGTGGTGGCACTGCCGAGCATCGCAACGACAAAGTCTGAGCCTGTATCCCTGAAGTTTCCTGCCAGCCATGTGCCATCCTTGTTCTGAAAAGAGACCTTGTTGACACCATTCCAAACTTTGCTTGGCTGTGGAAACGCGCTTCTTGAGCTGACAAAGCCTGGTTGACTGAACGATGTAGCTTTGCAGTACTCTGCTTGCGAGGCGTGCCCGGTCTCTGCGGCAGAGCTAATTCGGACAACGGCCAACAATATAGGCAACAGTTGCCACATTACGCGCGTCTCAGTGATCTGCATAGCATTGGGAGTTTGCAGGGCGCTTCCTGTTGTGTTAAGGGAGCACATGTCCGCGTAAGGCATCGATGATATGATGCCAGTTGGCTGGACCCTTAGAGCTCACGTGGCTGCACGCCTTGAGTCATGGCAAGCGCGGGAAACGAGTAAAAGTTAACGGCACCCGCAGGCAGTGAAGGGTTTGCTTTTGCATTTCAAGCCACCCCCGTGAGTTCAGTGAGACAGAAGAGAACAGTACAGTTACAAAAGTTGACTTGCAAGGTTAACACGCGACGTCGCGGACTGCACTCCTGAAAGCTGATTAGGGCAAAATTGATGTGATAGCACACGACAAACATGGCTGGCAAGGTAGACAACAAATGCACCTGCCTGCAACCTGCATGACCAGTGCAAATGGTACATTGGCATTCAGCCAAAGCGACTCTTGGTGGCACGAAATTTAGGAGGCTTGCTTCCTTTGGCTCTAGATTTGCGTTTACGTTTGCCAGGACTCTTTCTACTTCTTGGCCTTGGTCCTGGAGGGTTTGTGGACAGCCCTTTGTCTTGCTGAGCCTTTGCATATGCCCTACTGCCAGTGAGTGTCCTTCCATTTGCATCAATGTATACCTACAGAAATGAGCACACGTGCACATCAGTTCCACAATTTGTGGCAATGCTGTTCAGCAAAGCTTGCCCAGACCTCCACAGCAACAGCACCAGCATGTGCATTGCTCATAAGCAAGCAAAAAAGCGATTTGCATGGCTGAAACCTCAACTCTTGCTTTGATTGATAGCCTGAATATCACCTGTGGGCAAAATGGTTAAACAGACAAAACGCCAATGTTTGTTGACTGCATCATGTGCTACTCATGCTGATGCTGCAACAACATCTGCCAGTCGGCTTGATGCTACATGGCAGATTGGCAAGGACTGTCAATGTCGCTTCAGATGATTGCCAGCTTTCAAACTCACATTGTGGTTGTTTTTGTGAATCCATTGACCTTGTCGGCGCTCTGTGTGTCCCTCTCCCCCCTCCCTTGCATCATGTGAAGATGAGCCATGCTTACGTCCCTTGCTTGACCTAGACCGCTTGCTGCTGCTCTGCTCTTCTTCATCTTCCACATCCAGAACCTCAATGTCATCATCAGCATCGCCAAGGTCATCCCTGGCAGATGCTTTCTTACGTCCCCTGGCTGCAGGCTGGCCGCTGAACTGCGCCTTGTAGTTGATGTGCACAGTGGCACCATCCCTACGCACAGACAGACTCAGCACCTGACTTCATTTGTTGGGCAGTGATTTGCTGCAAGAGCTAGCTCAGGCCTGTATACTTCAGCATTTGTGTGAGTTTGAGCATGTCACTGTGGCTAGAAGTATGTGTCAACAGGCTGGCTGTGGGTTCAGCTGCAGAATCCGCAAGTGCTAGATGTGATCAAAGCCTACACTGCAAGTCAGACCAGCATCCCAGGCATCAGCTAAAAAGTGAAATCTCTACAATGTTGCATCCACACATCTGCACTCGGCCCAGGGCAAATATCAAGTCAGCTGCTGGGTCAGACCGCTGTTGAGGACACAACAGCTCAAGAGATTACCTAGGGTTCCGTACCTAAGGTTTGTTCCCAAAACAGCTAAAGAGATTACCTAGGGTTTGTTCCCCACTTGAGGGCAGACAGGGGCACAAAGTCCGGGAAGCGCTCCCACCAGGGGGGGCCATCGCCCAGCAGCCCCTCCTCTTCCTCCTCTTCATCATCTGTCCCAGCAGCATGCCTGAGACTAGACTGCATGGTGCCTTTGCCTGTACAGCACGGTACGCTGTCACAAAGCCATCTGCAGGATTGCCTTCAGTGGACATGATGAGCAGAATTGCCGTGGGCGTCAGGTAGCAGAGCAGTACAGCAGCACAGAAAAATTCCAGGGCTTTGTTGGCGGTCTGTTAACAGACCTGATGCAGCCCTGGCTTTTCTTCTGCCATGGTGGCTGTGGTCAAGCAACGTGACCACATTCAATAGGCTAGGACAAATCTGATATGAAAGAGACAGAGAAAGGAACAGCAAGCTCTTCCTCCAGCTCATGGGCAGAGGCTTGCTAGAGCATGACAGAAAGGTGGCTTGTACATGCTGAGCACGCTACCAGAATTGTGAACCCTCTTGTGATGGAACAACCTGAGACCATTTGCTGTGACGCCAGAGATAACACAGAAACTTTGCTTTATCTTGCATCTTTCATCGAGACATCGGCATTTCAGCAAGATGCATCTTTCTTTCTGCCAGCTGTACACAGACAACAGAATTTTGAAATGCTGGGGGACAAGCTTTACTCATTCTACCTGGGCTTCCAATCAAATCAATGACCTCGCTCCCCTCACCCCGCTCCTCTACACCATCAGCAGCCCAGCTTGCCCTATGCTGACTTGGACCTGGCTGAGTAACCCTCTGCTGACTGGGCCTGGTTGACTCACGCCTTTGTTGACCGAACGTTGAGTCAGCTTTGAGGCTGGCAGCTGATACAAACATGCCAGGGGCTGTGCTGTGCTGTGCATGCTTTGCAGGCCTCCTTGACAGGGCTGAAGAAGAGGAGCCCGCCAAGGTAGATGTGCCAGTGCCTGAATGCTCAGCAGAGTCTCCATGCAGACGTCTTTTCCACAGATCTGCAGGAATGCAGTTCTCTTTCAGTTGGTGATAACATTGTACTGCTGTAATTGGCAAGCAAGTGGTCTGCATGTCAGGTGATGCACTTGACGCTTTTGTAACAGCTGTGACTGTACTTTTAGGCAAACTGAGAAGCGCATGCAACAGCAACAGTAGCAGCAGCAACAGTGGCAGATGCAGCAAGAACAGCAGTGTTCACATCAGCAGCAGAATCATCACCAACAGGGCGTACCTGCGTTGGGGATTGGGTGCAAGACTGCTTTCAGGGCTTCAGCAGAGACACCGGAGTCCCTGCTGGCTGCCTGAATGCTTCTGGGCACTTCAGTCAGGGACTGCTTGCTCTGTAATGGAAACACAGCAGAGGTCCACAGCAAAAAAAGCGTGATGATTTGACAGGAGATGTGATTCTTTAGCGTGAGGCCTGAATGCATGAGAACCCATAGGGTTGTGCGCTCATGATGAGGCATCACACATGGGTGCAAGTAGTCTGTCCACTCACAGAATTGGCGCCCTACGCCAGATCACAAAGGCAAGTCGTGCTGCTCTGTCACAGGAAGAGTTCTGTTTCAAAGCTAGCAGGCTTGCATGTTACATGTCAGCAGCTGTTCTAGAACACTCATGTCATGCAGCCTGATCACGGCATGTGCATATGCAGCAGCAGGATCAGCTACCTTGGCTTTTGACCTGGCAAATGGGTTTGCGGCCTTTCCTCGCTCTGCGGTGTCTTCTTGCTTGTTAGACTGCTGCTGAAGGAACAGGTCACGAGCACTGTTAAAGCCAGAGGAGGCAGCCTTGGGCCGGGTGCCAAGTCCTTGGTGCTGTTCATAGTCTTCACCATGCAATCCTTGCTCTTCTTCTTGATAGTCATCAGCTTCTGGGTCAGCTGCATGAACAGCTGTATTGTCAGACAGTACAAATGGCAGCATCATGGCTGTTGCAAACAATGTGGTATGTATGGCAGCTTTATAGAGCTTGCGTACTTCTCGCAGCCCGTTATGCCAGCAATCATTGCCTCTGTTGGCTAGTAGAGTTTGCTTGGCAGACCTTGCAGCTGAGAATGACTGTAATAGGGCTTGCCACAGTATGCATGATCATGATGAAGCCAGGGCAACTTTGAACCAAGACACGTCATTTGCTTTTGCATGATAATGCCTCTGCACCGGTGCTGCCGGTGCTTCAGGGTGCAACATGTAACTACATGTAATTACTATGCAAATGCATATGCATATCTGATGATACCCTCAAATTGCGTTCTAGTGCCGTT
>JAABUP010004881.1_pt1 | contig 21390 bp, 30 predicted proteins | sample 5559201 | NCBI WGS metagenome assembly JAABUP01 (sample SAMN10711887, study PRJNA513373) | rock metagenome | isolation source: Antarctica rocks | place: Antarctica
GAGTCACATTTGGCTTCATTTGGCAATCCATGTATATATATTGTTTTTTTAATACTCATTCACATTTATATTTATATTTATATGTGTTCAAAAAAGAATTATTCATATATATATATATATATATATATTTTAACTTATGGTCATATATATATGATGTTTACGATAGGCTCACAGAGTTATTGGACGTTGAAAGATGCATAGACTTGGGCAATGGCAGTAGCAGTCCTAAGTAACGCCTTGAACTGACTGGCTGGCGTGACAACGGGGCCACCTATGCAGTTGCTAATACATTCCCATTGGCACAAAGCCTAGCAGGAGTTATGTCATCACACAATGCTGTGATGAGGAAGAGAGCTCAGGCCTCTGCAGAAGACCGTGGTATGCTGCAACTATGCCTGATGATGCTGTGGCTTCAGGCTTGCAGCAATGGTGTGCTGTCCAATAATGATACTGCACTTGTTCATGAGTGCGTCTGTTTACACATGTTTACAAACAGCAGAGTACGAGAACAGATGACATCAGTGCATTTGGACAACAGTTGCATCATGGGTACCAATTTTGCCCAATTATGCAACCAATTTTGCCCAATTATGCAACCAATGATGTTGCAGCGATGAGTCATGTGTCAACAGTCGCCAGTTATGTTTGACATGTCACCTTCTGAAATTCACCAAACAAAAGCTCTTGCAGAAAGCAGCGCCTAGAGGCAATACGGAGAAACTTGGCTCAACTCAACTCAACTTGACCCAAGACGCAAAGTTCCTCAAGGAAATTCCTCAAGGAACTTTGCGCCTTGGGGCAAAACTCACTTGGCTTTCTCCAGCTGCCTTTCCAGATACTCATTCCTGCTGCATAGCTCCTGGTTGGCTTCTGTGGCCTGTGCCAGCTGGCTAGTGGTGGTCCTAGTTAGGCGCGACATTTCCCTGGCATGAGTCTCCTCGACCTCACTCACCCTTGTGCTCAGCTCAGCAGTCCTCTCACTGTGAGCCTGTAACAGATAGACACACTCTTGGGTACAGACTATGCCTCAGCCATGCAGCGCATCATGAATGCTGTGGGCAGAACAACTCCTTGTGAGACGTGACATTCCCCTGTGTGTGAGTCTCCTCAATCTGAGTCAGCATTGCACTCAGCTCAGCAGTCCTCTCACTGTGAGCCTATGACAGACAGACGCATTCTTGGGTACGAACTGTGCCTCAGCCATGCATAGCAACATGAACGCTGTGGACCAAACAACTCGAGACGTGAGACGTGACATTCCCGTGAGTGTGAGTCTTCTCAGCCTCAGTCAGCGTTGTACTCAGCTCAGCTGTCCTTTCATTGTGAGCCTGTGACAGACAGACACACTCTTGGGTACAAACTATGCCTCAGCCATGCAGCGCATCATGAATGCTGTGGGCAGAACAACTCCTTGTGAGACGTGATGTTCTGCTGACAGTGAGTCTCTCAGCATGAGTCAGCACTGCACTCAGGTCAGATGTTCTTTGATTTGAGATGAGCCTGCAACAAGCAGGTACTCTTCTATGTGGAAGTGATGTCCTGGCCATGCATTGCGGCATGCACTGCAGCAATGGATTCAACTCAGCCATCCTCTCATTTTGTGCCATGGGCAAAGATGAGTGCGACTCTTCATCAGCTGGTGCAGCATGTCATCTTTTCATCACAGCAGAACAAGCTTGCATCAAGCATACTGGTCACTCTTGTACATTGGCAGCGAATCCACTCCCCACAACGACTCATTTCGAATTCCATTTGCATTGACTTCTACCTCAGCCTTTGAAGGTTGCACACTCACTTGACACGCCGTCCCTGATTGACTTGAAAGCATGTACATACACATATAGACACATGCATGTATGGACAAATGCACATACAGACACTGCAACAGAGCAGTGCTTATCCTATCCTTTCAGCCATTAGAACTGTGAAGTATATGCATGCATGCATGCATGCTGGGCTGTGTTGATACCTTGGAGACAGCAGTCAGGTGGGCAATCTCAGCGTTGGTTGCTTTCCTTGGTGCTGTCGGAGCAGCATGCACTGCAACACCGTGCAGTGCAACGTGCAGCATCGTCTGGAACAAACTTACATTCTCACGCTGCTCAAAGAACATGTTGGCCTTGAAACTGTCTGTGATGTTCTTCTGCAGGTCCCGGTCCTCCCAAACGGCTTCACTGTCGCTGGGGAAGTCAGATGCCTCGGCAGCCTTTGCAAGACTGTTGTACCCAGTGATTGGCTGCGTCAGCTCCTGCAACAGAGGACAGTAGCAGTTCGTTGCGATTCAGAAACGTCCACATGTTCGGAGTGACGTTCAATTCACAGTGTGAATATAAACTCAGAAACGCCTGGGAACAGTGAAAATGCCTTTCTATATTGTGGACATGTAATAAGTCATGAGAATGCAAGCAACTGCACAGTGACGACAGGAAAACTGGATGCTTCAGCAGGCATGGCAAGAGGGTTGTGCCCAGCGTGTCAGCTGTTGCAGCAGCAAACAGAGACAAGTCATAAGCAGCACAAGTAACAGTGATGTCAAGCCAGGCGGTTGCACTCAAGGGAAAGATGTGCCAGCTCCCAAGTTGTGTACAATTGTATGGCGTGCATGGTGTCAGTGATGGCCTGATAGTAACAGGACAGCAGGCTGGAGCATGTAGACAGTAGTTATGACTGCTGGTCACCTTCAGCAGACCATCACCCACAGAGTAGGCAAGACCGTGCACAGATAAGGTTTGACCCTGATCCCAGGCAGACTGCACCACTGGACTGGAGCAGACATTGAAAACCTGGCGGATGGCATTTAGCTCAGTCAACCTGCAAAGCAGCATGACAAAGGCCAGTTCAGCATCACAGCTGTGGTTGAACAACAAGAAGCTATGCACCTCATAGGAGTGCGCGCATGCCGCTCATCAGACACTACACCTAATGCATCAATCTGAGCTTTGCCAAGCTTCTGACCAGGGCAATGCACTCTTGCAGATTGGCTGTATTGCAGAGGCAATGAGGCAAATGACAATTCAGCTTGCTGCCAGCAGTGCTGAATGTTGTTGCATTTGTTGCCTGTGCACCATAGCTAATTTGGAAGGCTGCATGGCCATGGCAAAAGACGTATTGCATAAGCTATGATGCATGCATTCTTGCATGCACACGCATTGGTGTGTTGCAGTCAACAGCCAGGTACCCAGTCAGTCATATTGCATGCCACTGGAAATTATAAGTGCACATGCATCAATTTGATATTGCAAATCAACAGAAAGTTGGCTGACAGCAGAATGTCTAATTGATATGTTGGAAGCTGAGTACCTGCTCATTTGGGCATCTCCCTCCAGTTTGCCAAGAGCCTCAGCATGCTTGTTGCGTGTCTCCTTGATGTCAGAAATCCAGAGGTTGGTCAACCCAGGGGTCTTGCCAGACATGGTCAAGGCACCTCTAACGGCACCGCAATTGTAGTGGCCACAGACAATGACGTGCTTGACCTTGAGCACGGTGACTGCATACTCCAGGCAGGTCATGCAGTTCAGGTCCTTATGGGTGGCCAGGTTTCCAATGTTGCGCTGCACAAAGACCTCGCCTGGCGCCAGGCCAAGAATCTGATTGGCCTGCAAATTACACAAAAGCGATGGTGGGGGTAGACGCGATCATTGTCAACATGAGCTGCTGTGTGTACCAGCGTAGAACTAATACTGGACAGCCCCATCAACAAAGGCATGCAGTGATCCAGTACTGCTCGGTGATGCGTAGGCGAGGCGTGCAACAGTGGTCGATGAACGTCAAAAAGTAATGGTTGGTGGTCCAAACACTGCTGTCGCAGACACGTTAAGGCTGCGAGGCATAGTACCCTGCTGACCGGTAAAACAGTTTGAGCAGCATGCAGAGACTCTTGTCGTTACGTCGGAATAAAGGAGGATGTTGCTACTCACCGGGACCCTAGAATCGGAGCAGCCGATCCACAGATACTCCGGCGCCTGCTGATGAGCGAGGTTGCTGAAATAGTCTGGTTTCTCCTCTTTCATCTTTCTGGCCCATTCTCTGCAAGAGACAGTACGAAGGCGTATGGGCAGGATATACTGGACATTGCATGCAAAAGCTTATGGGTAAGGTCGGCATAGCGGCTCAGGCACATATGCGCAACCCGGTCCACCCTCGCTGCATGCTCAGTGGCGATCGACAAGACGAGGGCGGACATACTTGTTGTTCTGCAAGACGTGGGTGATTGGCATCTTGATGCGGCTCTTGGCACTCTTCGAAGTCAACTCTGTGGCTTATTGTAAGTGTGCGGGTAGATGTGCAGGAAGGCTCTGTCAAAGGTCCATCTGCATGCAAAAGGTCAACGACCTCCGAATAGGGAAGGGTTGTAAAATGAGTCAGATAAGCACGTGAGTCTAGCTGCCAATCATGCTCTGTGACTTTGCCGTACACGCTGTCTCTTACTTTGACTGCAGCGATGTCTGACAAAACGTGCTGAGATTATGAGGATGAGCCAGTTCCTATCCTACATTTGGGCTGCGTCGTGGTATTCGATGGAACTGCCGATTTGATGCAGCATTGACACAACGATGTCCATGCTTCAGCACTGCACACCTGTCTGCGCATGCTTCAGCACAGCATGCCTGTCTGCACAAATACCTGCAGAAATTGTGACTGCAATTGGTCGAATATACACGATCACATTTTACATGAAACAATGCGTGTCATAACTGATCAGGACTAAACACAGCTTGCAAAATCAAAGGTCACACTTTTATGCCTCCTCCAAAGCCTCTGAGTACACAATCGTGGAAGGCATGTGAATCTGAAGAGACGCGAAGATCTACTCGCACAGCAAAACAATTTCTACCCTTCTGCTCCGAAACCATGAAATTGCACTTGCACATGATATCTGTCACGTGCCTGTCGTAACAGGAGGCATCTTTGCAAAACAGCTGGACGATCGCATGCGTGCCTATTTTCAGCATCGCTGGTATGCATGCCAGATTGTTGCTCAGAGCTAATCTTGCTCCTTTCACAACGCACACTTGCGTGTCGCAGCAAGCGCAGAGTGTGTTGCAGCAACACAAGTTGCTGCTGAGACATATTGCCACAAACGCCGCGCCGGAAGCAGCAAAGGCGTCAACAAAATCATCCAGCGGCGGGTCAAGCTTCAGCAAAAAGCACTTTGTATTATACCCAGCCGCTGCGGCAGTAGCCTTGACTTCTGTTGCTGGGGTCCAAGCTAATCAGCAGCCTGGAGTGCAAGAGGACGATGAAAAGTCATCTTTGCTCGATGTTCAGTGGGTGCAGCGGATACCTGAGCAGCAGGATGTTCTGCAAGTACTGTCAGCAAAGTCTATAGAGACACATCCTCTTCTCCGCCAAGACCATATTGTGAGTCAGACACAAGTAAAGTGCTAGTCCAAATCTGGTGGGCCAAGACAGCACATTACGAATCCATGTTGATGTTGTGCAGTTGACTGTTTTCCTGAGGAATGGGCAGCTACAAGACATGGTTTGCTTCTACAACACTTCTGCAAAGAAGTACTACACTGTTCTGCAGCTTGGCAGGTACAGCCAAACTTCCTGCAACTTTACTTGTGTCCCCAGCACCCGCATCTGCACAAGCATGACGTGCTTATCTTTGTCCCATGACAGTCAACTCATCTGCAAGCACTGCCCATGACTAAATTGCTTCGCATGCCGAAGGGAAGTCTGCGGCTTTCCCACCATTGTGCATGGTGGCTTCACAGCAACAATCATGGATGAGACCCTAGGTTTCCTGCTGTTTGCCCTGAAGAAGCAGAGAGCACTGCCTTTCTGGGGTCCCGCATACACAGCCCATTTGGAAGTCGAGTACAAGGCGGTGAGCTTCAAGATTCCTATGTACATTACTGCGAACCTTATTAAGCTCCAAACTATGATAGGCTCTTGCCAAAAAGCTATACTGTCCAACATGTGACACTGCTGCAGCCGTTCAACGCAAGCACTGGGCATTGGTGCATGCTGTCTTAAAGCCCAAGCATGAAGACTTCAGACATGCACATTTTCATGCGCCTATGTGCACATCAGGAATGTCACGACTACCTCTAGCACTGCTGCATGCAATATCAGACATGGCACCTGCTGCATGTAATACAAGAGATGGCACCTGCTACAGCACCTGCTACCTGGTATGACACCTGCTACATATCAGAGATGGCACCTGCATGCAGCATCAGAGATTGGCACCTGATCAAGCTCTTTGTGACCTTGCAGAAAATCAGTGCCGGAGCCACCATTCTTTGCACAGCAGAGGTGGAGAGTGTGAACGGCAGGAAAGTTTGGATGAAGTCAACTGTCTCAGATGGACCCTCTGGCAAAGTGTATGCAACAGCCAGGGCTCTGTTTGTGGCCCCTTCGTCAACAAGACTTGCACAAGATGCTGTTAAACTGCTGAAAGATGGCATTTTCCCTCCTGATAAGATGGGGTCCAGCATGTGATTGCAATGTGTCTTTTTGCATGGTTGTTGCTCTGCCAGGCTGGTCTGATGTGGCAACTGTCCTTTGTCTGTGTGTGAGAGCAAGGTGTGACGCAGCGTCAACGCCTTTGTTATTGTAGCTGAAATGCCATTAGGACAATATAGCTAAGGTCCTGTTGGGGCACTGTAGCTAAAATGCTGTTGGGGTACAGAGGCTACACCATCTGCCCTCGGTTGCTATTTGATGTCAGTTTTAATTTCTGTATTTTGCTGTCAAACAGTGTTGATTAGCATTGCTCATTTGGTTCTGTGCATACCTTTACCTTTATGGCGTGTGTTTGCAATGAAGCTCGAGTCTAGGTTTGTGAGCGGTGGTATAGGCATAGTTTGAATGAACCCTGCCTGAACATCTTCTGGCAATAAAGTTACTGCAGATTTGTTTGTCCAAGCATTGGCGTAATTTCTGCTTGCCCTGGGCGGGTAAGTTGGCTCCCTCGGCTTTTTCAGATGTTGCTCCAGGTGTGAAGCCTGCAAAGTATGCTCTGTGGTGCTACGACGCTGCATGACATTGATGAATATTCGTATAGTGCTTCTCCACAGCGTGCACAGCATAGCTGGCTGAGCAACCCAGCACACTGATGCCTGGAGCGTTTGGCTGTCTGAGTCAGACAGTGGTGTTGGGTATTGACAAGAGCAGAGTATGGCCTGATTCGAGACTCATGCTTGCAGCAACTTGGTTGGTCGCTCAGTAAGAAGCCGACGGCATCTGTCTACCGATGTGTCTACCATTTCCCGTCTGCACCCAGTTTTGACCATAGCACAACAGATGCCTGACTTCGCACAGCGAATCAGCTGGAACATCGCGTGGACTTGCCTTGCTTTGCTTGCGCCGCTGTCAAAGGGCGTGCCGTGCTCAGCCACTGGACCTTTGTTGCTGGTTTCGTTGGCACTCACCCGCAGTGTGCTGAGCGTGGTAGCACTAGCAGCACTCTGCTCTGATTTTATATCTGCTCGTGACAGCTTCACCTTGCTGCGTTCACACAGGCTTGGAAAGTGGCCTGGCCAAGCCTTAGCCATCGCACTGCCTCACTCTGAGCCGACAGTACACCCGATCAATCACAACTCCGTGCAGCGGCTTCGTCCGGAGCACGTATGTCAAGAAGTAATCCGTTTTCGGATAACCCGTTTGCTAGCAATACTGCAAACACCAGTCCTTTTGCGGTGCGGCCTCAAATCCTTGCGGTGAAGCTGTCTCCCCTTAGCACTCGAGTTGATCTGAAGCTGAAGTCAGCACTGTTTGATGTGCAGGATCCAGCAGAAACCAGCTACTCCCTTCAGAATGTAGGTACCCTTTGATGCTATGAAGACTGTGAGGAAAGCTGCCCTCACTGAGGTGACTTGCCGCTGTGTACAGGGTCAAACATCTGTGCCCGCAGTGTCGAGTGGAGGCGCCTGGGGGACAAACAATGGTAATACCTTTGATTCAGTTCCAGCTACCATTGCTGTGGATAGAGAAGCCGGGGTGAGCTTTCTTGACCAAAGTTGGTGTACCTGCTGCACTGACCATGCCAGCGCAAAGCCATTGCTGCGAGTCCATACGCAAGTTTTTCCTTATAGCAACCAGGGCTACTCAGGTTGCAGCCAGAGCTGACAAGGTGTCAGACCATGTTGTTGACATGTCACATCTGGCAATTGAGGTGCATGTGCATTTGCTGGAGCTATTTACACTGCAAGTGCACCGCTTTATACACTGAAAGCAAAACCTCCACACATGCAGGATGAAGCACACCTGACAACACACCTCACAGTGCGCTGTCAAACATGTCTTACAGCGTACTCAACCTCATTCATCATTTGAACAAATGTCCTCCTCCTGACGACATACAGCCTTGAGCAGCTGTCTGCACAAAGTTAAGTTTTGCCAGTCATCATGCCATTCCCAAGCTGCACTTTCGGCATTTGCAGAGTATAGAGGCGCTGAAAAGGACAGAGACGCTGGATGCCAAGGAGAAGGCCCTTCAAGCAAAGGAAGCAGAATTGAGGCGATGGGAAGCTGACTTGAGAGCTACCGGTGGCCTCAAACCCAAGAAGAACTGGCCCAACCGATTCTGTCCCATTGTGCACCATGATATTGCTGCTGAGGTGAGCTCAAACACACTGCACTGTCAATCTTTTCATGACTTGGACAACAAAGTCAAACTCTGGCCAATGCAATGCAACTCAACCAACATGCTGGTCAGCAAGCAGACTTGGCACGATCTAACACACGATGGGACCTGTTATTGCATAGTCACAATTGGACTCAACCTGGACCACATGTCAGTCAATCGCAGTTTGCTGCAGCTTAGCGATTTGTCACAACCGTGTGAGGGAGGCTTACAGCAGGCTGATCACACTGTCTGCCTCATGTTGGTCCACATTGCAAGATCCACCCAAGTTCCCAGTTGTATCCCCAATGGGACAGCATCACGTTTGTTTACCAGTTGATTATCAGCTACTATCAGCATTGCTGTGCATGCTAAACAGGCACTTCCCTTGCACAAGTCGACAGCAATGCATGGCAAACTGACAAGGCTCACATTCGCCAGGACTCATAGCTTGTCTGAGCGCCTACCCCTCATTCTGCAATGCAGATTCCAGCCGCCCTGCAAGGGACTGTGACTAAGGCCTACTGGAGTTACTTGGCCATGGTAGTTTGCATGGTCTTCAACTGCTTTGGCTCCCTCATGGCCTTGTGTGTCATTGGCAATGGGGATGGGCGCCTGTCTGGCTGGTTCCTGTCGTGCATCTACCTGGTTGCTGGTGTCCCCATTGGTTGGTGGGCCTGGTGAGCTGGCTTGTGCATTACAAATCATAGTTTCAAACCCTCTCAATCCTGCCTTTTCCATATAGTTTGAGATATTGAAATGGGAAGAAAGGCCCTGCCTAAAGCTATTGTTTTGCAAATCTCTTTTTTTATGCTTCCTTGAGCATGCCTGCTAACCGGGATCATTTCTTAGGATGATGCGTCTCACTTGCACGTGTAAGTATGAGCTTGCAGCACATTGTGCACGGGGTCCCATGTGCTTGCAGCATCTTGTGCATGTGGTCCGATGTGATTTCAGCCTGTTGTGCACATGGTCCCATGTGCTTGCACCATGTTGTGCATGTGGTCCCATGTGCTCGCATAACACTGTCCTCATGGTTGAACAGCATTGGTGGTTGCATGTATACAAATAGGGTCCAGCATTGCACTGATGTGCTCAAATCAATCGTGTCGCTTGAGAGCAAAACCATGGCACAGTACACTACAAGTACCATTGCCATGTTGTGCTGGGCTGTGCTGTGCATGCTATGCTGCTCTCCAGTCAGCAGTCAAGAAGTAGCCTTGTGGCGTGCAGGTACAGAAGGCTGTACAACGCAGCCATCAAGGATAGGGCAGTCACATACGCCTGGTTTTTCCTCATGTACCTCATACACATTGCTTTCTGCATCTGGAGTGCAGTCTCCCCGCCCCTGCCTGGAGCCAACGACTGGTCCCATACCGGCTTCATAGCCTGCATCAAGGCTTTCCATGCCAGCAAGTTTGTGGGTGTGCTATACACCATTGGTGGCGTGTTCTGGGCATTGGAGTCGTTGTGGTCCTTTTGGGTGTTGAAGACGGTATGCACTTGCTCTGGTCCAAGTCTCAGTCATACAGCATGAGATGAGGTTTGCTGTTGTGGGTGCTGCACTGGTTAGAGTTGCTTTGTTTATTCAGTGCATACCAGCCTGATGTTGATGTCGTTCTTGCAGTCATGCTGCATCTTTGCAGGCTGCTGGCTCTGCATTTAGAGGCAGAAAGTTGCAAATGGCAGGGATGTAATGCGTGACAGCTGTGGAGCCCCCCTTGCTGCAGCAGTGATACATCATTCATTGCGCTTAAATTTGGAACAGTTCAGCACGCCTGCAAGCCCTTTGCAGTATTTGCATGCTTGGATCTGCAGTACACAAGGTACACCACGCATTGTCAAGCGCCACATACATTCATGCCCTGCACTAGCTGTTGCAGCATCTTTTGCTGAGTTGTTAACACCACTCATGCTGGGAAAGATCCTGTTTAATCTAGGAAAACATGATTTTTCCCAGTTTTCCTAATTTGACGTCACTCATGCTGGCAGGTATACAGCAACTTCCGTGGAGGGGGAGGGGAAGCTCAGCTTCGTCGCGAAGTTGCACAAAGCGTAGCAACTAATGCTGCTGCTAATGCTTTCAGCTCCAGAGTGTGAAGCCAGCCATGTCTTGGTGTTTCCAGCTGTGATAGGTCTTGCATCTATTAGACGCCGTCTACTCCACAATTTGAAGACAAGGTTATTGAGGAGCAGCTCAAAGTTTAGCCCATGCACTTTTGGCAGACGCTTGGATGTTACGGAAAGCAGAGACAACAAATATGTGATCAGCAACACACCCTGGGACACCCACAAACTTTGCACAGGTTCTTTAGCTCATGCTACAATGTCTGTTGTCTCTAAAAGTATTTCTGACTTTGCCAGTCCGCAAATAAGGTCGAGTTTTGTCTCAGACTGTTGCAATTGGTAGCTTGGTTTGCAGCCCTTGCTCAAAGAATGAACTCATTGGTATTTGTTAGTCTGTACAGCCAGACTTGGCAGCTTCACAGTACAGCACTGTGATACAGTAATAGTAAGAATAGTCAAGTCCAGTAAATGCTCTTGCCACGCTGAGAACTGTGTGGACTTGTATGTGTAACATTGGACATCTGTTGCCACTCACATTGTGAGGGTATTCTCATTGCGCCCTACCACAGTACTAGACAATTGCACGTCAGCCAAGTTCGTTTTGAAGCACGGGCCTGCTTGGGTAACAGTCGTGTCTCTTACTTCAACATCACACACTGCTGTACCAGACTTGATCAACGTCTGTGCCTTCTTTTGATGCACACAACATTCCATCCTCATGCGCCACAGCAACAACTTTCCATTTTCCCTGTCACCCGAAGCACATCCCCAGCTGCAAAGGTGCGAAGACTGAGGCCATCACTTGCCGTGTAACCCAAATGTGTCTGTCCTTGTTGCTCATGCTTGCCGTTGACGCTAATCAAGTCCAAAGAGGCCACCATCAGTTTGCCTTGAAGACTGTGTATAGGCAGCCTGTTGCTAGCTGACAGGTCAGTGCTCACTTTGCTGACCTTCCCCTTATGCTCAAACTCAACGGTGACTTGCTGAGGCTCGGCCATTTGATGCTGCTCAAGCAGGTGCTTGTTTTCTGCAGGTAGTACTGCCGTCAAAGGGTGTAGCCGGCAGTGCACATGTGTCAGAACTTGCTGTAGTCAAAACCGTCATGGAGCTCGTCACGTTTACGGCAGGCACAGAACAGGTCTTACCTGTCCCTGTCATGTCGAACGGCTTAGTCGGAGCCTGCATTTCTGTCCCGCCGGGTGTTCTGTGTGTGAGATAGGTCAGCCTATGCCGTCCCTGGGGATGTTCAAATTCCAAAATTGGGTAAGCCAGTGTGACTAGATGACTACTGCCCACTTCCGTAGCAGCTTCGACGCGTTCTTCGCAGACCTTTCTGTCCAGTTCTCTGGCCACTCAGGCAGCAGTATGCTAGTTCGTTTTCCACGGACACCGACACCATGTTTGACATTTGTTTTGTCTTCTTCTATACGATATCAGACTTGCTGGCTGGCTAAAGCATTGTAATATTTCTCTCTACAGCCACTGTGTCAAGCTCAGTCAGGCGCCGGCGCAGCTGCAGTGAAAGAAATATTCAAGTAGGGTCCCATTTTAGACATCAGCTACGGCAACCATGGCAATTGTTGATTATGTTTGTTTGGCAATACCAGCGTGCAAGCTCATGTATCTATGAACTTCGAACCCAGACGATTTACATGTGGAAAGGGGCAGGCATAGCAGCCTGTCATTGCATATATGCAACCTCTCCCTGACAGCGGTTTTAACAATACAGCAAAATGTATTTGTGAGCTGTGCCCTTCTGATGTTTATATATCTGCCAAAACATTGAATTGGCGCTTCATGTGCACATACAAATTCTAGTATGACGACCAAATACAGGAGGCAGTAACATTCTTGACCAATTTTGCATGTCCTAGTAAAGCGTTTAGAACCACAGTCAAGCCTTGGCATGCAAAATTCACATGAAAACCTCTGACAGCATCTTGTAGTCTGTGTGCTCTACAGCAAAGAACACTACAAGCATGCCGCCAAGTATAGAGGGAGTGCGAGTGCACGCTTATGGCATGCACAAGCCGTTATATCCTGAACGATAGGACCTTGGGAAGAGGTTGCAAATGTTACTGCAAATGTGCCGCAAATCTCGCAGCTTTCTGGTTGACTCTCATACGCTTTGTGCCTGCCCCCCAAAGAAAAACGCACTGAATTGCCTCTACCCGCTCACATGCCAATCGTACTATCTGCCACCAGATGCAAAAGGCTCAGCGGCCCGTAAATATGCCCGTAAGTACTCGTACACTCCATTGATGATGGTCTCGCGTTCCCCAATTGCATGCACACCAAGCCTCTCCAAGCCTTCATGGTCCATGCCCAGCAGAACATGCAGGCGTACCTTCTCAGCCTCAAAGCGGTCAGCATACACCTGTACAAGGCGAACTTTGAGACACACCAAACTGATAAGCTGGATTGAGAAACCAGCTCGATTGCTTGATCAGCTGGTCCGGTCCTGAGTGTGCTAACATGTGTGCTGCAGTGCAAATTAGTTGGACAGAAGAAATTCTCGCCGTCTTCATGCACCTGCTGGTCGATGGCATGCGGCACAACAGTACACTCAAAGCTAGATGATCACCTAGATCATCATGATCTTTGTCACAGTGTTGCAACTTGACTCAACAACATCCCAGCCCAGCTCAAAAACCACATACAGTACAACTGACACGACTCTCGTTGGGCATGCACATGGGCGACTCATCGTTCTGCCGCTCTGGGACAGTCTGTCAACTCCCCTGATGAGTCCCAAAGACAACATGTGCAACTTGATGGATTGAATGATCATACCTCCAGGCCCAGGTCCTTGAGCAGGGTGCGCACATTGTATCCCAGGCTGGCCCCAATCTTGGCCTTGCTGTCAACCTCCACCATGGCATTCACTCTCTGAATGTCTCGGACGCTGCTATCTGTTGACAGCCCCCTCTGAATCTGCATTGGCAGACAGCTCTGCTTTGCGAGGGATGCAGGCACAGATCAGAATGGTAAGCCCTAGGCGTAGACACTTTGTAGGGACAGATGCTGAATCTGCGCTGCATTGCTCCGCCAGTAGGCAGACGCATCAGTTTTGCGAGGGACACAGGCACAGGTTAGAACAATAAGCACTGGACAGTAACTCTTTGTGTGGACAGGTTTTGCTAAACTCTGCTGCAGTAGGACAAGCCCACAGCTTCACGGCTGCCCCAGGACAGACAGGTTAGCTGCGCAGACGCACAGAGCAACAAGCTTGCATGTTAGCAAGCAACACACAGGCAGGCAGACCAGTATCACCATTACAAGCAGTACACAGTGCAGGTAGTAATGCAACAGACACGCACACCAGCAAGCAACAGGCATGCAAGCAAGCAGACCAACTAGCAGGCAGGCAGTTTGTAGGGCTAGGCATACCTCAAGCAGCAGCAGCTTTTCAGCCTTCAGCTCGGCCTGTGACTCCTGCAATGCAGCCTCCAAGCTGTGCACCTTCTGTGAATCCTCCTTCCTCAAGCCCTTCTCAGTCTGCACCACACACGCTCAGATGAGGCGGACTAACAGAAGGCATGCTGGAAAAAGCATGTACACCTTCAGGCCAGAGTCTGCAACACACATGCTCGCATGCAGTGATGCAACGCAGCAACAGTTAAGCTTAATTCACTGCAAACCCCGCAGCACACTGATATGAGGCACATCTCATGGCACAACAGTGCATTTCAAGAGTGCCCTTCACATCAAAGAGCGCTTGTTCATGGGGAATGGCAAGCTTACCACGCTGCCCAGGTGCTTTCTGACTAGATCTGGGTACTCATGTACGGCCTCGCCTATGCTCATGAAGATGACACCATGCTCTGCCAGCTCTTTCTTGAAGGTGGTAGCAATTGAGACAGAGTCAAAAACTAGGTCCCTAGCAACTGGCTTGACATTTGCTAGTCGCTTCTGCTCCTGAATGGGGATATTGAGGCGCTCCCATGTGTCGCGCATTGCAGGATCAACCTCATCCAGAGATGCAAGCTCAGCCTTTTTCTTGGGAGCTGAATAGTAGCTGATATCCTGATAATCAAAATCAGGATATGTGTTGTCTGACCAGCGTGGCTCATACATTGTCAGCCATCGCTTGAAGGCTTTCAATCTGAAGTTCAGGAGCCATTCCGGCTCATCCTTCTTTGCTGAAATAGCCCTGACAACATCCTCATTAAGGCCTTTTGCAAAGGTGTCTGACTCTATGATAGTCCGCCACCCGTCCTTGTATTCCCTGTCCATCATCTGCTGCAGCTCTTTTTTTTGCCGAACTATGGGATCTTCGCGAAGAACCTCTGCCACCAAAGGCTTTTCCGCTGCAGAACCTGCTGGGGCTGCCGCTGTTGCAGCTGCGTGGACTCTGCATGTCTGCTGCCTGTTGTGTCCACGGCACACTCGCTTGTACGGTAAGAATGCAGATGTGCGCGGGTGAGCAGAGGTCGCCAACCGCCCGGCTTGTGGACAACGGTGCGTTTGCAAAGACTGCATGCTGACCAACTTCACGAACTCACACTAAGTGACGTAGACCGTGGGGTTCTACTTGCCAAGAATGCAGATTGTGTATGTGAAATGCAGTCAACAGAGGTATCGCGCTAAATGGTTACGAGGACGGGAACTGCTGCTTTTGCCCACGAATCACCACATCACCTTCAAGGTTCAAGTTTACATACGGCTCAGAGTGTACGCCGTCACCACTATCATGTGCCTGAAGTCAAAGTTGTCGAGCTTAGGAAGCTTGTCAAGCTTCGCCAGCAACGCATCTTTGCTGACTGTCAGCGACTGTTGACTGTGCCGAGTTGGTCCGCCCCTCATCTTCTCATATAGCTTCTGTCGTACTACTCGTTCGACCCAAGTTCGGAGGACCTCTTCACACAGACAGTGCCAGCAATACGTCTCAGTAGGACGCCGGTACCCCTGGCAAGCAGGCAAAGTCACACTTTCTGCATAGTACAGAGCTCCAGCACGGGGCCGCAGGGGCGGCCCGAGCGGCTGCTGTATGGGCTGCACAACTTCGGCACCCATAGACGAAGAGGGCTACATCAGGAAGCAAACAGCAAACTCTAAGCAGTCCCCCGGCAAACATCAGTCTTACGATCGGTATGACTACATGGCTGTCACGTCACAGCAGACGTTGGACTTGTTCTCCTGACATCTCAGGGACCTGCTGCTATGCAAGACCACAAGCTGCACCTCTACAGCTGTTGAAAGTGCATTTTAAACCAGTGTGCACACAGATTTTATGCATCTCTACTGCTCATATCAAACTGCTTATGCAGGGCGGACGATGCAATCAAGGCACACCCTCCAGTGACAGCAAGCAGTCCCGATGACAAATCCAAAGAGCGAGGGAAGCCTGGCGAGGTATTTACATCTTTTAGCTTTAGCTCAGCATTCGCTGACACATACTGCTGATCTAGTGCTGTAGTAGCAGTGCTGAAGCCAATAGCCTATACAACAACATGGTGGGGCTGAGTATACCTTTTGCAATTTTGTCTGTTGTAGCATTGACACCGAATAATGCTGACAGATCACAGGGATCCTTCCATGGACGCATCAATGAGTACATCTAAAGCCAAATGCTTCTTGGTTGGCTCTCCTGATTGCAGCTGTCTCTGCAGGGCCTGACGGTTGTCTCCCATGCAAGCAGTGCTGGTGGTCGCTTGCATGCGACACCCACTCGCAAGCAACTAGGAGATGGAGAAACCAAGCAGCGCCGTGTAGCTTATGGCTCAGATGTGATCAAGGATGAGCTGAGGAAGGGTACAGGGGGCCCCCAAGGTGCAGGCCCTGAACAGGTTGGGGATTCTTCTGAGGATGAAGATGAAGAGGTTGCACCTGCTGGCAGAAGGGAAAGCATCACAAGGTGAAAATCTTGAGCGTCAGCATTGCATCTGCAAGCATTAGTCAATGCTTGGGCATCTGTGCTGCCCTTTCACAGCGTATACTTGCTATGTGGCTTTGCAATGCATGTACATGTTGCAGTAAAGTGACGTTGTTTTAGGGCAAAGGCAAATACGACTTGCGACATCAGACATAATGTCCTCAGTTGTGATCGAAACCAGCTCCGAAAACAACTGGTTCTCAGAGCTGGTTTTTTGTTCAAAATTGAGGACACCATGTCTGATGTTGCATATCATATTTGCCTTCGCCCTACGACAGACATGTACTTATGCATGCATACAAGGCAGACTTGGTTGTCAAAGGACAATTACATTCTGCCAATAGCATCACAACCCTTGATATGCTGATGAAAGCAGGTTGCAACCATGATTATTGCCTCTAGGCATGGCTTGTTCATGCGAACATGACCACTCACTGCTGGTAAGTTACAGCATTCAACAATGCTGCAGGCAAGGAAGCATGATTGCAGAGCCAAAGAGCGAAAAGACGCTTGCACGCATTGCAGCTGCACTGGAGACCAGCTTTGTGTTCAAGGGCATTGAGCAAAGTGTGCTACAGCAGGTATGTCTACTTGTCTCTGGCCTTGTCTGCAAGGGGACGAGTTTGTGCAAAAGACAAGGATCTCAGAAGAGACATACCTCTGGTTTGAATACCATGGAATGCATGCAAATCGGACTGCATGCTCAAGACTTTGACGTTTTCTATTCAACTTCACGCATTGTGAAACGTGCTCAGCTCATTGCATGCATGACTGACAACATCACTGCAACAAGCATGCTTTGGCATCGCGACGTCAAAATCAGCAGCACGCCCAACTTCTGACGATGTCAGCAGAAGCTTCTACGTATCTCCTTTGCAAGTCATTACATGTTATAATTGCTCGTCACTGCAATGGCTCAAATCTGAGTCAGCATCTGTACATACAAGATAATTGCAATGTCCCAGAGACTGCTACAACAGAGCTGCAGTGAAACAGCTCACAAAGAAGAACCTTGCAGAACCATGTATGGCCACTTGACCCACTGTGCTGTCACATGTGTGTGTTGCCAGGTGATCAGCCGCATGTTCAAGGTGACCTTCAACTCTGGGGAGACAGTTCTGGAGCAGGACAGCCTGCCCACAGATGATGATTGCCTGTACATGCTGGACACTGGAGAGGTGGACATCGTCATTGCTGGCTCTGGAGAAGCGGCCAACACCAACCAGGAGGAGCGAAAGGTAGGTGCAAAAACAGTCGCAACCTGTGGACACAGCCTACAGGACTTATGAACTGCAGATCCAATTTTGAGGCTGTCTTGCTTGCTTTGTTAAAACAAGTTGCATGCTGCAGAGTGAGCTTTTGAGACGCTGGCCACAATGTCCGTCTGTGGCATATGCATCTTTGTGTGTCATCTCTAGCTCATCACTGATGAGCTAAGGCTGACATATGGAAGATGGGTCATCAGCATTGCAGCAGTGTGCAGTTCAGGATAAAGTTAGCTGGTGTGGTGATCATCAATCTGAGCAAACCATGCATGCAGCACCACACTGACCGCATTGCAAACAGTACAGAGGCTTCCACACCTACTGCAGGGAGGCTGTCATGCCTACAAGTACAGCACAAGCAAGTGCACTTTGAAGTTTGAGTTACGGGGTCCATATTGACGGCAAAGCACCCCTGAGTCTACCTGCACAACACTTTGCTTTGGTCAGACACACAAACTTGCAGGTCAGAGAGTGCTTGCAAGCATAAGATGACCATTGGTTTTTGTAGTTGGTGAAGAAGGTAAAAGATTTTGTAGTTGGTGAAGACGGTAAAAGAAGGCAGGGCCTGCTGCCATCCCCTTAGGCCCCTCCCCTCTCCCCCAGCATTCTCAGCATTCTGTTGTCAGAGCCCCAGGCATTCATTTGAGGCAACACGCGCAAGCAGCAGCTGGCAAGAACCTGAGCTTCTTCCTGCCTGACTTGACGTCCTGACATGCCATCAAGGGATTCTTGATCTGCAGCTTGAAGGTGGTAAGATCAAGATCCACATGAAGTCCGGCTGGGTGTTTGGAGACACAGCTCTGCTGTTCCAGTCCCCCAGGTCGGCCTCCATTGTCGCTTCCACACCCATCGAGCTGTGGGCCATGGACAGGCGCACCTTCCACAAGGTTAGTTGCCCTTTGCTGAGGCCTTTGCCTTGTGCATTCTCCTTTCGCTGAGTGCCTTTTCCTTTCGCTGAGGCCTTTGCCTGTTGCCTTTGCCTGTTGCCTTTGCCTTATGCTGAGGCCTTTGCCTCTTGCCGTTTCCTTTCGCTGCTCAGCTGCAGCTCGCGTACTTGCCTCTGTGTGAGGCTGGTCATGGCATGTGTCAGTCTGGCGTTCAGATCTTTCTGTGGTCGGGCCCCATTAAGCTGTGTGCCACTGACAGACCCCCCACCCCCCCTACCCATGTCTGCGTCATCTGTCTGTATCACTTGTCTGCATTTCTATTTAAACAATCAACCACACATTAAAGACAGCCCCCCCATGAATGTTTGCCCCATGAATGTTTACCACAGCTCACATCTGTGTGGTGAATATCTTATGCCACGGACTGCTTCTGGGCCACATCTGTCTGCCCAGAGATTGTGCTTGAACACTGCTTGAACACGGGTCTGGTGCACACAGCTGCTGCACATGCTCTGGGGCGCCCCTGCCATTTGCTTCTCTGTCATGCAGCCTGAGACAATGTTGTGGTTTGTACGCACAAAGTAGCCATCAGGTGTTGTCAGGTGCAAGGGGCAATCTGACTTGTGAGGACAGTTCACTGCTTGATTTACAGTCGCTTGTTCAACTATCACACCGACAAACCTACAGTGGCTTGCTCAGCTATCATACTGGTACATCAAAAGGCGGTGAAGAACCACGGCAGCAGGCAGATCATGCAGGTCAATGTCTCTCTTGCTAGTCCAGCGCACGACAAAGGGCACTTTAGGCAATGCCTTCATTCTATAAGTCCACAGGTGACCTGCGAAGGTTGCCCAGCACATGAGAGCTCCATGTAGGGACTGCCCCCTCACACACATCCCAAACATGAAAGCTCACAAGCGGCATGCCCTGACTTTGCAAATGTGTGTGCAGTTTGTGATGAGGCATGCGCCTGGAGCGCGTGCGCTCAAGTTTGTGAGGCGGCTGCCTCTGTTCAAGGGTCTTGGAGACAACAACCTGGTCAGTGTGGCCTCTCGTATGAGGGAAAAGGTGTACCAGGTGAGCACACAACCCATACCACGTACTCCCATATTGACTGTCTGTCTGCAGATGCTGATGTCTGTCTGTTTGTATGTCTATCTGTCTGGCATACAGCTGTGCTGTGCGGCTCTTCAGCTGCTATCTTGTCTCTGCCAGTGAGTCTGCGTGCTGGTGACACGGTCTGTCTGCCTGTGCTTGCCTCGTAGCCGTTTGTTTGTTCATTGTTTGGTCATTAGGATTTCAGGGGTCCTTGGGGCCAGCTTGGACTATTTGACCAACAGACCACAAGCAAACCAAGTCGTCTAAAACCATGTCTGTCAAATAAGCCGCCTCTATGTTGTACTTGACTGGAACCAACTGTGCGCAGAATGGAGAGGCGCTGATCAAGTATGGTGAGAGGGGAGACAAGCTGTACTTGATACGGTATGGTAAGGTGCGTATCCTACGGCCTGATGACTCAGTGCCAGGTGGCAGGGTGGAGGTCGCCAAACTGGGCAGGGGAAATCTGGTGGGAGAGCGCACAGTGGTCACAGGTAAGCATGGCACACTAACAGTATTCAGCAGTTGTCATCTTGTGTGCATATTTGCAGCAGCACAGTATGTCACAACCTTCACAATCCCTTCATCCTGCGTCTCTTTTTGACGGCCTCCCGCTAGCTTAGCAAGGTTGTGGTTTTCAAGTACTGGCACAAGCAGAAGAGGGTCTGCAACATTGCCATGTTATAACACCGCAAACAGTGAATGTATATTCTGCATATGTGAGCTTTGCAGTCTGCATAAGCTTTGCTGCAACAGATGTGCCTGTTGTTGCTGTGTCAGCCTTTTTTGTGTGTAAAAGCAGACAAGCTGCACACTGCCAAATGCATGGTACATGTCTTGCTGCAAACCCTCAACCTGCCTGCCACTCTGACCCTGTGCACTGCTCATTGCAAACAAGCTGTACAGTGGTGTTTGTGTTTCTACTGTTCAACCCAGAGGGACGATGAGACCTTGACGCGTTTCCATCCTAGAGAAGTTGTTGATTCTACCCCAGGATTGGCAAAGCGGCAGCTTCAAGCTCTGTTGACACATGTTTGGTGCAACCGTCACAACATCAAGCAACACATGTCTGGTCTGCTGTTGCAAGCATGCCTGTCACATCCATGTTGTGCACTGGTGCAGGCAAGCTGCGCAGTGCTGACTGTGTGGCAGAGGGGCGGGTCCAGGTGGTGGTCATCAACAAGAAGGACTTCATGGATCTGGACAACCCCCTGCTGGCCTGGATGCTGGACTCAGATGCTGTCACCACTGTCCTCAGGGTATGTGCTTCTTGTACACAGTTATAGTGCACACTTGTTCTCTGTGTGTCATTGCTGCTGTGAGCAAATGGTGTGCTGGCCTGGATGCTGGACTCAGATGCTGTCACCACTGTCCTTAGGGTATGTGCTTCCCATGCGCTCTCACAGTGCCCCCCCCCCCATTAATGCTGTGAACACATGCTGTCTTCACCGTCCTGTGGATGCAGGTTCTTGACATATTCATTGTCAGCGCAGCAGCCGCACTATGCAGGCAATTGCAGTATGTACAATATACATACATATGGTAATTACAGGCAATTACTGTGTATAGGCCTAGCTTCACGCTGATGTTGTCACTGGTGCCCTTCAAATGCGCTGTGTTGGC
>JAABUP010004882.1_pt1 | contig 21389 bp, 15 predicted proteins | sample 5559201 | NCBI WGS metagenome assembly JAABUP01 (sample SAMN10711887, study PRJNA513373) | rock metagenome | isolation source: Antarctica rocks | place: Antarctica
CATTATTCGTGAGGCAACATCTCTCGGAAAGTAAGATCTACCGTGATGCAATGCGACCCGGCGGTCGACCATCCGGTCGAGGCGCCGCCCGACGTGGAGCGGGAGGCCGCGCTGATGGGGGCTGTGTTCTCGGACAACTTGCGCGTGATCGATCGCCCGATGCGCCTGTCCTCGAGCGTGTTCGCCGCCATCTTGCCCGCGACGGGGGCGGAGGGGGGCGTGGTCGTCGCCGGGCGCGTGCGGGAGGGCGTGACCATGCCGGGCGACCGTCCGCTGCGTTGCGCGGTCGCCACTTTCCCCGACCACGCGGTCTCGGCCGGGGCGCTGCTCGAGGAGGCCGAGGCGGCCCTACGCCTGGCCCGCACAGCGGGCATGGACGTGATCAGCCCCGCCATGCTGTACAACGCGGCGCTCGGCGCCTAATACGCGCATGCGACGATCCACGATCCCGGCCTGCGCGCGCGCCCTCACTACCGTGCAGGACCCGTCCCCGCGCGCCCGCCCGTCCCCGCGCGCCCGCCCGTCCCCGCGCGCCCGCCCGTCCCCGCGCGCCCGCCCGTCCCCCGCTCCGCGATGACCTGGTGGAAGAAGGCGACGAGGCGATCGGCGTGGTAGTCGAAGGTAAACTCCGCGCGCCGCCGCCAGACGTTCGCGCGCAACTCCTCCATGCGCGCCTTGTCCAGGAGTTGGGCGCGCAGGTCGACCATGTCCTGGGCGAACAGGCCGATGTCGTAGTCCCGTGCGAGCGACTGCGCGGCCACGACGTGGCCGATGTTATCGCCCTGGATCAGTGGCAGGCCGGCGGCGGCGAGCGTGGCGATGCGCGCAGGGTAGTTCAGGTCGTCCCAGATGGCGCGGCGCAGTTCGCCCCCGTTCTCGCTCCGAAATAGATGGAGCCAGCCGGCGTCGTAGCGCGAGAAGGCGCGCACCCAGCCCTCCTGGTCGACGTTAGGGTGCAGGTGCAGGTGGCGTGGCGCCAGCGCGCGCGCCTTCTCGATCCACGCGACCCATTGACCCTGCGTGAAATCCCCGTAGAAGTGCAGGTGGATGCCCTGCGCCGCGAGTTGGCCGATGGTCCACGGGTGCAGCCCGATGGGGCGCCCGGCCACCACCGTGTGGATCTCGCCGTCCTCCTCAGAGAGGCGCGGCGCGCGCTCGCCGACGAACCACTCCCGCTTGGGCAGGTCGCCGTCGAGCACGAGCGTGGGCGTGTCGCCAAGGATGCCGGGCGCGACCGTGGCGAACCAATCGCGCAGCTCGGGGCTCGAGTAGATCGCGCCGTCCGAGTGCGTGTAGAGGTCGACGAGTTGCGGCCACAGGCCCTTCTCCAGACAAATGAAGGGGCCTTCCTTGAAGTGCCACACGAACGGGATGCCCGGGTTCTGCGCCAACACATGGTGGGCGAAGGGCACGGCCTGCCAGTTGAGCAGGGCATAGATCACGTCGGGCTTGATGCGCTGTATAGCCCGTTGCCAGTCGTCGCGCGGCAGGTCCTCGATGTGCCCGAAGGGGAGCGGCCCCACCGTGTTGAACCAGTAGGGGTCGGGGGTCCACAGCCCGTAGAGCCTGTGGCCGCGCTCTTCCAGCGCCAGCACGCGCTCGCCGTTGTAGGCGAGCTCGCCGACGAGCAGGATCTTCAGCCCGTCGGGGGCTGGTCGCGCCTGGGGGCGCTCGCGGAACGGGCGGTAGTGCGCCACCTCGTCGATGCGGTTGCCGACCGAGGAGTGGAAGCGCAACGGCCCCGCGGCGTTGTAGCGAGCGCGGTAGGGGTTGAGCCCGCCGAGGGGCTCGCGCATTATTTTGTGCCGTTGCCCGGGGTGGTCGACCCACTCGCACGAGACCTCGCCCGTGCCCACGAAGATGCCGAGGGGACGCAGGCGCGCCCAGTACATGCGCTCCAGGTCGTCGGTGACCCATTCGTCGCGCGCGACCCAGCGCTCCCCGACGCGCCGGTGCGCGACCTGCACCAGCTGCAGGGGGTAACCTTCGACGGGGCCGGACGCCGCGCGGTTGTAGTGGTGGCGCACGCCGGAATAGGCCAGGACCGCGCCGGCGTCGCCCTCGAGCGCGGCGACGAGTGCGGCCAGATGCTCCCGATAGTAGACATCGTCGGAGGGTAGGTAGGCCACCAGTGGCGCGTTCGCCTCGCCGAGCGCCCAGTTGAGGGCGGCGCCGAGTCCCCTGTTCTGCTCCAGGCGATGGTAGCGGACGCGGGGGTCAGCGAGATAGGGCGCCACGAGCGCGCCGGTGTCGTCCGGGGAGCCGTCGTCCACGACCACGAGCTCCCAGTCGTCGAGCGCCTGCGCCCGCAGGCTCTCCAGGGCGCGGCGGATGAAGGGGGCGTGCCCGAAGGTGGGCATCAGCACCGAGATGCGCGCCGGTCCACCCAATCGTCACCTCTTTCTATGACTTGGTCTCGCTTCTATAGTGCTGATTTCGCCACGCGATGGCGCCGCACGACACGGCATACAACGCCGCCGCGTGGCGCGCCCGTGCGATCTGAATGGTGTACTATGCGACTACACGTTAGGCGGCGCTTGTTATGGAGCATAACAGGCTGTGATACCGCCCCACTATCGCGCTCACGCAACGTGGCTCGGCTTTCTACGGACCCTGCATCGACCACTCCCTGACGTTCCAGGTCGCGGCGCCGTTGTACGGCGTGGGGCTGTACCCGCGCAGGCGACGGGGGACGACCGAGACGTTGTCGGCCCAGTAGAGGAAAACGTCGGGCTCGTCGTCGACGAGGATGCGCTGGATGTGGCGGTACAGCGCGTAACGACCGGGTCCGTTCGGCGTGACGATGGCGCGCGTGGCCAGGCTGTCGAGCAGGGGATTGGCGTACCCGGTGAAGTTGCCGCCCAGCGGGTGCGCGGGGGTGACGAAGGCGCCGCGGGTCCAGTAGGCCGAGTCGTCCGGGTCCGGCCCATTGATCCAGGAGTACAGAACGGCGTCGAGGCCCGGCCCGTCGAAGCGCCCCGGATTGTACAGCAGGCCGCGCGGTCCGAACAGCGCCGGTGTCGGGACCAGCCGGACGTCGCTGGCGACCCCGGCCGCCCGCCAGCCGCGCGCAACGAGGGCGAGCGTCGCCGCGCAGTCGACGCAGGAGGCGTCGCCCCACAGCGTGATGGTCAGCGGCGCCTTATCCCCCGTCCGCGCCATCAGGCCGCCCTTGAGCGGCGCATATCCCGCTTTGCGCAACAGGGCGCGCGCCGCGCGCGGGTCGTAGCGATAGCTGTTGTGCAGCGTCGGGTCGTACGCGGCGGTCCCCGGCGCCTGGTCGCCGTCGGAGATGTGCCCGTGTCCGCGCAGCACCCGCGCGACAAGCTCGCCGCGCGGCGTGGCCAGGGCCAGGGCGCGGCGGACGGCTGGGTCGGCCAGGGCGCCGCGCTCGATCAAGTCGAGGTGCGTCCAGGCGAAGCCTGCCGAGTAGAGGATGTTGTCGTTACCAGCAGAGCCAGCAGAGCCAGCAGAGCCAGCGGAGCCAGCGGAGCCAGCGGAGCCAGCGGAGCCGAAGCCGGCCACGTCGTTGGGCGTGAGCCCGAGCGAAGACGGCAGCAGCAGCGCGGGGTCGCGCCGCGCCGCGGCGAGGGCGGCCCCGCGCGAGCCACCGGGGACGGGGGGGATGGAGGGGACGACAGGAGGGACGACGGGGGGGACGACGGGAGCGAAGACGAGGCGCCCCACGGATGGCGCGCCCCCGAAGTAGTCCGCGTTGGCCTCCTCGATGACGCGCCCGCCGTCCGTGACACCGGCCACGGTATAAGGCCCCGAACCGATAGGGCGCCGGTTGAAGGGCGCGTAGTCCCGCAGTTTGGCCGGCGCGATCGCGCCGAGGACGTGCCGCGGCAGGATCGGCGTGACCCCGACCGTGGCCAGGAAAGGGGCGTACGCGGCGCGCAGGGTGATTGTCACCTGCTGCGCGTCGCCGCTGGCGACCGCCTGGATGCGGTCGAAGCCGAGCGTCGAGGCGGCGCCGAAGCGGGCGTCGCGCACCAGCCCAATGGTGAAGGCGACGTCGGCGGCGGTGACCTTCTCGCCGTCGTGCCAGCGGGCGCGCGGGTCGAGGGTGAAGGTCCACGTGCGGGCGTCGACGGAGCGGCGCCAGCGCACCGCCAGGTCGGGACGGAACGCGCCCGTCGCGTCGAGCCGCACGAGCGCGTCGAAGACTGGCGCGGCCGCGTCCGTGCCCGCCGCGGTGCGCGTCAGCAGGGGATTGAGCGTGTCAGGCGCGCCCGGCTCGGCTATGGTCAGCGTCCCATCGCTCGATTGAGCCGCGCCGCGCCGCGGCGCGGCCAGTGGCGCCGAGAGTAAGGCGGCGAGCAGCAAGACGCGTAGGTGATGCACGAGACCGAGACCCCCAATCATAGTCCGCGACCGTCGTCGCCCGAATCACTATCTACTGACTACCGATTATCGACCATTCGTGTCAAGGCTGTTGTGCCGCGCGGCAACGCTCGTTAAAAGTCCCGAGATCGTCCCGCGCGACGCGGAGTCGTGAGCGAGGGGATTGACATATCTTTATTTCATATATAGAATAAGTCTTAAAGTAAGGCTTGAACGGGCTGGGTTACCGAAAGGTGCGTGACATGGTAGTATCTCGGTCGACTGTCCGGGATTTGAGGCGGCGTAATCGGCGTATAGTCCTGCAACACATTTATGTCGACGGGCGTATGAGCCGTCTGGAGTTGGGTCACAGGTCTGCTCTCAGCGCCGCGACGGTTACCAATGTCGTCGCCGAATTGCTCGCCGAAGGTATCGTTATCGAGGCGGGTAGCGAAGAATCCGACGGCGGCCGGCCGCGCACGATCCTCGCGATCAACCCGGCGTACGGCTATTTTGTCGGCGTCGATGTCGGCGAGACCGTGGTCTGCATCGAGCTCTTCGACCTGACGTTGCGTTCTTTGCGCACAGTCACGCACCCGCTCACCGCCACCGACAACCGTCCAGTCACCGTAGTGCGCCATATCGTCGCGGGATTGGACTCCGTCCTGGCGGCCGCCGCCGTCCGACCGGACAACGTCATCGGTATCGGCATCGGCGTCCCCGGTGTGGTCGAGCGCGCGGGAGGCGCGGGGGGCGTGCTGGTCCACGCGCCGAGTTGGGGATGGCAAGCCGTGCCGTTGATGGCGATGCTCGACGAGCAGATCACGCTGCCCATCGCGCTCGACAACGGCGCCAAGGCCATGGCCCAGGCCGAGTTGTGGTTCGGCGCGGGGCGCGGCGTGGATGATCTCGCCGTCCTGCTCATCGGGACCGGCATCGGCGCCGGCATCATCACCCAGGGCGCGCTCTATCGCGGCGCGACGAACGGCGCCGGGGAATGGGGCCATACCACACTCGCGCTCGACGGGCGTCTCTGTCGCTGCGGCAGCCGCGGGTGCCTTGAGGCCTATGCCGGCGCCCCTGGCATCATGGTGTCCCTGCGCGCGGCGTCCCCGCGGAGCCTCCTCTTCAAGGATGGCGACGACGGCGACGACCAGGAAGGGACGATCATGGCTCTCGTCGCCACCGCCGTACGGGGTGATCCGGTCGCGGTCCGTGTGCTGGAGGATACCACACACTACCTGGGGGCCGGCATCGCCAACCTGATCAATTTGTTCAACCCGCGGCGCATCGTCGTCGGTGGATGGGTCGGTCAGCTTGTCGGTCCCTACATCTTGCCGCGCTTGCGGGAGGTCGTCGCCCGCTATGCCCTCGGGCAGCTATTGAGCGCGGCCGCGGTCGTGCCGGGACAGCTGGGGCCGGATGCCGTGGCTATGGGCGCGGCTACGCTCGCTCTCGACGTCTTTTTAACAGAGGCGGGCGACGATCGCAGCCGGCGTTCGCGCCAGGTAGCGGCGCGTGTCACGGCGTGAGAGAGCAAGCCGTGGGGCGCGGCCGTCAGCCCACTCTGGCAGGAGGAGCGTGTAAGCAAACCGTGTCGTGAAGGCCATTGGGCGGATGTACTGCTATAGGTGAAGGAGAAATCGCGATGAAGGCGTTGTTAGCGGGCGGACTATCGCACGCTACCCGGCGACGTAAGCTCTCTCTGATCGTTCTGCTGTGTACGCTGCTGGGTCTGATGCTCCCCTCCGCCGCGCCGGCCGCCACGGTCCACGCCGCGGGCGCGCTGCTCTCGCAGAACCGGCCGGCCTACGCCTCCTCGGTCGAGTCGGCCGGGACGCCGGCCACGGCGGCGGTGGACGGCAACACGACGACGCGTTGGAGCAGCCAGTTCAGCGATCCGCAGTGGCTCTATGTGGACCTCGGTCAGGTCGCCACCATCAACCAGGTCGTCCTGCAGTGGGAGGCGGCCTACGGCAAGCAGTACCAGATCCAGGTGTCCACCGACGCGCAGACGTGGACGACGATCTACACGCAGGCCAACGGCGCGGGCGGGATTGAGACGCTCACCGTTGCGGGGAGCGGGCGCTACGTGCGCCTGTACGGGACGGCCCGGGGCACGGGCTACGGCTACTCGCTCTGGGAGTTTCAGGTCTACGGCGGTGGCGGCGCGTCCAATCCGACCCCGACGGCGACCCCCACGGCGGCGCCGACGGCGACCCCCAACCCAACCCCGACGGCGACCTCCACCACGGCGCCGTCGGGTACACCGACGCCTACGATGTGTACCAATACGCCTCCCCCCTGGATGGACACGATTAGATCCCCTGATCAACGCGCCGATGCCCTCATCCCCTGCATGAGCCTCGACGAGAAAATCGCCATGATGCATGGCGTGAGCGATACGCAGGGTCATACCGGCTATGTCCCGGCCAACACCAGGTTGGGCATCCCCGCGATCACCTTCACGGACGGACCGGCCGGTGTGCGACCGAACCAGGGCCAAACCACGGCGCTGCCGGCCCCGGCCGCGCTCGCCGCGACCTGGGACCCAAGTCTGGCCCGGGAGTACGGCGGGGTCCTCGGCCGTGAGGCCTTCGACCTGGGTAACGACGTCATCTTCGCGCCCATGGTCAACATTGCGCGCGTGCCTCAAGGGGGACGCGACTTCGAGACGCTCGGCGAGGACCCCTACCTCACCTCCCAATTGGGCGTGGCCGACATCGACGGCATCCAGGCTCAGAACGTTATCGCCGACGTCAAGCATTACGCCGCCAACAACCAGGAGGACAACCGCGGCGCCGTCAGCGCCGATGTCGACGGGCGCACGCTCCACGAGATCTACCTGCCGGCCTTCGAGGCCGCCGTCACACAGGCGCGCGTGGGCACGGTCATGGCCGCCTACAACAAGGTCAACGGCGTCTACTCGTCCGAGAACCGCGATCTGCTGACCACCATCCTCAAGGACCAGTGGGGCTTCCAAGGCTGGGTGCTGTCCGACTACGGCGCGACCCACAGCACGGTCCCCGCGGCCAACAACGGGCTGGACATGGAGCTTCCTACCGGCCAGTTTTTCTCGGACGCGCTCAAGGCGACGGTACAAAGCGGCCAGGTCAGCATGGCGACGATCGACGAGCACGTCCACCGTATCCTGCGCACCATGTTTGCCTTCGGCCTGTTCGACCGGCCAGCGCCCAGCGGGACCATCGACGCGCAGGCCGACGGCAAGATCGCCCGCGACGTTGCCGAGCAAGGTACGGTGCTGCTGAAGAACGACGGCGCGCTCTTGCCGCTGGACAGCGGCAAGCTCGGCTCCATCGCCGTGATCGGCCCCAATGCTGGACAGGCCATGACGGGCGGGGGCGGCAGTTCGCACGTCAACCCGTTCTACGCGGTGAGCCCGCTGGACGGTATTAAAAGCCGCGCCGGCTCCGGCGTGACGGTCAACTACGCCGACGGAGCCGATGTGAACGCCGCCGCCAACGCCGCCAGGTCCTCGGCTGTCGCGGTCGTCTTCGTCGGCGACAACGAGAGCGAGGGCGGCGATCGCTCCAGCCTCGAGCTGCCGAACAACCAAGATCAACTCATCCAGGCGGTCGTCGCGGCCAACCCTCGCACAATCGTGGCGCTCAACGCCGGCGCGCCGGTGCTGATGCCGTGGGCTGGCCAGGTCCAGGGCATCGTGCAGGCATGGTATCCCGGCGAGGAGGACGGCAACGCCATCGCCGCCGTACTCTTCGGCGACGTGAACCCCTCCGGCAAGCTACCGGTCACTTTCCCGAAGAACGCGGGGGATGTGCCCGCCAACACCCTGCAGCAATACCCTGGTGTCAATGGCGTGGCGCAATACTCCGAAGGGGTTTTCGTCGGATATCGCTACGACGACCAGAACAACATCGCCCCTCTCTTCCCCTTCGGCTACGGCCTGTCCTATACGACTTTCGGATACAGCAACCTGAGCGTGATGACGGGCGGCCAGTCCGATCCCTACTCGGCGACGGTGGGCCTGGACGTGACGAATACCGGTGGGCGCGCCGGCGCGGAGGTCGCGCAGCTCTACCTGGGCATCCCCGCGACGAATGTGCCCGAGCCGCCCAAGCAGCTCAAACGCTTCCAGAAGGTGTCCTTGCAGCCGGGCCAGACACGGCGTATCACCTTCACCCTGCGCGCGCGCGACCTATCCTACTGGGACACGTGGGCCAATGACTGGATCGTGCAGCGCGGGGCCTACCAGGTCATGGCGGGCGGCTCGTCGCGCGACCTACCGCTGCACAGCAGCTTCAACGTGAGCCAGGCCAACGGTCCGCGCTACGTCACCATCCAGGCGCCGAGCATGGCCCAGCCGGGGACCACGGCCGCGGTGACGACGACGTTCACCAACGGCGGCGACGTCGGTCTGCAGAACGTCCGGCTCAGCCTGCAAACACCGAGTGGGTGGACCGCCGTCGCGACGTCTCCCACTACCCTGGCCCCTCTCGGCGTGGGGCAGTCGAAGCAGGTCACGTGGCAGGTGGCAATCCCGGCCAACGCGGGCTCCAAGTCGTTCACCCTGGCGGGGCAAGCGGCCTATACGGACGAGCAAGGGCTGGGAAGCAGCCAGAACAGCGCCGTGGTGTCGATCCCCTTCGCCTCGTTCGGGAAGGCCTACAACAACGTGGGCATCGGCGACAACAGCAGCCCATCGTCGGCCAACTTAGACGGCAGTGGGTACAGCTACTCGGCGCAGGCCCTCGCCGCCGTCGGTCTCACGCCCGGCGCTGTCATACAGCATGGCGGCTGCGCCTTCACCTGGCCGAATGCGCCAGCGGGCGCGCTGGACAACGTGGTCGCGAGCGGCCAGGTCATCGACCTGGCCGGCTCCGGCGGCACGCTGGGCTTCCTGGGTACGGGCGCGTTCGGGGCACAGGGCGGCGCGGGCGTCATCACGTATACGGACGGCTCGACGCAGCCGTACACGATCACCCTCGCCGACTGGTACGCCAACAGCCCGGTGCCGGGCGACGACCTCATCGCCACGATCTCCGCCTGGAATGCGCCGCCCGGCGGGCTTGGCTCTCACCCGGTCAGCGTCTACTACACAGGGGTGGCCCTGGAGGCCGGTAAGACCGTGCAGGCGATCGCGCTGCCCGACGACGGCAACCTGCACATCTTCGCCGTCGCCACGTCGGGCGGCGCTCCGAGCGTACGGTAAGCGAGGGGATAACGCCGGCGCTTCGGCCACTCCGTGGCGCCGGTGGCGCGAGGGGGCAATCGGCGCATCGTGTCGCGTCCGGTCGCCCCAGGCGCCTCCCTCGCGCTCGATAGCTTTCTTAGCTGCACCCCCCCATTTACCCTCTTCTACAAGGATTAATCAAACCTTCAAGACCATGGAGGGCTTGACACCCCTTTATTTGAGGCGTAGAATAAAGCTTAATTTAAGACGTGAATGCAACGCGCTGCCGAACAGGTTGCGGTATGGCAACGTTTCAGCTGGACGCTTGAAGTTTTGAGCGACGGAATTGGCGCGTCCTGTTGCGGCTAACCCGATGGGAGTGTTCGCGAGAAAACGGGAAATCCGAGGGAAGGGGGTGTACGCAGGTCGTGTCGCGGAAGCCGTCTGGCAGATAGATATGCTGTCGTACCGTCCGATAGATGTACTACGCAGATGTAGTAGATGTACCGTATAGCATAGGTGCAGGAGGAGTCCCAATGAAGGTGTTGTTGGCGCAAGGGCCGCCGCGCGTCGCCCGGCGACGCACGCTCAAGCTGTCCCTAATCGTCCTACTCTGCGCGCTGCTAGGGGCGGCGCTCCCCTCCGCCGCGCCGGCCGCCACGGTCCACGCCGCGGGCGCGCTGCTCTCGCAGAACCGGCCGGCCTACGCCTCCTCGGTCGAGTCGGCCGGGACGCCGGCCACGGCGGCGGTGGACGGCAACACGACGACGCGTTGGAGCAGCCAGTTCAGCGATCCGCAGTGGCTCTATGTGGACCTCGGTCAGGTCGCCACCATCAACCAGGTCGTCCTGCAGTGGGAGGCGGCCTACGGCAAGCAGTACCAGATCCAGGTGTCCACCGACGCGCAGACGTGGACGACGATCTACACGCAAGCCAACGGCGCGGGCGGCGTCGAGACGCTCACCGTTGCGGGGAGCGGGCGCTACGTGCGCCTGTACGGGACGCAGCGTGGGACCGGCTACGGCGACTCCTTGTGGGAGTTCCAGGTCTACGGCAGCGGTGGCGCGTCCAACCCGACGGCGACCCCCACGGCGACCCCCACCACGGTGCCGACGGCAACCCCCATCGCCACGGTGATCCCGACGAGCAATCGGCCGGACTTCGGTCCGAACGTGCTCATCTTCGATACGTCGATGGCGAGCGCGACGATCCAGAACCAGTTGAACTCGGTGTTCACCACCCAGCAGTCTAACCAATTCGGCACGCAGCGCTACGCGCTGCTGTTCAAGCCGGGCAGCTACAGCGTGGACGCCAACATCGGCTTCTACACCTCGATCGCCGGTCTCGGCCTGTCGCCCGACGACGTGACCATCAACGGCAACGTCCACGTCGAGGCCGACTGGGCCAACGGCAACGCGACCCAGAACTTCTGGCGGTCCGCGGAGAACATGGCGGTCGTGCCCCCGTCGGGCACGGATCGGTGGGCCGTCGCCCAAGCTGCGCCGTTCCGCCGCATGCATGTGCGCGGTGCCCTGGACCTTGCCCCTGCCGGTGAGGGCTGGGCCAGCGGCGGCTACATCGCCGACTCCAAGGTCGACGGCCAGGTAACGTCCGGGTCGCAGCAGCAGTGGATCACCCGCGACAGCACCATCGGCAGCTGGTCCGGGTCCGTGTGGAACATGGTGTTCTCGGGTGTGTCCGGCGCCCCGGCGCAGCACTTCCCGAACCCGTCGTACACGGTCGTCAACGGGAGCCCGGTGACCCGCGAGAAGCCGTACCTGTACATCGACGGGAGCGGTAATTACAACGTGTTCGTGCCGTCCCTGCGGTAGAACTCGTCCGGGATCACCTGGGCCAACGGCCCCACACCCGGCTCGTCGATCCCGCTCAACCAGTTCTACGTCGCCAAGCCCAGCGACAGCGCCGCCACCATCAACGCCGCGCTGAGCCAGGGGCTCAACCTGATCTTCACGCCGGGCGTCTACCACGTGAATCAGACGATCAACGTGACGCGCCCCAACACGGTGATCCTGGGCCTCGGTTTTCCGACCATCATCCCCGACAACGGCGTCGTCCCCATGCAGGTCGCCGACGTCGACGGTGTGAAGTTGGCCGGGCTGCTGTTCGACGCGGGCCAGACCAACTCGCCGGTGCTGCTGCAGGTCGGTCCGACGGGCGCCTCGGCGGGCCACGCCGCCAACCCGACGTCGATCCAGGACGTGTTCTTCCGCATCGGCGGTGCCGGCCCCGGATCGGCGACGACGAGCCTCGTGGTCAACAACAACGACACGATCATCGACCACATCTGGGCCTGGCGCGCCGACCACGGCGCGGGCGTCGGCTGGACCACCAACCCGGCGGACACGGGCCTCATCGTCAACGGCGCCAACGTGATGGCGTACGGCCTGTTCGTCGAGCACTTTCAGAAGTACGAGGTGCTCTGGAACGGCAACAATGGCCGGGACATCTTCTTCCAGAACGAGATGCCCTACGACGTGCCGAACCAGGCGGCGTGGATGAACGGCTCGTTGAACGGCTACGCGGCGTACAAGGTGGCGAATAACGTCACCAGCCACGAAGCCTGGGGGGTCGGCAGCTACTGCTACTTCAACGTGGACCCCACGGTCAACGCCTACCACGCCTTCGAAGTACCAAACGTCGCGGGCGTAAAGTTCCACGACCTGTTGACCGTCTCCCTCGGCGGCAACGGCACGATCACCCACATCATCAACGACACCGGCGCGACGGCCCAGGGCACGTCCACCATCCCGGTCTACCTGGTCAGCTATCCATGAACTGAACCCACGGTAAGTACAGCCTGAGCCTGGCAGGGCGCCGGCCGGCCCGACAACGCGGGCCGGCCGGCGCCCTGCCGCGTGGAGGGCGCGGGTAGGCTGGTGGAACGGAAGCAACTGTTGCCATGCCGCCGCGCCGCATCCGTGGCGGCGCGGACCCTGTAACTAAGCGCGCCCCATGGTTGTGACAGTGGGCGCCGTGGGCCAGGCTCCGGTCACAATCATAGGGCACGCCCCGCGCGACGCGCGACCTCGCGCTTTGCGCGCGTACCCGCTACCATCAACATGAGAGTGAGGAGCGGCAGTGCAAGAGCAGGAAGAGCGGCAGCGCGAGCTGCGGGAGCGTCTGGAGAAGGAACAGCGGCAGCGCGGGCAGCGCGAGAAGCTCGCCGACGCGCAGATCAGCAACGCGCGGGGGCTGCAGAGCGCGGAATCCTTGTTCGGCCCCGTGCCCGACTTCGTGGAGAGGCGCCGGCCGATCACACGCCTGTTTTTCTCCGTCTACGACAACCTCGGCGCGCTGATCGTCGTCAACCTCTTCACCTTCGTGCTGAGCCTGCCGCTGCTCCTCGTGCTGCTGGTGATACTGCAGCGCCCGCGGCAGGCCCTGGCGCTGACGCCGCTCCTGCTCGTCGGCGTCATCGCGGCGCCGGCGTGGGGGGCGGCGTCGGCCTACTGCGCCAAGGTCGTCGAGGCGGAGATGCACACGATCTCCGACTACTGGCGCGACTATCGCCGCTTGTTCGGTAAGAGCCTCCTGCTCGCGGCCGCTCAGTGGGTCATCTCGGTCGCCCTCATCTACGCGACGGGGTGGTACCTCGGCCAGCACGCGTCGGCGCTCAAGATCGTCGGCGTCACGTGTCTGTACCTGTTCGCGTTCTGGAACATCCTGGGCCTGTACCTGGGGCCGTTGATGGTGCGCGGATATCGTCCGCGCGCCATGCTGCGCAACGCGCTCATCCTCACCATCGCGGCGCCCGGGCGCACGCTCGGCCTGTTCGTGGCGCTTCTGATCCTCTCCACCATCCTCATCGTCACGGGCGTCGGTGTCGTCCTGCTGCTCTTCAGCCTGTGGGCGATGCTGCCCAACCAGGCGCTCGTGCTCACGCGCGAGAAACTGGAGGCCCGCGCCGCCAAATAGCGCTGAGTTGTCTGCTAACAGCTAATCGCTAACCGCTCGTTTCCGACGGCTGAGCGCGCGGCGCACCTCTTCGCGGCTCTCCTGCGTGCCGGGCCAGTGGAAGAGCGCGGGGGGGAGCGCCGCGGGGCGGGCGAAGTAGTTGCGTACCGCGACCACGAGGTGCTTGTATTCCACGCGCATGACCGGCGAGTCTTCGTGGCCCTGGAGGGCGAGCCAGCGCGCGTCCGCCACCACAGTGAGCAGGTCGTCGTGGCGCTGGCGCAGCACGAGCAGGTTGACCTTCTGCAGATCGGTAGTGTGCTCCTCGGCCACGGTGAATCGCTTGCCCAGGTCGTGGCGCAGGCGATTCAGAAAGGGGGAGTATTCGGCCATATCAGGCGTGCGCGCTCAGGTCTGGGCGCGTCGTCCCGCCTCGTACTCCTCCCGGCCGATGATCGTGCAGCGCTCGGCGCTCTGGTCGCTGATACGCCCCCTGCCGTCGAGATGTAGCTCGACGCTCATGAGGTTCAGGCAGCGGTTGCCGAGGATCTCTTTGCGCAAGAAAGAATGCGTGGCGCGCCCGCTCTCATCGTACTCCGGCTGCGCGTCCGTACGCGGCTGGAGTCGCACTCGGATGGTCTCCTCGCAGCGAGCGCATCGCACGTAGAGCCACAGCGCGCCGTCCGCGTCCGCGGCCGATCCCGCCGCGCTTCTGCGGCCAAAAAGACGCGATAGAAAGCCCATAGCATTCTTACCGGCTAGTCGCCAGCCGGGAAGATGCGCTCCCAATACACCATCAGCGTGATGAAGATGATCACGCCGGCGCCGATCAGCGAGAAGTAGTTGGCGTCGCCGTTGAAGTTCGTCGCCGAGATTGTGTTCATCAGGAAGACGAAGCCGGCCAGGAAAACGATATAGACGATCACGCCGGGGATCTCTCGCAGCATAGACCTGCGCCTCCATACAATCGGTAGCGGGGGCATCACCTTTTCGCTCTATACTTGAGTATACAGGAGCAATCCCGCGTGTATACAGGAGTCGTCCTGCGCGCCACCGCCTTTTCGCGAACCCGGTGGCTAGGCAGGCGAGCTAGCCGGGCGACGCGGCCGCGGTGGAGGGGGCGGCGCATGTTCAGGTGAGGTGAGAATCCGCGTGAGCGAGCAATCAGCGACCGGGGCGACCGGGGCGACCGGGGCGACCGGGACCCGCAAGCAGGACCATATCCGCATCAACCTGGAGGAGGACGTCGCGGGGAAGGGCGTCACTACAGGCTTGGAGCGCTACCGCTTCGAGCATCAGGCGCTGCCCGAGCTCGACCTCGCCGACGTCGACATGGGCGCGCGTTTCCTCAACCACCCGTTGCGTCTGCCCCTGCTCATCTCCTCGATGACCGGCGGCGTGCCCGAGGGGGGACGCATAAATCGGAACCTGGCCCGCGCGGCGCAGGCCTGCGGCGTGGCCATGGGCCTGGGCTCGGGGCGCATCGTCCTGGAGGACGAGGTGGCCCGCGCGCACTTCCGCGTGCGCGCGGAGGCCCCCGACGCGCTGCTCTTCGCCAACCTCGGGGCGGTGCAACTGCTCTACGGCTACGACGCGCGGCGCTGCTGCGATCTCGCGCGCGCGCTCGAAGCCGACGCCCTGATCCTGCACCTCAACCCGCTGCAGGAGGCGGTCCAGCCGGGGGGCGACACGCGCTTCGCCGGCCTGCTCGGCCGCATCGCGGACCTGTGCGCGGGCCTGGACATTCCGGTGATGGTCAAGGAGGTCGGCTGGGGTCTCTCGGGCGTCGTCGTGGCGCGGCTCAAGGAAGCCGGCGTGGCCGCGGTGGACGTGGCCGGGGCGGGCGGGACCTCCTGGAGCGAGGTGGAGCGCCGGCGCGGCGACGCGCGGCAGGCGGCGGTTGCGTCCGCCTTCGCCGGGTGGGGCATCCCCACGGCCGACGCGCTCGTGGCCGCGCGGCGCGCCGCGCCCGACCTGCCGATGGTGGCCAGCGGCGGGGTGCGCGACGGCGTGGAGGTCGCCATGTGTCTCGCGCTCGGGGCCGACCTCGTGGGCCTGGCCTCGCCTCTACTCAAGGCGGCGGCGCGGGGTCCCGACGAGGCCATCGAGGCGCTGGAGGTCCTCGGCGCGCAGTTGCGCATCGCCATGTTCTGCAGCGGCGCCCGCGACCTCGCCGCCCTGCGCGACGCCGGCCGCCTGCGCCACGTCGAGGCATAGCCTATCGGGGGCGGCCGCCAGCAGGACGACGGGCAGGCCGCCGCGCTGCGTGTGCCCGCGCGGATCATCGCGTATCATAGAGGGCATGTCACACCCTACCCGCGAGAAGGTCTTCCGCCCGGCGGCCCTGCGCCACGACGAGCGGCCGGACGAGGAGATCCATCGGCCTCGCCTCGCTATGCCGCGTCGCGTCACCATCCTCTGGCTGATGGTCGGGCTGTTCACGGGCGGTGGACTGGCGGCGCTACTGGCTCTGACCGATCGTCTGGCCCATTGAAACCGAAGAGAGAGCGCCGCCGATGAGGCTCCTTCGCCCTGCCATCAAGCGACGACACCGGCGTGCGCGTGTGCCCCTTGTGTACCAATCCGACGTGACCGAGTGCGGGGCCGCCTCCCTGGCTATGATGCTCGGCTACTTCGGGCGCAAGACCCGCCTGGCCGACTGCTACGCGGCGCTGGGCGGTGGGCGCGACGGCGTGACGGCCCGCCAGCTGCTGGAGGTCGCCCGCGCGTTCGGCCTGGAAGGGAAAGGCTACGCGCGGGAGCTGGACCGCCTGCGCGAGCTGAGGCTGCCCGCCATCGTGCACCTGGGGTTCAACCACTTCGCGGTGCTGGAACAGTGGACGCCCCGGCGGGTGCGGCTGGCCGATCCCGGCCAGGGCCGGCGCTGGATGGAGATGGGCGAGTTCGGCAAGCGGTACACGGGCGTGGCGCTCGCCTTCGAGCCCGGACCGGCCTTTCAGACGTCCCCGCGCCGGGGGCCATCGCCCTGGCGGACGTACGTCGCCTCGCTGTTCCGGGCGCCCGGCGTCGTCCCTTTGCTGGCGCAAGTGGCCGCGGCGACGCTGGTGGCGCAGCTGCTGGCGCTGGCCTTCCCGCTCGTGCTCAAGCTGCTGGTAGACGGCGTGCTGGGGGCCCGCCGCCCCGACCTGCTGGGGCTGGCCGCGCTGGCCCTGCTGCCGCTGACGCTGGCCCGCCTGGCGGGGACGTACCTGCGCTCGGTCTTGCTCGTCCTGCTGCGCGAGCGGTTGGACCTGCTGTTGACGCCGGCCCTATTCCAGCACATCCTGAGCCTGCCCTACACCTTCTTCCAGCGCCGCGGCCGCGATAGCTTGGTCATGCAGGTGCAACAGGGCGACGCCCTGCGCGAGGCGCTCAACGCGCGCACCCTGACGATCCTGCTCGATAGCCTGACGCTGCTTGTGTCCGCGCTCATCGTGTTCGTCGTTTCACCACTGCTGGGCCTGGTGACCCTGGCCCTGCTCGGCCTGCAGGCGGCCTGGCTCGCGGCCAGCTATCGCCCGCTCGACGTGCTGGCCCAGCAGGAGCGTGACGCCGCGCTGGAGGAGTTCGTCTACTTGCTGCGGACGGTCGGCGACATGGAGAGCGTCAAAGTGACCGGCGCGGAAGAGTATATCTTCGGCCACTGGCTCAATCTGCTGCACAAACGACTGAACCTCACGCTCGCCCACGGCCACAAGCGCGCCCTGTCCGAGCTGATCGACACGAGCGTTGCCCCTATGGGAGCGGCTATCTTGCTCCTGTTAGGCAGCCGCGAGATCCTGGCCGGCCATCTCAGTCCGGGGACCATGCTGGCCCTTGTCCTGGTCGCCTACTCTCTGTTCGACCCGCTGGCCGCATTGATCGCGAGCGTGCGCACGCTCCAGCAGATCGCCGTACACCTGTACCGGTTCTCCGACACGCTGGCCGCCCAACCCGAGCAGGATCGCGCGGCCGTGCGGCCGGCGCCCCCCTTGAGCGGCCGGCTGGAGCTGGAGGACGTGAGCTTCCGCTACAACCCCACGGCGCCGCCGGCTCTGCAAGGGGTGTCCCTGCGCGTCGAGCCCGGCTAGAAAGTGGCCGTCGTCGGGCCGAGCGGCGCGGGCAAGAGCACGCTGCTCAAGCTGCTGCTGGGCTTCTATCCGCCCACCGAGGGGCGCATCCTGTACGACGGCCTCGCGCTAGCCGAGCTGGATCTTCCGTCGGTGCGCCGGCAACTCGGCGTGGTGGCGCAAGGGGCCGGGATTATGAACGAGACCCTGCGCTACAACATCGAGATTGGTCAAAAGGGGGTCGGCATGGATAAGGTGCGCGCGGCGGCGCGCCTGGCCGAGATCGACGACGACATCATGCGCCTGCCGCAGGGCTACAAGACGTACGCGGGCGAGAATGGCGCCAACCTGTCGGGCGGGCAGCGCCAGCGCCTGCTGCTGGCGCGAGCCTTCCTGCACCGGCCCGCCATCTTGCTGCTCGACGAGGCCACCTCTGCGCTCGACGCGCTCACGGAGCGGCGGATCGAGGCCAACCTCAAGGCGCTAGGGTCTACCCACATCGTCATCACCCACCGCCTCGATACAATTGAGGACGCCGACGAGATCCTGGTCCTCGACGAGGGCCGCGTCGCCGAGCGTGGCCGCCACGCCGAGCTCCTGGCGCGAGGGAGGCTGTACGGCGCGCTGGCGCGCCAGCAGGAGGTGAGCCTATAATGGCCGCCTTAATGGGGGGGCGACGGGGACCGGCGCGGCGGCGGCGCACGGGGCGGGCGGTCACACCCACGGTCCTACAGATGGAGGAGGCGGAGTGCGGCGCCGCCGCTCTAGGCATCGTGCTCGGCTACCACGGGCGCATCGCGCCGCTCGAAGAGTTGAGGGTGGCCTGCGATGTGTCGCGGGACGGCAGCAAGGCGAGCAGCATCGTCAAGGCGGCGCGGTCGTACGGGCTGCTGGCCCGCGGGTTGAAGGTCGAGCCAGGGAGGGCGCGGGCGCTCCCGACGCCGTTCATCGCCTTCTGGGACTCCTACCATTTCGTGGTCGTCGAGGGGTTCGCGCGCGGGAAGGTCTACCTCAATGATCCCACGACGGGGCCGCGTGTGGTGAGCGACGGGGAGTTCGCCCGTTCTTTTAGCGCGGTCGCCCTGACCTTCGAGCCCGGCCCCGACTTCCGGCGCGGCGGCGCGCGACAGGGGACTATGTCCCTGCTACGCGGCTGGCTGCGCGGCGCCGCGCCGGCCCTGCTCCTCGTCGTCCTGCTGAGCGCCGTCCTGGCCCTGCTCGGGCTGGCCGCACCCGTCGCGGGCCGGATCTTCGTCGATCGGTACCTAACCGGCGGCGCGGCAGGGGGGGCGCTCCCGCTTGCCCTTGGCCTCGGCGTCGCGGGGCTGCTGGCCGCGCTGTGCGCCTGGCTGCAGCAGGTCGCCCTGGCGCGGTTGCAGGCCAGGCTGGTCGTCACTCAGGGAGGCGCGTTGTTCCGGCGCCTGCTACGGCTGCCCAGCCTCTTTTTCGCCCAACGCCAGCCCGGCGAGCTGGGCGCGCGGGCGACCATTGCCGGCGCGGTCGCGGGGGCGTTGACCGTGTCCGTGGCGACCAACCTCCTCGGCGTGGGCGTGATCGTCGCCTGTGTCGTGCTGATGCTCAGCTACGACGCGCGGCTCACGGCCCTCTTGCTCCTCATTGCCCTGCTCAACGCGGTGGCCGTGCGCCATGTCGCGCGGCTGCGCACGGACCAGAACGGGAGGCTGCTGCGCGACTGGGGCTTGCTCAACGGGGTGACGGGCAGCGGCCTGCGCGCGGTCGAGAGCATCAAGGCCAGCGGGACGGAGGACGACTTCTTCGCGCGGTGGACCGGCTATGAGGCCAGGGTCAAGAACGCGGAGCAGCGGCTGGGCGTGGCCACGGTCGTCGTCTCCGCCGCGCCGCCTCTGCTGCTTTCCCTCGGCACGGCGACCGTGCTGGGGCTGGGTGGCCTGGCGGTGATGGACGGGCGTTTCACGGTCGGCGCCCTGCTGGCGTTTCTGGTCCTGGCCGGCGCGTTCATGGCGCCCATCGGCGGCTTGGTCGGCCTGGCGACAGGGGTCCAGGATATGCAGGCCGGCTTGCGGCGCATGGACGACATCCACCGCTACCCCGTCAATCCGCTCGCGGGCGACCCGCTCGCGGACGACCCACCGGTCCCGTCCGCGGGAACGACGCCGGCCAAGCTGGCCGGGCGCGTGGAGCTGCGGGGCGTGACCTTCGGCTACAGCCGGCTGGCGCCCCCGCTGCTCGAGGACTTCTCGCTGCGCATCGAACCGGGCGCCCGCGTCGCCCTCGTGGGGGACTCGGGCAGCGGCAAATCGACCGTGGCCCGGCTGGTCGCCGGGCTGTACGAGCCCTGGTCGGGGACCATCACATTCGATGGGCGTCCCCGCGACGAGATCCCGCGCGACCTGCTCACCAACTCCCTGGCCGTCGTCCCCCAGGACGTGGTCCTGTTCGAGGGCACGATCCGTGAGAACCTGACGCTCTGGGATACGACGGTACCCGAGGATCGGGCGCGCACGGCCGCCCGGGACGCCGCGATCCACGATGACATCATGGCCAGGCCGGGTGGCTATGACGCGCGCATCGAAGAGGATGGCCGCGACCTCAGCGGCGGCCAGCGCCAGCGCCTGGCCATCGCCCGCGCCCTGGCCGGCGACCCCACGATCCTGGTGCTCGACGAGGCCACCGCCGCCCTCGACGCGGCCACCGAACGGCGGGTGGACGACCACTTGCGGCGGCGCGGGTGCGCGTGCCTGATCATCGCCCATCGCCTGAGCACGATCCGCGACTGCGACGAGATCATCGTGCTCGACCGGGGCACGGCGGTCCAACGGGGCACGCACGAGAGCCTGCGCGACGTGCCGGGCCGCTATGCCGACTTGATGGGGGCGGCCGGGATCGATGACGCGCCCCCGGCATCGCCGGTTGCCGGGGGCGGGGGCATCGCTGGCCGAGGCGCGGCGGCGCCTTTCGGCCCCTATTCGCCCGATCGGCCTGACCACGAGGGAGGCGCGGGCCGCCTGTTGTCCCTGGCGGGCAACCAGCCGCTGCCGCTCGACGATCCCGCGCGCGCCTATATCGTGTTCGCGGGCGCGGTCGACGTGTTCGCCCTGCGCCTGCGGGGCGGGCAGCCGGCGGGCCCCCGCCGGCATCTGCTGCGCGTGGAAGCGGGTGGCCTGGTCTGTGGCCTGGACGCGCCCGCCGACGGCGCCGGCCCCGCGCTGCTCGCGACCGGCGCCCCGGGCGCGACCGTGCGCGAGCTCCCGCTCGCGGCGTTGCGCCGGACCGCGGCCGAGGGGACGCACGCGGACCGGATCGCCGCGCTGCTCGACGGGTGGCTCACGGCCCTCTCCGCGGTGATCGCCAGAAAGGACAAATGGTCTCTCGTCGCGGACGACGCCCTGTGGCGGGACCTCGCTCGCGTCCAGCGCCTGGCGCCGGACCTGATCGCCGCCAACATGCGCGCGGACGAGCGGGCGGAGCGGGAGCGCCTGCGGGCGCGCACGGAGGCGCGACGGGCGACGGCCCGCGACACCGCTGCCGCCCTCGCGGCAGTCTCCACGGCGAAAACGCCCCTGGTACCCCCTGGCGCCGCTGGCGCGCGCTGCCGCTGCTCGCCGGTCCCGGTTGCCGCGTCTCGGCAGACCAGTGGCAACACGCGTGCGCGCGACGATGGGCCGGCTGGCAGCGGCAGCGGCAGCGCGCGCCGCCGGTCCCAGACGGCACACGAGTGGACGGTCGCGGCTACGGCGTCCGCCACGACTGAGCACGCGCCCACGACGGTGGGCCAGCTGGACGCCGGCGGCCGTAGCGCCTGTGAACAGCCGGCGCGCGCTCCCGGACAACTCATATATCACCGTGATTGCTAGTTGCCGTTCATGGGTCCGAGGTTGGACACTGCTGTTGTTCAACGACAGGAGTAGCCGACGGAGGACCCATGGACGACGCCTTGATTGTAACGATTTACGTCATGATTGATG
>JAABUP010004883.1_pt1 | contig 21384 bp, 30 predicted proteins | sample 5559201 | NCBI WGS metagenome assembly JAABUP01 (sample SAMN10711887, study PRJNA513373) | rock metagenome | isolation source: Antarctica rocks | place: Antarctica
CCCTTTAATAACCCCCCCCCCCCCCCCCCCCTCTCAGGTGTAGTAGGTAAAGTACAATGCTTGCATTGCTAATCAAAATCTGAAAGACTATTGATTGGCCCTAGTTTGTTGCACCTCGGTGCCTTTCAGTAGCAATGTCATGCACTTATAACTCTCCAAAGGTTGACTCCAGCAAGTTCTAGGTGCATATGCATCCCAACATGCACTTCTTCACTGTTATGGTGAACAACTTAACACGGCCACTGCCTTCTTGTTCTGAACACTGCTGGCCTTCCTGGCATTGCAGCCCCAATCACAACAGGAGTGTGACCACATATGAAGAGGCTGTTGTGCCCTGCAGGTGTCACCAAGGTCAGTCCCTGGGAGGTGGTCCTGTTGTCCCCGATCGCCCAACAGCCCCAGGGCTTCCTCCAGCAACATCTGGTTTCAGGGCAGTTGCAGGGCATGGCCCACGGGACAGCCCTTCAACCAATGACAGCTCCTGGTGTGGTACCCCAGGTTGTTGTGGGCCGGCCAGGGTCAGGGGCTGGGGACTTCACCACCAATGTCAGGTCAGTGCCTTCTGCAACTTTGTGCTTATGTGTTCATCTGCAGGTCTGATTATGCAAAAAGAGCAGATGTATGTACATGTATGTGTGTACGTGTATATCTATATGTATATGTGCAATTGTGTATATGCACTGCCATTACATTGTTGCATCTTGCTTTGCATGTGTTGCACACACAATAGGTGTCTGAATGGTATATTGCACTTTTGGTAAGGAGCCACAGTGAGCGAGTTGTAACAACACTGAGTGGCATCTGCTACTCTGCTCAAGGACAACATGTGTGACTCTAAATACAACATGTATTGTTATGTTATTATTGTTATGTACGCTGCTTTTGTTATTTATGCTGTTATTGATCTGCATGCTGTGATTGTTACATTCGCTGTGACTGTTGTACATGCTTTTATTGTCATATCTGCTGTGGTTGTCATATATGCTGTTGGTATTGCAATTTGCGACAGATTGTCTGCCGATCAGAAGGATGTGCATTTGCTGAATTTGACATTTCTCCTGCAGCGAGGAGGATCACGTGATGAGGCCGGCACCCAAAGCTGAGGGCCGCAGGCCGAAGAAATCTGGCAAGGTGCAAAGGCCCAGGGATGATGACCAAGCAGCACCATCGACTACACTGAAGCAGCCTTCCCGCCCTCCTGCTACCCGCAAGGCCGGCTCCTGCCACGGCGCTTCCCGCCAATCATCCTCCCTCTCTTCAGGCTCCCGGCCAGCTTCTTCCCGCCAAGCTGTCCCCTTCCCAGTGGGTCCACCTCAGGGCCGCCCCCCATTCCAGTCCACCCGTGAGGACCCACCCAAACAAGCCTACATCGCCCCTCCTACACCTGCCGCAGTCTTGCGCACTGTTCCTTCAGAGTCAGTCTTGAACGTGATAAGAGCATTCTCAACGCCAAATTACAAAATCTCCAAACCGCCCCCTGGCCCTTCCCGCCTGGGCGTCATGACTCACCCCTGCTATCCACATGGCATCAAATGGGACTCTGGCCGCAACAAATGGCGGGTAGACATTGGCAACATGGCAACAGGCGCTTGCAAGTCCTGCGTGTTCAGTGATGCTGCATCAGCAGCACGCTACCGCGACCTGCATGCACTGGGTCGCTTTGGTGGGCGGGCACTTCTCAACTTCCCAAAAGGGGACTACATGCAGTTGCCCGGTGGCTCCTATGTTGTGAGGCCTACTTTGCCTTCAGCTGGCAGAGCCTCTGAGGAGCCAAGTAGCATGGGAGATGATGTGGAGCCAGGGAGCCCTAGCCCACAGAAGCAGCCCATGTCACTTACAGTGATGATTGGTGGGCAAACCCTCTTTGAGATGGCAAACCCACTTGCATGCATGCATGCAGCGTGTTTGCCAGTCCACTTGCAATGCATGCATACAGCATGTTTGCAAAGAGTTGCATGTGGGTCTTTTGTGTTTCTGCAACTGGCAACTGGCAACCATAGTTGTGATGACAGTTGAATGTGCTGCCCAGAAGCTGTTTCTATGGTGGCCCAGTGATGAGTGACGCAGTGTCGACTAGCAAGTGTCGACCATTACAAATGATTGCATTGTCCAAGCAAGGCTGCAGAGCTGACCCACATCTGTTTTGTTTGCAGCGGATGCAATGAATGAAAATCGTAGACAGATATTCGGAGTGTTTCACAGCCAGTTGTGTGCAAACCAGGCCCAGGCTGCTGCTCTGCGGCTACTCAATGCCTGCGGTAACCCCTTACCGGTTACCTTCCTCACAAAGAAGATCTCAAGGGTAAGTCACCTACTAAATCCTGCTCTGCTTGTTCACCTGTTGTTCCATGTTGTCAGCATATATCAGGTATGCAGTCCCAATCAGTCTCACAGAGTGTACATTGCTCTACATGTGCACAAGCCATCCAACTCAGCATCACTGAGAGCTTAGTAAGGTGCACTTGCAGTATCAGGCTGTCACCCAATTCATTCTGCGCTTGCCATTTTGGGCGTAGTAAACCTCTGCCACGTCCACCTGAAAACTGTGTAAGCTTGAGCAATGCTGCTGTCCACTCCACTGATTCTGCATCAACTGCAATAGCACTGGTAAGCAGTAATATACAGCAATTCATCAACCACATGCAGTGAAATTTAGTAATCATATCTCAATATATAGGTATGCAATCAACCCTTGAGTGAGTAGCACAAAGCCAGGGATGGTGATAATGTTGAGCTGGTACACTGCAGGGTGACCCCGTGGCTTGCCCCCCTGTCAACCCCGTGGACTTCATCATCCATGGCTACGACCCCCTCATCGACTTTAGCGCCCTCACCACCATGGGCTGCCCCCCTTCGGCCTCCGCCCATCACGCCTCCTCTGCACAGCCAGGGCCAACTGACCCAGCTGCTGAGCCCCATGTGGGCTATCACACCCAAAGCCCCCACGCCCCTGCTCCTCCCCCTGGCGCCCGGAGGCGCCTTGTACGCAAGGCTTCAGCTTCTGCCGGCCCGGCAGAACTTGGCAGGTCACCTGCAGGCAGAGGCCCTGAGCAGCAGGGTTCCGCCACAGCCCTGGCTGAGGAAGAGGAGGACTGGGACGTGGATGCCCGGCCAAGAAAGCGTACCCAGCAGGGCAGTGGGCCAAAAGCGGGCGCAAAAAGCAGTGCTGCCCCCCGCGCCAGCAAGCGTAGTCCGTTTAAGGGCGTGACTTTGAAGAACAAGCGGTCAGCCCTTGCTCCCATAAAACGCACTCCTTCCAGTGCCTGCTGAGGCAAACAAGTTGGTTTTAAGTGTCTCATCTCTGCTCATCAGGACTGGAACGCATTCCATGGTGTTGTATGCAGCCTGTTGTGTGCAGCAACGGCAGCCTTTTCCTGATGCAACAGAGCTTCCTGAAATGTGCTTCTGGCAGGCCCAGGAGCTGCCTCCATGTGTCGCGTGCTGTTGCAGCTTCATGTGGTGTCTGCTTGCGCTGCAGGATTGCTGTGATGCTGTGGAGTGGGGCACAGAAGCAGCCCATCCACCTGGGCTACTGGCCCTCCTCCCTGGCTGCAGCCCGTATCAATGACATGTAACCTTCCTCCCCTCACTTGGTGGACCACCCTTGTGTGTGCAATGGTTGCTACATGCATGAAACATTTTGCAGATGGGATCAAGTGATGCCCCCTGGGAACTGTGTGTCAGTACAAATCAGCAACTCTAGGGAATTTGCATCTTATGAACTCCTGCAACACAAAGAAGCAACTCTAGGGAATTTGCAAACCATGGCCCTTCACCAGAAAGCAGTTGCATGCCATGCTGTAGTCATGCATGTATCTTTCAGAAGGACACTTCACGAAAGCATTTGACCTTCCAGAGTGTACCTAACCAGCTCAGCATCACACGGCAGCTCAAGTGCATTTTGCCCACTTTGTTGCCTTTCAGAACCTGCTTGCAGTACCTACATGCATTTCTGATCATTCATGCCACCCATCAGTGCTGCCTATCAGTCCCATTGAGGCTGCCTATCATTATCATCGAGGTTGCCCATTGGTGCTACCCATGCCACCAACAATGACCCCTCCTCCCAAGCAGCCCACAAAGCATCACAGTCCGACTCTTCCCCTTGAAATGAGCACTGCAGCCTATCACCATTGCCTTACACAACAACAATATTATACTGCAGAGGGCGCATCACCCTGCACACGCATGCTGGAGTTGAGCCTGACCAGCTTAACTTTCCCCTGGCTGACTACACTGATGAGGAGATTCCTGACAGCATCGAGGCGTTGCAGGACGCCATCAAACTGGATCAGGTCAGTGCAAAGCTTTGTTCAGCCTGTCTCTCTGTTTGGCGAACTGCACACTTCCCAGCGACTATATTGCAGCAGGCTCTTGTAAGCAAAAGCTGCACAACAGATGCTGCGCTGCTCTCTTTGCGTTGCCTTACCCCCAAACCCACCCCCCTGCAGCGTATAGGAAATTCACTTTTTGTGCTGTGGGTTGGGTCAGGGTCATATGTCTGTGTGAAGCCATAAAGCCTTGCGTTGTGCAGGTTCGGTTGAGGGGCACCGCTAAATCATGTGCTGGGCAGGCAGCGCTGCAGCGCAGGCAGAGGCGCAGATGCAGCCAGCAGCCTGCCCCTGCTCATGAGCCTGCCAAGTGAGCATCCTTGACACATGTTTCCTGTGCCCTTGGTAACATCTGGTCAGGCTTCTTGGTCATCTGTTGACATTTCATGATCTCTCTTCCCCGTACAGTTGCGTATTTCATCTATGGCTACATCTATCAAACTCTTGATGACAGCTGTTGAAGTTGGAATGATCCAGACAGGATCAGCATGGCGTTGAAGAAGCCGTATCCCGGCTGTGCTCACTGCAACACTGCCTTGTGTGCAAAATACACAAGCCTCTGCATCTTACAGACTGCCTTGTAGACAACCAAAATTGATCACAACTCAATGGAATCAAATCAATTTATCCACAGAGAATCAACATGCACTAAACACCACATGTTCAAGGCATGCACTAGTAAAGGATCATACAATTGCAGGAGCGATCTTGTGTTCAAGGATCACTAATTGGCTGAAACCATGGTGCAGGTCTGCGACTGCTGAGAGGCTGCGCATCTCCCATTTCCTGGGCGTGAGCTGGGACAGGCACAGCAGCATGTGGCAAGCCAGGTTCTGCCAGCCAGATGGCACCTCCCACTTCATTGGCCACTTCCAGAAGGCTGAGGCTGCAGGCCGCGCCTATGATGAGCATGCTCTGCAGCAGGGCGGCCCATCAGCTGTGCGTAACGCCATGCCCAGCACTCTCACAGGTATCTTGCTACGACACATGGCCTGATATGTATGCTACTTGCATTGCATGCCCAGGACTGTCACAGGTACCTTGTTTCAAACACATGGCTGCATGTGTGAGCTGCTTGCATTGTATGCCCAGGACTGTCACAGGTATCTTGTTTCGATCACATGGCTGCACCTGCATGATGCTTGCATTGCATGCCCAGGACTGTCACAGGTATCTTGTTTTGACACACATGGCTGCATGTGTATGATGCTTGCATTGCTTGCATGGTTGCTGTGCCTAGGCCGATGCTGTGTGAGCTCATGAGCAGTTTTGACATACCTGAAGAGGGGAGAGAAGATGCAGGGGAGGGACATGCGAGTGGGGGAGGGGGGGAGTTTGGGGGGAGAGGAGGGTGTAGAATAGGCTCACCTCTGTGCTTAAGCCATGTTTCTGCCCAGCTGAATGCACAGACTGAACCTTGCACCTCATCATGTCATACTTTTCCACACTACTCTGATAAGGTGCAGTTGGCAGAATGACCTATCGGGAAGCATTTCAGAATGTCATGAGCTATTGTTGAATTGTGTTTGTGTAATGCAGGAGAGCAGGGTGATGATGCGCAGGCTCATGACTGCCTTCGCTATCATGCACTGGAGAGCGACTCAGCTCTCTTTGACCAGGCCCCTGCAGTGCATGCCCCACACCCTGCCACAGCAAATGGCCCTGCCCTGGCCAACAGCCCTGCTGCTACCTACGTGGCTGGCCCTGTGAACAGCAGGAAGAGGAGCAAGGCGGCTGCCTCAGCAGGCAGAGCCAAGCCTGGCACAGGTGAGCAGCAGCCTGTCACCAAAGCCTGCCTGAAACTTGCTCTGTGATTGGGTACACACATACACAAGCATGGATGCTCTGATATTATGACGCAGCCATGCGGAATGCATTGTGTATGCAAAAATAAATATGTGCATGCAGCACACACAAGGCAGTTGAGCTGCTGTACAGACAAGTCCACACCTCATGTTGCTGCACGGACTGTGTGTTGCCCTAACTAGTGTGTTCAAACATATCTCATTATTGCACTACAGTATTGCAATATGTATACTGATGCTGTGATGCTGTTCTGCAGGTGATGCTGGGTATGGGGCAGGAGTGGCGCGACATGGCCTGCCCAGTCAGCCTGCAGGCGCAGCTTCTCAAGCAGCTGGAGGAGCAGCTTCTCTGGGCCTGTCTACTCCCACAAGGCGGGCCAAGGGCAAGAGGAAGCTGCCCTCACTGTCTGAGGGTGGCCATGCAGGGGTGACTGACAGTGCTGAGGTACTGTCTTCACAGCTGTTGTGTCAGTCCCCACGGCTGTTGTATCAGTCCCCACATCTGTTGTATCAGTTCCCACAGCTGTTGTGTCAGTCCCCACAGCTGTTCTGTCAGTCCCCATGCTGGCGATGCCAGGCCCAGCAGAGAAATAAGTCATGGTACAACACAGTTCAACTATACTGGCTGGACTGTGTGCCTTGTCCTGTCGTGAGTCAGCAACTTTCTTTGCTGTGCTGGATGAGCAGAGCTAGGAGACTTGCATAACATGTAGTCCACACAGTATGCAAGCTCAGCATGTCAATCCAGGCAAAAGGTACCGAAATGATTGACAGTACTAATTCTTTGAGCCATGTGAAAGTATAGATAGCGTGGATTCAGCTGCACAATATGATGATGTCGATACAATTATGACAATGATTATCAAACTTGATTTGAGTGTATTAACAGTGACAACAATGGAAATGCAGAAAACAATAAAGACAGTAACATCAATGCTGTTTGTGACAGTGAAAATGGACAGGAAACAAAACAACCAATGAAACTTGACACATGATGATGCAGGCAGGGGATTGGGCAGGGGCCCCTTCTAGTCAGTACCAGGGGGTCACCTGGGACATGCAGCAGAAGCACTGGCTGGTGACTGTCATGACTGGAAGGCGCAGGATCCAGTTTGGGTGGTACAGTGATGAGGAGGAGGCTGCCTGTGCCCATGATGCTGCAGCAGTGGTGATTGGGCCCCAGGCCCACCTCAACTTTCCCACCCAGGTGCCCTTTGCACAAGCCAAGCTTGGCAGTGTCTGTGCGTCTGTGTCTGCACATGTTGTCCTCTCCCTCCTTGTGTCTTGCCTCCTACGTGTGTGCCGCTGTCTGTACCCTGTCCTGTGTCACTCAGTGCAGGTGGAAAGGCATTGGAAACAGGGCTGCAGAGCGTTATGTCTGAGCAGCTGTCTTGAATCTGAGGGCTGCTGATGTCACTGTATCTCTCAGGGGTGTTGCCTACTTGCAGAATTTGAGGGTGAGTCCTGCCACCAGGCAGATGTGTGTGGACTTGGCCACAGGCCTGGGCCTGCCTACCACTTTCCCACTCTCGGTCCCAGCCCAGCTCCCTCAGTCCCCAGATGACTTCAATGGCGTGAGCTGGGACTGCATGAAGGGCAAGTGGCATGTGGTGTAGCCATGTGGGGAGCAGGTGGTGGACCTGGGCTGGTTCCAGAACAAGCTGGAGGCAGCACGCAGCTTTGATGCGGCTGCTGTGGCGTCAAAGCAAGAGGGCCTGAACTTCCCTCAACAGGTACCTCCTGCCTTTGTTCAGCCAATTTGTCTATCCTAGATTGGATGGTTGACCTTGACTGGGCTAGTGGAAGCTAGATAGGTCAATCTCTGTGTCCAAAGTCCATCCATCTTTCCCTTCCTCTGGTTTGGACAGCCGTTTGGGTCGCTAGTGCCAAAGTATGCATACCAAGAACAGTGAAATTTGACAAGCTTATGGTAGTTGCTGTGCCCATGTGCATGAGCTGAGTGCTTTGTCATGCTTCAGTCTCTATTGATGGAACTCAGGGTCTCTGCAATTGACTCAGGATGTTGACAAACCTGTTATGTTGGATTGGAGGTGAAAATCAGAAGGGATGCGTGAAGTCATTTCAACATGTACCTGCAACATGTCAACTGTTATTGTGCGTGCTCTCATTGACATCACACAAGGAAGCATTCTCATAGCATCAGTCATAAAAATGGTCATGATACTATGCACAAAAATGAAAATAGTAGTAGTGATGAGTAGCAGTAAAATTGGTAACAGTATCACAATAATCTTGATCTTGATAATAACAATAACGAGAATGCAGGCTTAGCCAACAGATAACAGGTGTGTGCAATGCAACTCAGCTCCCTCCAAACAGGCTTGCTTGAGCATCACAGATGTAGCAGTCCATCCTCAACTTGTGAACACAACACAATACACCATTGCCAAACAATCCCCAGTTGGCATGTTGGTTGCTTGCATGCAGCTATACCTCAGGACAAGTGTGCATGCATGCCTCTCAATATATACACTATACAGCCTCTCTTCCAGTATAGCATTGTCATGACAATGGGGCATGAACTGGTTGCAGGAGATCTGGGTGAGCAAGGCAGTCAGGCAGAGGTGTGTAGCTTTGGCCTTGCACCTAGGCCACTCCTCTTCATCTACACAGGCTATTGGGGTGAAGCGCCCTTCAAACAAGGTACCAAATATTCCTCAAGCCTGTGCTTGCTGGAATGGAACACAGAGTGCATGCACTGCCGCACCAATTGATTTGCAGACAAGAAGCAGCTTTGGGTTTTTCACTGTCACATTCACTGCGTTTATGTTTTGTGTGCTTCAGATGTCATTCATGTTGACAGGCATCAATGTTGGTGACTCTTGACCATCAGTGCCCTAGTCATGTGACTCAGTGTTAGTTCATGCGTAAGTTTCTGTACCATCTCAAGCTGGACAGCCCTGGACTGTGAGTGGATTACATCCTAAGGATCATCATGTTTCATGCAGGGCAAGAGGCGACCTAGGGAAGAGCTCACGTACGATGAGATACCAACTGCCAGCCGTGATGATGGGGAGCAGCCTGTTCTGAAGGCAGCCAAGAGGAGACCCCATGCCACCCCTAGCGCCATCAGGTACTTTGCATTTCCGCATCTGGCTGCAGCTGTCCCTGACGCTGTTGTGGTCCACTCCCACACCTGCTGTCATTTGTTCCTGTAGTGAATGGTAGTTGTTCAGACCGTTTACTTGCCTACTCTAGAGCCCATTGTCCTGGTCATTGGCAGCTGTATACTGGTCTTGCTGCAAGATTGACTCTGACAAGGCAGGAAGTGCACTATTAGCTGTGCTTGTCTCAAGCTGCAGAGGCTTTCACCTTGCATGCAACAGTGTTACTTGCTCCCATGCAAGCTGTCCCGTGCAGTGTCTGCTCTTCTTAGTCAGCCCTGTGCCAGTTGTACCAGCAGCTTCAAGTGTCAGAAAACGACAGCATGCAGTAGTGAAATGATACTGCCTCATCACTACAAGAGACCCACCGGCAGGAGGATGTGTTGCATGCCATCTTGAGCCACAGTACAGGCAATGGCCCTGGAGTTGTCTATTTTGCTTGTTGTGTGGGCTGGTGTTTTGTAGTTGCTAGGCATACAATCTGCATGACACTAGCTTGACAAGTTCCATCCTTGCAGGCATGGTACACAGGGCCTGGTTCCTGGGGTCAGTAAGGAAGAGGCAGAGGCCATCGAGGCCCTGACAAGCCTGCAGAATATGTAGCTGCATAAGAAGGGTCTTAGGCTTGATGACTGGTTGACAGAATTGCATCAGAAGGAGAGGTGCACTCGCAATGCTGACTTCAAGATTCTGAAATGACAGGGCTTCAAGGCCTGTTGCAGATTTTGATACTGTTGTACTGCTGCAATGACAAGGTATGTATTTGCCAGAAGCAGACACTGTCCCACCTGCTGCATAGGAGAACGATTCTCATTTTTGATTCCATTCAATTCGCAGAACCTTTCTGATCTTCAATGAACTGAATATTGCTTTCTGCAAGTAGTTTGCACCTGACCTTTCGTTTGCTCTCGCATTATAATACATGGCTCTTGGTGCGCTTTTCCTGCCAGTAAGAATTCTTTACCTGTCTACCGGTATTAGACATGAACAGGAGAATCTCATCTGATGTCAGACTCTGAGGATGTCAGACTCTGATGAAGCTCATACAGCTTGTAATGTTTTGAGACACGCACAAACAAGTGTTGGCAACTTGTGGGACATGCTGTGCTTGCACGTTTCCTGTGGCGAGGTACATGTAAATGGTGTCTACAAAAGTTTCTGTCGCTCAAACAGCATTGAAAGACTTGTATTCACTGCTGCAAATGTTAATGACAGTGCTAGACTTAGTCAGCCATTGTCCTCTGATGGGGTAAATTTGATTGATTGATTGACATAGGGCGCCCGATGCGGTGCTTCTCACAAGAATGTGCGCGCAGCTGTGCGCGCAGGGCGGCCACAGGGAGTGTGTGCAGAACTTGACAACCTACTCCTCTGAGCCGTCAGACCGAGGCCGTTCATAAAACCTGTTGGATACACTTAGACACACCATCTTGAAGCCTGCTGCCTGTCACACCTGTAGGTCTTGTCACTGCGTGCCACCAACACACTGAAAGGGCGATAGTATTTTTCACGCCCAGAGGTTTCAGCGCCGCTAGCAATTGTGTTTTGTGTTCCACTGTGAAGCAGAGAAAAAGCAGAGAAACACCGGTTTAGAATGTGCACTTGCGCTCGCGATCAGCACAATTTGAGCTCACAAAGCAGTAATTTAGTTGTTTGAGGTTAAACATCTCACAGGCCAGCTTCTGTAGCTCCCTCTGTCAGGCCTATCATGCCGTCACAACCTGCAAACAATGCTGATCCGGAGGCCACAGAAACACCAGCAAAGACGAAGGCACTGCCTGTGCTGCCTTGGATGCGGGTACCCATCAGCATAGAGAGCGGCACCGGCATACCTCTGAACAAAGTCAAAGGCCTTCATCCTCTGGCGCGAGAAGCCCTACAAGCATGTAAGCCATCTGGTCCTGTTTAACACAGGCAATGTATGATGCTCCTGTATCTCCGCCACCTCCCAACTATAATGCACTTGACACTGTTAACTATAAGTATAGATAGCAGCGCCGCGTGCAGCAACACCTAACGTTGCCAGTTGTGTTCAGGTCATTACACAGAGCTGTTCCCAGTGCAGGCAGCAGCCTGGCGTGTTTTGGCTGGTGGCCACAGCAAGGCGCATGATCTGTGCATTGCAGCTCCAACTGGCAGTGGCAAAACGCTGGCATATGCTCTGCCTATGCTACATTGTCTTACTGGGTAAGCATGGCACCAGCGCATCTGCAATGCCTGGGCAGACACAACCTGTGACATCACTTGCACGGACCAACTGTACATTGCATTTGTCGGTGATTGTGGCACTGCTGAGATCAGGCAGACACTTCCTGCATGAATACCAGGAAACAGTGCTCTGCATATCTATTCCATTGCAATATTCCATTCCATTGCATATTCCATTCCATTGCAATAGGCCGGCGCGCACACACAGCAGCACTCACCATCAGCTTTACAGTAGGACATTTGACGGAGTCTTGTGGGCTATGCACAGTCGCACATGTCCAGCGTCAACAAGACTGCCTGCGTGCGCAGGTGTACAAGGGCTCAGTCCAGGCTTGCAGCCTTGGTGGTTCTGCCCACTCAAGATCTTGCTGCCCAGGTGTGTCACACAGCATATCGAGCATCAGCATGCATCTTGTATATGACTGCCATTGACATGAGACCTTCTCATTGAATGCTTGCATGTAGTCCGGACAAGCCTGATGCTGACTGCACTCGGCAGTCTTGTAGTGTTACTGCCGTCCTCCTGTATGACCTTACTGAGAAGTTGCAGCCATCAGATGATGCAGCGTCAAATGCCACGGCTGACTCATATTATTTGTGATCACGTAATGTTTCATTGCTTCTTTCAGCGTCCTGCTTATGTGTTATGCACAGGTGTACAAAGTGTTTGCACAGTTGTGCCCTGCGATGGGACTGTGTTTGGGCCTGGCTAGTGGCAAATTACCCTTGGCAGTTGAGGCAGAAGTCCTGGTGGATCATTCGGGAGATGAGCCTTGCAGCGCTGTGGATGTCCTGGTGGCGACACCTGGCAGGCTGATGAGTCATCTGCAAGGCACACCTGGCATCCACCTGGACAACCTCAAGATGATGGTAAGCAGACTACTGGGTGCACTGCCCACCTGACAAATGCATTTGTTTCCGGTGTCATCTGGCCTGCGTTCAGTGTTCACACAAAGTGCATCAACCACAGCATGCAAGCAAAAAGATTAAGCTGCAGGTGAGCTGCGACACAACAGCCAGTGTATGCAGTGAGCCTGCTGGCCACAGCTGTCATGTGCATTTTATAACATGGACACCTGCAGTTGTGTGTGTGCATGCCATAGACAGGTACGCACAATTTGATGACAGCCACAAGCATAACATGCGTGCGCTCCTTGCGTGGCTCAGTACTTTTTGTTGCTCTCACCACATTACATGTATCAGCAGATCTGCCTGAACACCTTAATGCTGCATGGCATTGGGACAAAGCATTCCAATGTAGTGTATTCACCACCCACAGGTAGTTGATGAGACAGATCGCATGCTGCGACAGTCTTACCAAGACTGGTTGCCATACCTCACCACGGCACTAGCAGCCCAGAAGCGAGCAGGTCATGAGCGAGTGGTGAAGGTGGTGGTTTCTGCTACACTGACCCGGGATCCCAGCAAGGTGGAGCGCCTGGGACTACATTGCCCCCGCTACATTGCCATGACTGCACAGGATCACAGGTGTGCATCACCCACCCACACAGCACACTGCTGTTGCACTGCTGGTGCCAAGTGTTGCAGTTGGCAGTGCAGACGTCTGTCACTAGCTGCTGCATCAGGCAAATGGTCAAGGCTGGCATGCTGGCAAGACAAAATTCCTGTTGCTCCTGCCATTGTGTGCCTCCTCATGTCCTAGGAAGATCAGTCAGCAGATCACCGTGAGCAGAATCTGCTGACGCACAAAGGCATTTTGCAAGAATGTCCCCTGTGCCTCTGTGCTAACAGCATGAGCTGAGGTGTGAAGACCAGCACATGCATGAGGGGTCTTGTTGTGACTGCCAGTGCGCTGTGTGCAGGTACAAGCTGCCAAAGGAGCTGTCTGAATTCAAGCTGGTGTGCGCCGCTGTGCAGAAGCCTCTCTTTCTGCTGGCTCTGTTGCACACACTGCAAGGACAGTCCACAATCGTATTTACTGCCTCAGTAGAGGCCACACATAGGTCAGAACCTCATCAGCCTGTGACACAAAACCTGTGATGCTTGTCTGCTGTCTGTCGAACTCATGTCAGCAATTACATGTGCATACTCTTTTGTGCAGGCTGTCATGCTGCATTTTTGAGTTCTGCCGTATGACATCCACATGCTGTTGTGCAGGGTGTTTCTGTTCTTGAACGCTTGCAAGAATAGTCTGGCCGAGGCAGTTGTAGAGTACAGCAGTCATGTCAGCCCTCAGCAGCGCTCAGCAAATCTTACAGCCTTCTGTAATGGAGCCTGCAAAGTACTTGTGGCCTCAGACGCAATGACAAGGGGCATGGACATACCCAGCGTGGCAAACATTGTGAACTACGATGCCCCTGTGCATACCACTACATACCTGCATAGGGTTGGTAGGAGCGCTAGGGCTGGTCAGTCAGGTCGAGCTGTTACACTTTTGAGGCATGAAGATGTCAGACACTTCAAAAGCATGTTGAGGAAAGTTGACAATGCATATGTGAAGGACTATGCAATACCTAGTGAACTCCTGGTTGAGCTCAAAGAGCCATGTCAGGATGCACTTGCTGCAACACATGAAAAACTCTTGGATGATCTGTAAGGTTGAAGCCTACATGTGCATTGCTGTTACTGCAGGCTGAGCACTTGATCTTGTCAGGTTGGTGTGCACAGCTGCCGTCAAAAGTCTGCTTACAGTAACGGCACTGCTTCAGCAGAAGCGTTGGAGTGAATGCTGTGCGCAATGCAAATGGCGGTGAGGCCAGCCAGTGTTAGCAGACGAGCCTGCGCACCTGCTGCTGTGACCGTTGCCGTTGAAAACGCTTGTGCCGCAAGCTGCAAGGCTTTGGCTACAGCAGGTTAGGGAGGCAAAAAAGCTGGTGTCAGCCAACAGTCAGGTTTGAGGCTGCCCAGCAGGCAAGATTCATAGGAAGCAATACCTTGTGAAGGTCAAACTTTCTGGCAAAACAGGCCAGCTGTCTTGCCGAGTATCTAGTTTTCTCAGCAAAGCAGCAAGCAGGAAGCAGTGGCTGTTTAAGCAAAGGCTTGCTGCCTGGACAAGCATGCCTCTGACAGAGGTTGAGCCTGATCAGTCAGCAAACCTTTGTTTTGAGTGCAACCACTTGCAGAGGCTCACCTAGCACATTGCCCAGCCTGTGCCAAAAGAATGCGAGAGTTTAGCCCCAAGTTCCTAATGCCTTTGACTTAGACTGCTGACTGCGTCAGCCTTTTGTACCGTGCCTGGCTGAAAATTTGAATCTGGCTAGGGTTTGCAGGAATCTGAACAGCTGGGGTTGCAAAGTTGGGTGTGCAATCCCTGATGGTATGGTGACTAATGTTCATATGTCAGTCTGGGATGCACAGCAATGTTCAAGGCCACAGGAATGCAAATGTGTGTAAGCAGACTTTTGATGGCAGCTGTAATTTGTGACTAAGCGTAGTCAGTAGGTCAAGACAACATAGTGCACTGAGACTACACTGTAAGGCTGAGACTTCCGCGCATCTTCTCTCAGGCATTGTACAAGCGTCTGGAGCTTGATGTAATAGCCGACGCAGGCCATTGCTGTCGCGGAATATGCGCACGCTCGCCTTACAGTCGACCATCCAGCAAGTAGCGCACAGCTCTGACACACCAATGTCGCATGGCAGGACTATCCAATACAGACATGATAGAGCTCTCAGCTGAGGTGGGGTTGGATCAGTGAACATCAGAGGAGATTGTCGAGAGGCAACATGGATCAGCATAATATCGACTACACCAGAGATCACTACAACAAGCATGTCAAGCACCAAGACTCTAAAGAGGTGAATGTGTTTCAACATGCACACGCTGTACTGCCTCTCCCAGGGTGGCCCTCACTATCTGTTCGTCATAGGCTCTACGTGCACGCAAAGAAGGTCCCTCTTTACCCCTGAAAGAGCTTCACAATGATGTAAAGCGCCAACTGATCTACAGGTGAAAGTGGCTTGTGTCTCTGACATGACTTGGTGCTGTGCTCTGCATCACTGACATAGCAAGCAGTGTCAACGTAGGTTTGCTGGTGACGCTGACAGCTTGTTGGACCTAGCTTGTGGGCGTGGTGGAGACATCTGGAAATGGGCTGATGCTCAGGTCGGCAGCTGCGTCAAGCTAGATGTGTTGCGCTGTACACATGCTCATTAGTCAATGCAGAGTGCGAGCGTGATGGACATGCAGATCAAGTATATCAAGGGGATAGATCTATCACCCAATGAAGTACAGGAAGCCAGAAGGCGATTCCAGGAAATGAAAGTGAAGAGACGCAATATGAACAGAGGTGAGCAGACAAGGATTCTGGCATCAATCCCCACAACTCTGGAGGGGTTTTGTTACTTGTGCTTGCATGCCTGATACAAACTAATTATGCTGTCTTCATGCCACAAGAACAAGTCTGACTCGCAGTTCAGCTTATCTGAGTGGGAGAGAATGTAAGTGCCCTCCCAGTGCACTCAGCAATCACGTGTGTGCACTTAAGTGACAGGCAACATCACTGTGTCTTCACGATGGGTTTGTCCTGCAAAACAGCATGAGCCATAGTCCTGTGCTCTTCTTGCAGGGGCTGATATCCAGGCTGACTTTGAGGACACACCCATGTTGGGCCAGAAGCAATGGAGGGAAGAGCTGCAGTATGACGCCATCACTTGCATGTTTGCCATTCACTACTTCTTCGAGTCAGAGAAGGCCATCAAGACCTTCCTGCACAATGTCAGCATCAATCTCAGAGAAGGTAACTTCAAACACTGCTTAAATCCTCCGTCGTGGCTGTGCCAGTGTTCTCAATCACTGTCTAGCATTACCAAGCCTTCACAAGATGATTTTGCATTCTTTCATTTTGATACCACCTGCTTGGCACTGGCTGTCTGCTGTTGAGGGAGAGGTGACACTCAAACGCAATCCGAAGACTGTTGACTCAAGCAGATGCGTGTGCCACTGAATGATACATGCTCTGTGAACTGTCATGTGAACTGTCATCTAAGCTGTCCACAATTTTGCCAGATGGCTATCTCTGATGTGAAATGCCCACTCTGGGTGCAGGGGGCTACTTCTTTGGTTGTGTGCCAGATGGGAAGGCTATCATGAGCACACTGCAGCCTAGCTTCCCCTCATACAAGGGCCAGTTGCTACAGATACTAGCAGAATGGAAAGGCACTCCCCGCCCTTTTGGATCTGCTTACTCAATGGCCATTGGTGACACTGTCACACAAGGTAATGCAGCCCTAGCCTTGACCGTTTGGGCATCAATTGCACCTGACATGGTCTATGTTCCAGGTCGTCAAGCTTACCTCTGTCAACTTTGCTCATTGTGCCAGCCAAAACACATACACACAAACATGATTCCGATGAACACACGCATCCACGAAAGAGAGAGATTACAATGTTTTAGCCATTCAACAAGTCTGATCACATAAAGAAAGCAGACAAAGGTCATGTACATGCTGCAGGACACGGAGTCAGTCTGGGCTCATATGAGTACCTTGTGTATGAGAAGGTGTTTGTGGCAGTAGCAGCCGAGTTTGGGCTGCAGCCAGTGACAGACTATGTATCAGACGCTGAGGGATTTCAAAAACGGTACCATGAGCACCGGCCTCTGCAAGACCTGCTGGAACAAGTGAGCTGTCCTCAGCTGGCTGCTTGATGCTGTGAGTCACTGCCCACTTGATGTGCATGATCATTCTCCTCCTTGATTGTTGCTGTCAGGATGCCCACTTGATGTGCATGATCATTCTCCTCCTTGGTTGTTGCTGTCATAATGCCCACTTGATCTCATTCTCCTCCTTGATTGTTGCTGTCGCCATGCAGGAAGTATGAACCCATGGCATGTACCAAATGTGTCCAACTTGTAGCACTTTGTGTCGTCAAACAGTTGAAGCTGTACGAGCAGCATAGCTTTGGTTCAGTAGTAGTATTACTGCTGCTGCTTGCACAAGCAATATAGTCTTCTGCTACTACTCAGCCAAACATAGTGTGGCAGGTTGCCTAGCACTTCAACATCCTGAGATTCTGTTCAAGCTGCAAACTCTGTCAGTTAGAATGCTGCATTGCATCATGGGCTTTAGTGAGTTGTTTTATGACCAGCTCATGTGATACAAGCATTGAGGCTTGCTCTTCTGCGTTGTTGACCCAAAACAGCACACTGCGTTGTATCAGTATCTGCTCAGCATCAGCTGAATCTGCACCTCTGTGGGGTGTCCTGATAACAGAGTCCAGCTCAGTCCCCAAGCATTACTTTTCCCTTTCACCTAAAATGTGCCTGCTCTGTGTTTTGGTAAGGATGCGCAAATGCTTCTTGTGACGCTCTTACAGGAGATCCTTTATGTGTGGGTCAAATCCAAGATGACAGGCTTTCTGGAAGGGCTACAGAGTGTAACAAAATAAAGGGGAGCAGAGAGAGAGAGAGATTACAGCGCTTTAGCCAGCCAGCAAGTCTGATCACTCAGTGTTAAGGAGGTCATGCATGTGTGCAGGATACAGGACCTTTGTTCCGTCACTTCAGGCCACGGTTCCCCTTCACTACTGACAGCAGCCTGACCAAGGCCAGCAAGCTCAATTGCACATTTGTCTTCCAGAAAGTGGCAGCCCCGCCCACAAGGCTTCCAACACCTGTCCCTGGCAACAATGGTGAGGTGCAACTGACTTTCGCCCGTTTGCATTTGAATATGTTTATATTTCCATCAGCAGTGTTGTCCCTCACGGCACATGTGAAGACTTCATAAAGGAAAGTTGTCCGTCATGTGTGCAGTGTATAGTCATGCTGAAAGCAAGCATGGGAAGCGACAGGTGAGTATGCTGTTTTGGACTGCAGGGCTCATCGTGGCCGCAGATGATAATGGCAACACTGTTGAAGCTGGCCCAGCCAAACGCATGAAGGTTGCTGCTGAGTGAAAACTTATGGACATCAAGCTGTGTCATGATTGCTGCGTGGTCATCCCAGAAAGAATTTCTGTTGAGTTTGGGACATGAAAGTCTCAAGGCTATCAGACATACAAATTGAAAGTAACAGGTGGCCTGACGTACATATATCAAGTTTCTCCTAAACCCAAGTCCTGAAGTTTAAAAAGATATAGACATATATGCGTGTGCTGGAAATCCAAGCATCACATCAGGGTCAAGTCAGCATGAAGGACTGTTGCATTGATTGGCAAAATTTAATGCTGGGCGTGAAAACATCAAATGTCCGTGTCAGCCTCCTCTGTTTGACGAGAGGACACACATCAGCAGTCACGATGAGTATGCAGGGGAGCAGACACATAGTGGTCCGTCATGATCATGACAGCTGCTGGTAAGAAGTCACAGCTAGCTAGCGTTAGCAGACTTTCCTGCATTGTAAAACTCTTGTAACACGCCTGGCATGACGGCGTGCCATACGCAGCGCGTACATTACGCCAATCGAGGTTTGGTACGCTTTCAGAAAGCCGTTTTGTCGGTGACATGAACTTGTCCTGCTGTTCAGATTGACCTGATGGACATGCCTGGTCTGGTCAGATCAGCGTGATCATCCCTGCATCGGTCTCACCAAAATGGACCGCTCGCCGTCGCAGCCTCAAATTGTGTGTGCTGTGAACACTGTACTCGAAAGTCATGATCTTCTAGCCAGACTGCTTGGTATGCTGGACAACCCAATGGACCTCATACGGTGTTCCACCGTCAATAAAAGCTGGCACTTTGCCTGCGGCAGTGCTCAGCCAAAAGCTCTGCGAATCGGATATGACAGTGATATGCAGCCTGTGCAACTCGATCAGTACAACAGTATCGTACGATGGGTGGCGCGCGAAGACAGGGCTGGTCACTTGAGTGGTCTTTCAAAAGTGATGTTTATGGTTGACAATAACTGGATCTCGAGAGAGGCATACTTCGGCCACAGACAACTGATGCCCAGGGTCATGCTCTTGATCCACAGCCACTGGCCACTAACGTGTGTCCAACTGCAAGGCCTGCTTGACTTCAATGAAGTTGTCAGCGCACTGCCCAGCTCAATACAGCAGCTGACTCTTCTAGCCACAGGATATGATCACTTGACAGATGAAGAGGGCATAGACCTGGGTCAAATGGACAAGTTTCATGACCTTTCAAGACTGAAACTAGACATGCTTGCTGATGACGGCTGTGGAATGATCTGCTATCTGAGCCAGGTTCTTCCAAACCTGACCCATCTTCACATAGGTCCTAGGACAATACATTGGTCACCCCTGTGCAATCAGGATTTCTGGTGCAGCACCGATCCTTTGGATGTTGACCACATTGACCGCTGCTTAGCCATGTGTCTGCCGCGGTTGAAGCACATGACAGCAGCTGTTACTGCTACCTGTGTTCAGACCATGCTTGACATCTTGACATTGAAATCTGCTGATCTTGTGCTGCAATTTGGGTACAGCAGCCATCTTGATTCACGTCTGAAGCCTGTCCATTTAGTGGTTCAGGAATCAAGTGGTTTGGCACACCTCAAAATTGATGCATCTGGGGTCTCGAAGTGTGGTTTTAGAGGCCTGCATCTCAGAACTGACAAGGAACTGCGTTTTGAAGGGGTAGCTGTGACAGCGTCTTTTATGCATGCATGCATGCACATACGAGCTCGGGTGCCGCATTCCATGACGGACATACCAATACAACACACGGAACAACCGGCTTTGTAAGTGCATTGTTACATTGGCAAGGCTGCCACTGATCTCAATCAATTTCAACAACACGCACTTGAGTTTTCAACCTGGTGCGCCATGCAAAACGTCCTAGCTAGGTTGCTGATTGACACACAGCTCAATGCAGTCAAGAACTTCAAGCACTTTCGTGGCTTCAAGCGCTTTCGTGCAAATCATGATGTAGTGCGTCCAGCGTCACTTGAGTTCACCGAAGATTGCAATTGGGGATCAGATGTCAGCGTTACACCAGCACAGACTTGTTTCAGAGACGCCTAGGCTGCTATTTCCTGTGACAGCCACATAGCATTGAGTGGAGACATATGATTTATCGCAAACAGGGGTGTCCTCTGCTTCTGTACTGCTCTTGACTGCAACTCTTGGATTTGTCTCCTTTGTTGTGATCAATCATGGATTAATTGGTGATGGCACTGCTGCCTGTGCTGTGCCCAGCTTGTTCAATTTGGATACCTTGGTCTATTGGCTGTTGCAAAGGCTTGCTGTAAAGAGCCCCCAAGTATGCAGCACTCACTGGCTGTTGGCCTCTTTCACATCCCTTGGCCTGTCTTGATTGCTTTTGCTGCTGTCGCTGGGCATCTGATCTCACCTTCAATAGCTTGATAGGCAGTGCACAGTTGCTGTCTGGCACATTGCTCTCAAAGTCTAACACGCGCTCTCGATTCTTCTTCAGCAATTCTCTCTGTAACTGGGTGGGCCCTATATGTCATGGCTTGGGGCTGTGCTGTACTGCAGCAGTGGAGTCTTCATACCTGATTTGTGCTGCAGGCAACCTTGCTAGCTTCTGACTTGGCAGGGATATCTTGGTCTTATGTAGAAGGTAGAAAGGTGTGTATCATGTAGAGAGCTAATCAAATGGGTAGCTCTGTAGCCCAAAGATTCTGTGGGATATTCAGCATGCCATTCTTCTGGGCTCTCCTGATCAAGAGTTGGTTTAAGGGCTAGTTGAACCTCTGTCAGCACATTTGCTCAGGGGTGATAGGGGCTAGGCAGGCAGTGGTCAATGTACAGCTTGTCAAGCAAATCTTGAAAAGCTCCTTGGAACTCTCTCTCTCTTGGTCTGACAGTCTTCAACTGGGCAGCCATGTTTGCATACTATCTCAGTGTACATGCACTCAGTTGCATGCGCAGGATCTTGTCTCATGGTGCCGGCTTCCATCCTGTTGGTCTTCTTGTCACTGAAGAAGACAAGTGCTGCGTGGTCATCCCAGAAAGAATTTCTGTTGAGTTTGGGACATGAAAGTCTCAAGGCTATCAGACATACAAATTGAAAGTAACAGGTGGCCTGACGTA
>JAABUP010004884.1_pt1 | contig 21382 bp, 29 predicted proteins | sample 5559201 | NCBI WGS metagenome assembly JAABUP01 (sample SAMN10711887, study PRJNA513373) | rock metagenome | isolation source: Antarctica rocks | place: Antarctica
CTGCACCAAATGCTGAGTAGTACATTGTTCGTCTGTGCCTCGATGGGGTCAGTAAAGGGGTTGCCATCGCTATTATTTTTCGTAGGAGGATTTCCTACGCCGCGGCACCTTCGATTGGTAACAAATCGTCCCGATTATGAGAGGCACGACGCTGTCCCCGAGTCGGGCTAATGTTCGGTGACCTTCACGGTCGTCGCTCTCCGTGTCTCCTGCAGTCAGTGCCTTTCTGACAGGCTCTGAATCATTGTAATGCCAAAGAATCAATTGCTTGGCTTGATCGACTTGCCAATCTTCTGCCATTGTCTTTCAGGTGCTGGATTGCGATGCTCACCCTGCGTTGGAAAGGCGAAGGTAGACTATGTTCATCTTTGCAAGCCACAATGTCGTTGTGAGCGACGCCCGATTATGCAACGTATCCTAGCTGCATGCTCGTGCTGGGAGTAGCTCCCCTTCACGATCACGTATGTCATCGCTGCAGGTTAGACACGTGATGCAGCTACTTGGTGTGTCCGTGAGGCGTTCGATACGTTCGTTGGACTGTCTGTTCGAATAGAGCTCACGACACCGCATCGGCGCTAATTCCAAAATGTGTTTACTGTTTGCTTAACAACGTCAATGCCTTGTTGAAACAGCCAAGACTTGCACATACATGGCCATGGTGTTCGCTTTGCTTTAGGGCTGAGAGTCCTCGTACGATCATGAGATGGTTTGTTGATTCTTCACACCTTCCTCACAACGTTTCAAATGTCGCGGTGCTCTAATGAAACGATCGCCTCAGGCTCAACTAGTACGGCAACGAGTCTTCCTTGACGCACATTGCCCGTCTGCGTTTACTCCACGCCAATGTCGATGTGTGTCCTGCCCAATCAGCGTCCGTCTTTGAATCAGGCCGCAGAGCTGTGTGATGAAAACGACTGCGGGGAGTGATCTGTTCTTCGTGGCTTGCAGATGGCGCACTGGCTACGTGTCCCAGCATGAGGCAAGCTTGCTCTTCGCGCTAGGCCGAAAGCAGAGTTTACTTCCTTCACACGATGATACTTCTGTTCTTGGACAGTCGAGCGACGCGAATAATGTTGTGCAGCCGCGACAGACCTGTTCCAAGAGATGTCTAAGAGGGCAACGTCGGTTGAAGCACAGTTGATGGATGTTGTGCAGCGCATGTCCTTATATCTCTGACCATAGAGAGGTTCTTACTGCCATCTAGCGAGCTCAGCATCGAGCATCTACACAAGCTCATAGCATTTTTCGAGAATAAACTATGCTGTCCTGCTGTACATGAAAGTCATCCAACGGATTCCGAGGCAGATGGCCGTATCAGGCCGAGGACGAGGTTTCATCTACGGCAACGTTCTTCAACTACACGACCAAGCCGGGCTTTCTATCGATCAACAATATTCCGTGAGGCCCCTAGATCGACTCGACAATTTCGCGCGCTGGCCAACAAGTAAGATGAACCCGGAGAGGAGGACGGCAAAGGAGCTGTCAGACCTGCAGCCTGGCGGTCCAACTATTGCCAACCTCTCCTATCTATCTGTCGATACCGTGACGGTGTGTACGCTGTTTGATATCTGCCTGAGCGTGGCCAAGGAGTAGGAGGCCCGGATGTAGGTGGGTTTTGCACTTGCTGAGGCCCATAGATACGTTGATCAGTCTCTAGCGGCTACAAGCTTTACTGAACGATTGCTCACCACTATACGCGAGCAGAGACACATCCGAACCTGGTTCGTAATCTCCAGGCAGGAGCCGACAATCTCGGAGAAGCTGCTCGATCTGTGCTCAATCAGCATTGTGCATTACTTCAAGTCGCCGGCATGTTTCCGGAAAATCCGAGATCATGTTGGCGGGGCATCAGATCTCGTTAACAGTGACAAGGAACAGGTGACGTTGTTCGAACAGATCGGCACACTACCGGCTGTGAGAGTAGAGTCTGCGCCCCTGTTGTCTTTGTCTACTTCAGTACCGCCAGGCGACCGGAGACACTTAGATCTGGAGCGCTTCAGATGAGGACTCGCACTCGGTCAGGAAGTGGATGAGGAGTGGTTTGTTGGTAGGAGAAAGTGATGCATTCTCCTCTGGACTGCTCGAATCCGCTTCGGAATAGCCATGCCCGATACGACCGGCAAACAGATAAAGCTAAGCTTCGATAAGCATGATCTTATGCGATGCCACTTATGGAATATCCTCTAAACGATCACGGCAAGACGTTGGCCTAGTCTGGAACAAGGCGCCACCTGAAAAACTGGGCCCATATGTGTGGATCTCACAACGCTACGTGTCATTTGATACCAGAAAAACTACATGCACCCTGACTTGACAAAGTGTATCGTCGCTACACTCCTCCTCTCCCGCGTCGAGCTCTATTCCGTGTTACGACACTCTTGCCTCGAGAGCCGTGATGTTCGTTGTGGATCTCTCTGAGCAAGTATCTCAACAGACCGCCTGCATACGCGTCTGCCTTTGGAAAGTAGCGACGTTCTTGTACAGTGTAGTCGATGAGCTCGTTCCTCGTCTGGAAGGGCTTGACCGATCCGCCACTTCGTTTGCTGTCGAGCATGTCGGAAAGATTGACATGAGTGTCGAGGATGACCTTTCGTAGTCAACATGTGAAATAAGACTAAGACACCAAAACACTGAAGACGCAACTCACTTGACGCATGCTGCCAATATCTGGGGGTCCTTCGTATTTAGGTCTTGCCCTTGGGACAGCGGCACGGACGGAGAAGCCTGGGCCCCGGCAGAACAGCGACGTGCACGACAGCTGTCGTGTGGCGATGCAGGGGATCATACTTCAACTCAGTACCTTGCAGGCTTCTGTAGAAGCTCTGCATTCGGCATTCAGAGACTGGAAACAGCAAGGAGCAGAGCGGTAGATGAACAAGAACAAGGCAGCTGGATATCATCCGATCATGATCGTGCCTCATCAATTAAAGACGGACAGTTCACATAGCTTGGCAGACTGATTTTTCCTCGGTTCGCGCGACTCAATGGGTGAGACCCTCCGTCATGTAGGATGGGTACCATAGCAGTAGCCTTGCTAGCTTCATCCACAGTGATCTTTCGTCGGATGTGCTTCCGTATGGTGCTCCTCGACGTACCAGGGATACTTGGCTACGCGGATAGTCATTAGCAACGTGGAACTATGGACCTTGGCGCTGATTTTAGGAAGATGTTGGCGGCTACGACTGAAGCTGTGTGCGAAATGGAGAATGGATGTGTTCTTTGACGAAAGTCAGGAGTAGGATGGTACGTTAACAATTTTGGCGCTAGCGCATCAGAGAATGTGAACGATCTTAGTACATCGGACATCGACCACAGGAAGTCAGTAACCTTTATCTACAGAAGCTCAGCCATGCAGAAACGTATCAGAAATACAATTGTATCGGTACGAGGTTCACAAATCTAGCCTCTTGACTATTCGCGTGCTTGGGCATGACATCTCTCTTTTTGGAGCCGCCCATTCGTAGATACCACTACGTTCATAGAAGCTATCCGCATCCAAGAAAACGCTTACCAACGCCTGTCGGACTTCTACCTGCAAGATACAGCGGGACGGTATACGCCCGCTGCGATCGAGGAAGCGCAGGTGCTCGTCCAGAATAGGATGCGATTTGGCCATGAGGTTGTTCGGCTCTGGCACCATCGAGACTTGACCTCTTGTCTTGCGACGTATCGATGGGACGGATCCGCAGTTGTGGTATATCTCGTTCCGTCACGAAAGTGTTCGTCCGATTGATTTCCCCCCTGCACGATAAGACCCTGGAAGCATTTCCAACGAGACACGGAGAGCGTAGAGATCTGTAGGTTCAAGTCCTCTTTGTCATGGCCTCAGGACAAAGACATGCGCACGTAATTTTGCTACAGTCTGGCAGCGTGCTTCTTCATTCTCGGGCACGCGGACAACGGTCAATGCAAGCAAAGGCTCAATGCCAGCAGTATCTCACACTTCCCGAAGAGAAGGCAGTCGTCGAGTTAATGTTACGAATGTCCGCTCTGGGCCAACCTATTCGGATAAAGCATGTGCCTTGCATTGCCTTCAGTGCCACACGTCATCGGCCCGCCTCTGACAGGCCGCTCAAGCCGCCTGGTAAGAACCGGGCCAAGGCGCTAGAAAAGCGCCATCCCGAGTTTCAAGCAAAGAGAGTGAAGGCGTTGGATTGGAACCGCCATGAGAAGAATAGCTACACGAAGACCGCGTACTGGTTCGAAGTGATTGCGAAGGTGATGCAAGATCCACAAGTTCTGGCGGAAAACACCTGCAACATGGCTCTCTATGCTCGGCTCGGTCAAGGTTCTTGTGGGGAAGGACGATGCGCGTGACTATCGACCGTGACCGCGATTGAATGCATCAGCGGCGACGGTAGGTATATGAATATATGGCCGGCTCCTACTCATCGGAGTAACTGGACGATTTGCCCCACACCTGGATGGCATTACGCCTGCTCCGATTCCGGGTACACTGACTCCCAGATTACCATGGAATGGCTTCAGAGCATCTTTAATCCTCAAAGTAGGGCAACAGCTGATGGCAAACCACGATTGGAGTTTTGTTTTGCCAATAACATCGTCTCTGTCGTCTGCCCTCTCAAACCTCCCATAAACTCCAGCCATGTGATCTTGCGGTCTTTGCTCCGTTGAAAGCAGTGTATCGCGACAACGTCAAGCGATTGGAGCGGTGAGGTGTTAACACTATCGGAAAGGAACATTTTGTCTGCCTCTATCGGCCTGCAAGAGAAAGAGCCTTCACTAAGCGCAACATCCTCGCTGGGTGGAGCAAAGCCGGCACAACCTAAGGTCAGATAAAGAAGGCCCGATGCAAGAGACGGTTCGACTTAGTTTGCACTACCCCTTCTTGCCCATCAGATCATGCCTCGAGGTGTGGCGCTTTCTTAAACGCTTGTACAGCCACTTGAGGTGGCTCATTTATCTACAAGACAGAATATCGGGTACCTGCAACCTACCTAGCTTGTGGTTCTTCTGCGTCCACTTTCCATGCGATAGGAGCCCACCACTTTGTCGCCACGCCGCGTAGTCAGTGTGGAACTGCCGAGACCCTCCGGCCCCTACGGCTTCCCAGCCGCTACCTAAGCCCTCTGGAGCCACGCAGCGATGGAATCCAGACACTCCCCGCTCACAGACGTGAAAGTCACGGCCTATGACTCGGTGAAAGCGTTCAAGGTGTGATGGCGCCAAACGCAGCACTCTTGTGCGATTGGGCATAGATGATCAAGGCTGCTCTGCTACCTTCGCGGAAGCAAAGCAGAGATCATGAGTTCAGCTATGATAACACAACTTAGCGAATTCACGAGATAGCAGCAGGGTGGAAGCGGTGTACATTAATGACCACTTGAGGCGCTTGCGGAAGGTACTAGCCAATTTTGATCTAGGACCCCCTCCGTCACAGTATGCATGAGCTTACGTTGCAGTAGACTTTACGCTAGAGCACTGCTGGTGGCAGCCTACGAGTCATCGTTACTAAAGGTGCTATAAGAGTGACGACGCAATTCTTTGCCTTTTGTGCGGCAGCTCATGACTACATTTCGCCCTACGCAGCTGTTCATCACTCAGTTCGTCGACTCGTTCCTATGCCATGTCTGCTGTGTCTTTAGAAAGGGTGATCTACCTGTCCGCATACCAAGACCGAGCGTACGAGACGGAGCTTGGGGCAAAATGACTCACTTCAAACAGAAGAGCACTCTTAGTACTCTCGCTTTAGTTGTGCCGCGCACTTCCACCGCGTGAGACCAATCTTGCTGCCAGTCCAGCCCGAACGCAAAATGAGACCAGACTTATTCACGAGACGAAAGCTCCTCTTGTCCGAGGACTGCGACAACTTGGGGTAATTGGTTGAGAACGGGGTACTTCTCTCCCACAAGGCTCTTGCACACCATTCGCTGGCCATACTTACACTTTCCAAACCATCCCTGGGGCACCCGAGTGCATCTGGTGAACGCATGCCACGATGGGCACAACAGCGATGCTCCCGCGTGAAGAGCTGCAGCAGTGATGCTGCCTTGAAGCGTGTCCCGAGCCAACGTGCAAACCCTCGTTTCGACCCAGAAACCTCATTGAATCTCCCTGTCAAGATCAACCATCGCTCGGAAAGTGTGTTGCTAAATCTGCCGATCTGACGTCCTCGTCCGGCACGTTTAGTTCTACAAGGACGCAGGAGACCCTATAATCTCGCCATCTGTCGGCCCATACTGCTGGAAGGATCTGCCATGCATTGGGTAACATGTCAGCGTCCGTACTGTCGTCGCCCATCCGGCTGGCGTTTTTGTACGCGTGATCGGCGATCTGCTGCGCCGCCTCTTCCATCTGCGCGCGGTCTCGCGGTGATGGCACTTTTGTATAGCCGAGCGCTCGCTGCACTGCCTCCTCCGCTTCTTGGAGGCACTGGGAAGGATCGGGGACCAGAGGCGGACGATTTGGTTGACCACGATGCCGTTGTTGTACACCATTTCAATTTGGCCAGAGCAGTCTTACTCGGAGCCGTTGAGTCTGTGCCGCGTGGCCTGATCCAGCTTCAGCTGCTGGTGCACTTCCTGTAACAGGATCTTTGCGATTCTGCACGCCTGGATGCACTCCTGACGCAGCTTTGTTGCCATCCCACCGTGCTCTACCCGCTCCGTCAATAAATCGAGCAGGGCTTCTGGATTGCTCACGTGTTCCTGTACCGACCCGAGCCAGAGATTGTTGGGGCTCCCGAATATCATCCTTCACCTCCGCTGCCAGGTCGAAGAGACTGATCCGGACCGGTGCGTCCTCTCGCTGTACTTTCCATTCACCGACATCGCTGCTATTAGGCTGCTGGCGGCATGCGGTATTGCTGTTCTCCGGGTCACTGACCTCGTGGACACCTCAACGTGGTCACGACATGGCCATAGTGGCTGGAAGGCTGTGGTTTCAGCCATTACGTGTAGTACTTGGCTTTGTGCACTTCTCTGCTTCGCCTTGTTGGGTACAGGGCTACCTCCAGTACCTGGCTCGACACGCGAAAACACACGAGCTTTGGACAAGAACGCAGCTCCGCGCACTCATCCTAATCATACTGGCCAACGCGCTCGTGCTCAATGGGCGCATCCGACAATCGACAGTGTCAGAGGACACTTACCGTGGGCGCACTTTCCATCGCCATGGATCTCTCTGTTCTCCTCATGGGCCTCCGCGCTCCGCCGCGCAAAATATTTCACTCGCGAGTGCGGGGCGTCTCGTGTTTGCATCATGGCAATCGATATGGAAGCTGTTGGGACAGCCTGCATAGATGCTTATCAATTTGCACTGGCTTACCATTTCCACGATCCTTCTTTGTATCGAGGAGAGGTGTTGTGTTTTAACACGATCCCCGAATCACGCCTCCTGGCTGAGATTCCTGCGGAGCGATCGGTACCTAAGTCTGGTCCCTGGTCAAGACTGAAGGTTCCAGAAGATCTCCTGACCGAAGCCATATCAACCTGCTCGAAAAGATTGTCGCCTCCAAAAGAAGGAGAGGCGCATGATCAGATTGTCCGGGACTGCGAAGCCGTGAGTTGCTGGCTCTTCGACTCTATATGGTCCAGAAGCATATGAGAGCCGCAGACGAAGATGAGCAGGATCATGCAAAGCTTCGTTGACAATTAGTTTGGTTGTAACCCTCTAGATTGCGTCGAAGCAGTCCAGTATCAATCCTGCAACCTAAACAAACACTTTGTGCCTCTTTCGTCCACGATCTTCGTATGTGTCATAATCGTGCTCGGTCCCGTCAGCTCTAATGAAGCGAGAGCAAAGTCCTCCCACGGCAGAATCAGCACCATTCGAGATCGATCGACCGCTAGACGACAGCGAACGCTTTTCGCGCTCGAGGTCATCGATGTTGGCCTGACTTCTTGATCGTTTAGTCGGACTAGCGCTGCGATTTTGGCCCTGGTTTTCCGTAAATCGCCGACACTCGGGGCTGCTATATTTCCGATCCTCAAGTGTCCCATCCAGGCGGCACACGATTAGGGCCCGCTCGCGCCCAGCACGGAGAAATGTATGCAGCCTTGGGAAAATGTCGAAAGCAAAGCGAGCAAATAGATATTGTGATGGACGCCCAGCCAAAGACTGTAATTTGATCCCATGCCAATACTTGTGCAGCTCTTCCCCGTCGTTCAATACTTGTGTGTACCATGATACGCCTCTTGCTAACGGATCATTGCTTCGTGGCACGATAGAAAAATCGGACTTGTCCCAGAGGTAATGTGCATCAGACCTCAGCCGTACAATGTTCGGGAGTGTGTCTGCAACGGTGTCTCCACTGCGCGTTGAGAGCGTTCCATATTGTTCCAATTCATTGGTTGCAAACCAAGGCTTCTCTTCCTTTGGGATCACATGGGCATCTTGAATGGCAAGACATCTCTCTGTAATCCGGCAGCTCTCAATAGCAATAGCTTCGATTGAGAATCCTTGTTCCGCGGCGAGTTGCTTGTCGTTTGCCGATGCTTCATGCCAAAGGTCGGGTAGGCCGTCATGAGGGAATTGCCAGCTGCGGAAATTGGGCACTATGGAATAACTTGCGATGGTATCGGTATCGGCACCAGGGATGTGGAGGAAGTAATCGCCAGCAGGTAAGAATCCACTAGCATCAGCGGCCGCTCTAGGCGCGCCTGCGCGTGAGGGGGAAAGCCAGTGATCAGTCCTATTGTTGAGGATCACCGAGCATGCTACCCACACAGTAGCGTAGTGTATGTGATCACGGTTTTCGCCATCACTTGCTGCAAATGTTAACAGGATGTTAGGAGTTGGATAGCCAGGGTGCCGTAAGCGGACGGGTTGCGTTGACATCGCGTATTGCTTTGTTGATGCCCGGAGTATGGAAAAGAGAACTGGGATTCGGATACGTTTCATCGTGGCACGGGTCGAGCCGTACCCGGCCATGGTCTGTGCGGGAATTGAGCGCGAGAGGCAACGCGGGGTTCCCTCCATCCACATTATTGTAGTCCGCGCACCATGAGAACGCGCCATGGCTGTGAGCACCGTGCACAAATGACTGCACATTCCTCGCGAGCGAAGGCTGCAATTGCAAAGGACTGCAGCATCCCTTAGGTGTAGCTCGGCATCCTATGAAGGGGTGTATGGACAGATTATACTCGCTTCCGCAACCGTGTGGCTACTCGTTAAATTGCGCCTATTGGTGAATGACATGCATGTTGCTTGCACATTCACTGATGATGGGTAGGTCGGCTCGAGCCATGCGTCGAGATGGTTCGCCTGCATGCCTTCTGACTGGCCACCCTCTATATGTAGAGATGCGAGCGTGGTGTGATGGCGCAAGAGTGTCTCCGGATCTCACGTTCATCCTCGACACAATCAAATTACGCACGACTTTTCTCGCAACGGTATCCAGCATGGATTTGGGACGACTTCGGCGACTATTCAAGCCCCACGAATTCGCTAACCAGGACTACGTTGACCTCTATCATGTATATGACAATCTATCGCGCATACCATTCCAGCCTGGCGTCGGTATTCAATGCGAAGATCCTGACGAGTACTTCGTGAATCCATGGCACGTTATAACGCGTAATTGCGTCAGCTTTGTCCGGAAGAGTCTCTCAAAGCCAGCTTCCGGTCGTTCGTGGCACCAGACAGATATACTCTCTAGAGCTTCCGCTTGTGCTGGTGATCCGTGCTCCAAGAATTTAGCACTTGCCGATATACTGTTGAGGCAGAAAGTGTTGGCGTCGAACAACTGGTGCGCCTAAGTGAAGCTCTTAAGGCATTGGGCGTCGAAGCATCCGACCTTCCTCGGCCTCAAGATGTTCTCGATGATCTTCCCAAATTGCCGCCTGCAGCAAAATCTGTGTCGACTTGGTAGCAAACCTGGAGATAGAGCACACATACTCGATGCTGGGCTCAGCAGCGACGTGCCGCTTGGCATCGATCTCGCTCGGAAGATCATAGAGAGTCTTCAAGCGACACGGACGTCACGGTAAGTGCATTCAGCTTCGCGACCGGCAAAGCCCGAGTTTGACCTGTCTAGGGCTCGGTCCTTCGAGATGATGGTCAAGACAACCGTCGTGGTGATGCGCCATCAGCGAAAGGCTTTGTCATGAATATCTCTGCAGCCAGCGACTACCTCGAGAAATGGCTCTTGGAACGCGACGCATCTGTCCGGAATGTACTCTACACGCGACCCAACGATCTACCAAAGTCTAAAGGATGGCATGTTCATGGTTTAGTTGAGAGCAGAAACAATGTTGGTCCCGCTCGGCGTGTTACACTGCACTTTGACTACGGCCCCTCAGTGCTGATGGGCTCACAATCCTCACTCCACAACGGCCTCTGGCTGGATCGGCAGTTGGCACGCTTTCACAGCCAGCTTGCTGCGGATATGCACGCTACCAACCTCTGTATCCCTCCCGACACTCTGACCTTGGCAAGGACTCGAGTGCCGACGTCCCAGTCAAGAGACAGTTGGGTGCTGGCTAAAATCAGAACTCAACTTCGCGCTGCATTCGATTCATGCCCTGAACAAAGGCAACGGCTAGAACAGGCTTAGCAGCGGTACGTGAGGTGTGAAGATTGCTTGTTCTGCCAAGAGTTGCCGGACAATCCGTAAGACCTGCTAACAGACTCCAAACATTTGAGCCGTCATGTGCCATCACTCCAGGGCAGACACATGTCCACAGACACATGTCCATACTACTTCTAGACAAGCCGCCAATGGTGATAATGAATACATTGACTCAGCAGCAAAGGTGTCGTCTGGCAGGCCAAAGAAGAGAAAGCGGCGGGCATAGAGAGGAGAGTGATGTACTGATGTAACAGCGACCAGACACCAGGTTTTCGGCAGTTGTGACGGGGATCAACGGGCAGACCACTAGTGTGTTGATCCAGCTGCACTTTCAGCAAGGCACGCTTCGCCTTCAAATGCGCTTTTCTAGAGTCTCGGGGCTTCTGGACTATTGGGACTTCTCTTTTTCAGTACCTGATTTGCCCTATAGCGGTATTCGGCGCCCTAGGACTTCGCTCATGGTCGAGCTTCTCGCCGTCTGTTTGATTGGAATGTGTGTGCGGAGCTGAGTTTGACTACAGTATATCTACGCTCATACTAAGAAAATTTCCGCACGCCTGGACTTTTCGACCCAGGTGCTGTGTCATGTAGTCGCATAATCACGTGACATATTCCATGGTGCTCTTTTCGTTTCGATGCTGGTGACGTGTCCAGTCTCCTGCTGTCACCGGATAGGCAGACATGTTCCTTCCTTCATGCAAGCTGGGACGCAACAGCCCACGCCATGTGCCCTGTGCCTGACGAAGACCCGGCATTTGATTCCACATGGGACCAAGCATTCTCGTTCTCGGCATTCAATTCGCCTGGCGCCGACAATTGCCCGGGTCGATCTCCGCACGATGCCGTTACGGGCGCCTCGTCCCACCAAGACCTCCCCACTCCGGCGCTACCATCTTAGCCACGCCCGAAATTAGGCTTCCTCCCGCAGTCTGAATGGCGAAGCGGTGGAACCTTTGTCAGAAACCCTCCAGAATATGTCCATCATAAGACCGAGATGAAGATCACGTTGAACAATCGTGGAAAGTACACACACACAGATCAGGACATAGTCCTCTCCCCGTCCGCGTACTGGCATTCATTCCTACAGCCCAAGGTTGATGGTATAGTTTGCACTCATTGGCATCTAGCCACACTACTTGACACAAACGTGAAAATCTGCATCAACGACTGGGGTGAGCCGAATATTACAAAACAAGACCCTACTCCTGATTGGGAAGAGATTGGGCAGCAGTTCATTGCCTGGGGCGAGCTCTTTCGCGCCGGAAAACGACCATCGCTCACGGTGTCTTTCAACTATCGAGAAGAGCAGGCGACTAACCTCGCGTCCAGTGACAAGCGGAACAAAGGATCTACAACCAGAAGGATGCAGGTCGAACGTGCGGTACAGCTCGACGCCGAAGGCGGTTCGGGTGCTCACGATCCGACCTAGAGAGTTGTTTATGACCGATGAGATGCCCACTGGATGGTTGCGGTCCGCACTGCTCCATCACACCCGAAGGTCAAAGACATATACCCTTGCGTACACATCATCTCACAGAACTGATCAAGCATGTTGACGACGGGAGTAAACTGGATTCGCACAAAGATGTACCTGAAAGATTGCAACAACAGCTCTACGCCGAAGAACATCAGTCGAAGAAAAGGAAAGCCAAGGCTGCTGATGACGGTCCAAGTGACAGCAGACAACCGATCAACATTAATCTTCTAAACAATGGATTGGGCGACCATCCTCAATCTAACGCTCCATTGCCTACCCCAAGTCGGGTTCTGTTCAGGCTCCCTGAGTGTGCCGACAATCAGTTGAAAGAGTATGTCGACTGGCAGGTGAATCGCCACGCCAACCCCACATATAAAGAGGGCTTCGAGGCTGCGTTCGAGGCGGCAACGAGCGAATGCATGTCGTTGAGTCAGATCGAGAGAGAGAAGGATCTTCGCTACTTTTGCGACCGGAATGTTCCAAGAGGTGTCGCTTGGACATTCATGCATCAAGTTCGGTATTGGTCTTGGGAGTCAAACAAAAAAGCTTTGAATGATGAATCATTGTATTGTACGGTAGCATTTCTTATCAATCACTTGACGCGTTCATATGCTACAGTATAATATAGAGCCTATATGTCTCTATACTTCACTATAGTAATTCACGTCAACATTCGGGCCAATCTTCGATCTCAATGCACGAATGACGAAAATGTCCTTTAGCATGCTTGCTTATTCGTACCAACTACATCAATCCACCATTCCAAGTATGCCGCAAAGTCCAGCTCCGGATCACGCAAATAGATGTCCCAGTGCTTCTTGATGGAAAGCCTTGAGCTCAGCAAAGAACTCTTCAATGGGATTGAAGTCTGGCGAATAAGGAGGTAGATACAGCAACTTGACGCCGGCATCTGAGCACATCGTCTTGATCGTAGGGTTGTGGTGAAATGACGCGTTATCCATGATGATGACTGACCGGGGTTCCGGGTATGGCGTGCACGATCTCAGTAGTTCCGCGATGAAGTCCTCGAAAAGATGCGGTCAGTTGCCCCTCGGAAAACCCGCGATAAGACAACACCTCTTGCGTGTAGGCGGGCAAGATCCGATAGCGATCGCCACGATGAAATCTTGTGACTTCCACCGGCGCTACGCCTGAGGGTGACCACCCAGTGTAGAGGTAGAGATCTCGCAAGTCACGGCTTTGCTCTTTGGCTCGTCTTCTGATAACTTTTTTCGTCCATCTCAACCTCGATAAGGTTCGACTAATTGTTGATACGTGGACTGTTGTGGCAAATTCATCCCAAAGGAAGACTGCCATTTCATCAAGATACGAGCCTGGTCGATCGAGTAAGTAGTTTTGGAGGCTGGTGATCACAGCCGGGTTGATCGTCCGTTGACGACCCCCTCGACTACGAGGCGCTGTTGCTGAACCGAACATGCGAAGATTTTCCCGTATGTGGCGGACAGTAGCGCGGCGGCACTCAGCTGCATGAGCGATCTGGTCACATCCGCAAGTGCTCTCCATAAGTATATCACTGATTAGCCTGCGCTGAGCAGCAGCTAGATGAGGTGCCATTGCGACAAAATTGAAATTTAGAAAGCCTTCAACGCGGCGGGCTCTATTCTTGTCGCCGAATTTTCATTGTGCGGTCAGTACTGTAAAAGAAACAGATTGTGCGCGGTGTTGGACATAGAGACGGAGAGAGTGTGCTGGGTTCAGCGGGTCCGTGCACAAAGAGCATGAGAGAGGTTTCTGACTTAACTAGGCGGACAGTACAGATTTACCTAAGAAATCGCAAACAACTGTATCATAGGGTGTTAAGTCACGCGCTCGCTCTCAGCCCATGCGAGCGGATGCACCTGGTCCGCCTACTATAACCATAGCGCTGGACTCATGAAATCCTCTACGTCGAGTAACGCCATGACTATCTTTTGTGAGTAGTGCGATCGCACGTTCAGCGTGGAACACGCACTAGAGCAGCACCGCCGCGACTCGCCCGCCCACGCTGTCACGTACGATTGCGAGGAGTGCAACCGCGCCTTTGACACGTAGCAGGCACTGGAGCAGCACCGCCGTGATTCGCCTACCTACGCTTTCACGTACGACTGCGAGGAGTGCGACACGGAAGACGCGCTCGAGTAGTATCGCCGCAACTCGCCCGCCCACGCTGTCATGTACGACTGCGAGGAGTGCGACCGTACTTCCAACACGGAAGACGCGCTCGAGTAGTATGGCCGCGGCTCGCCCGCCTACGCTATTACGTACACACCACGAAAGAGTACGACCGCGCCTTCGACACGGAATAGGCAATAGAGCAGCACAGCCGTGACTCGCCTACTCACGTCGCCGACGAGGATACGGAAGAAATTGACCAATCATTCGATATACGACAATTCCGTCATCAAGATGTATTAAGATTACTTCGCTAACGTACTTGATGGGGAAGCGGGACAGATGGGGAAGCGGGACACGCGGTCGCGTCAGTTTCGTACCTTTCTTTGTTTCTTGCGCGACCTTTCCTACTTTACATGCCTTCGCAACTCGAAGATACTCTATCGCTTGCTATTACTAGCTATCGAGAAGGGCAGTACTCTTCTATACGCGCGTGTGCGCGCGCGTTCTCTACACCCGTCTCGACTCTTGCGTACCGCCTCTCCCTCCGTACTTCTCGCTCTGCCGCGCACGTTACGCAACAAATACTCTCGACCGCCGAAGAGGAGTCTCTTATAAGTGGATCTCTCGACTCTCGAAAGCCGGTTGCCCGATAACCCTCCCGTTAACTCCATGATCTCGCCGAAGAAATCCGCTCTCGCCGCTATACGCTCTCTGCTCGCCCTCTTCCTTACCGTCCTATCGGTAATCGGTACCTCGACCGCCTACGAGGCCGACACCCTATTATTAAGAGTATTTGGACACGACAGATAGAAGTAGGCCGGTATAATGGGACAAACTATACGGTTGTAGAGTCCTACTTTACCGCACTTACCGACCTCTTCCTCGAGAACCGATACCTCCCCGAGTGCGTTTATAACGCCGACGAGTCTGGTTTTGCGCTCGGCGAAAGTACGACATCACGCGTACTCGTAAATAGACGGGATATTTCGAACTTTAAGAAGGTCCCCGGGCGGCAAGAGTGGATTACTGCTATCGAGTGTATAAGCGCTTCCGGTATTGCGGTACCTCCGCTTGTTATCTTTGCGGCAAAGTATACAAATACCGGGTGGATACCTACTACGGCGCTGCTAAATTGGAGGTTCTCTACGAGTACGAGCGGGTGGACGTCGGATTCGCATGCCTACGAGTGGATTACGACGGTATTTGACCCGGAAACGCGGCGAGCAGATAAGGAGCGACGCCTTCTTATTCTCGACGGACACGGTAGCCACCTAACCGCTCGGTTTATCGCGTACTGTCAATCTCGCGCGATAGATATCGTTATACTACCGCCGCATACGTCGCATATCCTACAACCTCTGGACGTCGGGATCTTTGCTCCGCTAAAGCGTGCGCTTTCTTCTCGGGTCGACGCTCTCTTCCGCCTCGATGCCGGCCGAGTACCGCGCGTAGAGTGGACTACCGGGTATATCGAGGCTCGAGAACAAGCCTTTACGACAAGTAATATACTCTCGAGCTTTCGCGCAACCGGTGTCTCTCAGCTTTCCCCAATAACTATCCTCTCGACCCTCCGGATGCCTACCCCTCCGCATACTACGCCGCAACCTATCGAGTCTACGGCAGCACTTGACCTCTCGCTACTTAATAGCTCTCCTCCGGACGGTACCGAATTACGGCAAGCGAACGCCGTAGTAAGTACGGCTCTTCGGGGATCAACGCTCGAGAGTCCAGTTCGTCGGTTTATCGAGCGTACCGGAGCGGCCCTCGAGAAGACGCAATCTGAGAACGTACTTTTGCGAAAAGAGAATAACGAGCAACGGGAGCTATTACAGCAACGGAAGGAGCGTAAGAGAGGAAAGCGTGTCGCGCTAAAGGGTAAGTTTGTCTTTAATACGCAAGAAATCCTCGAAGTTGTCGAGAAAGCGGAAGCGGAGGCGTCGAGGTCGAAGTCGAAGGGTAAACGCCCGCGCCGGCGGAATGCCTCGAAACCTAACGATACGATAGAGGAGATACGAGAGAGTATTGAGTCGGAGTCGGAGTCAGATTGTGTTATTGTTGCGATGCGTAGATAGGTTTTTGTTCGATAGCCTCGAAATTCGTGTCCCGCTTCCCCATCTGTCCCGCTTCCCCATCAAGTACGTTACTAAATTCACAGCCTCCGCGCAGCCGTATAGGCGCTGCAGTGCACGGCGAAAACCAAGTAATGAGGTTTAACGTTCACTTTAACGGTCGAGATATGAGCTTAGAAGGAAACGAAAATGCGCCGAAACTATGAGAAAGAACGAGAAATGATGAATCACGGGACGAAGAGCGGAAACTGACGTGATTGCGTCCCGAGGCGCAGGGTGCCTGTTGGTTTAGGACGCACACACCTTGCTGCCTGTGCCTACCAGGCTGCTATCATCAGTACTCCCCATTGTCCTACAGTGTCCCCTTACGCAGGGATAGACTTTAGTGGGGCAGACCCTAATACGAAAGCTTGGTTGTGATTGCCAATGGCCGGCAGAGTCTTGGCATGCTCAAGATTTGCACCTCCAAAATCTTGATTCTCTCACAACAGGCCTCGCCTTCTCGCGCTCGGCATTTACAATGATTGTTCTAGACGGCATTGGCGAGGAGGTCGCCAGTGATGCGTGAAAAAGCCTTGCGATGCAAGTCGACCGGCAGCGTGCCACTGAAACAGAATCACCCGCGACGAGAAGGCAAAGCGCCCAACCATTCACAACCCTCAACGACACCACCGAGACCTCAATTGCCTGCGAAGAATTCATCAAGGTAAGCTACAATTATGCAGGCGGAAGAAGAGTCTGCGAGCACAGCCCCTTGCCGACCTACTAGGGTATAAGCGAGGATGAAGTCCGCAGGAGACTGGAACGTGGCAAATGCGTCCATTTCTTGCCAATAGCAGGCGGGGTCATTGATTACATCCATACAGCACCTGGACGCATCGTTGGTACTTTGGCATCCAGTGCTCTGCGCAACTGTCCTGTCATGCGAGATGGCGATGCCGAGCATACAGATGTGAAACCCGGCCAAGTCATGTACTACGATGGCGATGAGCCCATCAAGTGGCAAGGCAAGGAGGAAGGATTCGGCTTGATGATGTGGTGCAGCAAGACTACCAGTTTCAAAGCCGGCTGAGCCCTTACGTAGTCAAGTGTCAGAGGACAATTCTCAGCGAGGGCAGGGAAATTGTCACTAATCTAGATCATACTAGCAGTCGACGTCTAGACTTCCACTGCTCTGCAGCCAGTCCTCCCACTCACTTAAGGATGGCGACGCACGCATCGTGGTTAATCCAGCCATAGCACCTTCGACTGAGTCGTACCAGGAGTCCAAGCCTTCTCCCAGCGCGTCCGCAAAGTGGGTGCTGAGCGGTAATCCCGGACTCGGTAGGAGTGCAGCATCGTCGCGTAAATCCCATGTGCCAGACATCAGGGCGCTACCTCCGATGTCTGGGATGGACTGTATGGGCGCGTCTCCAAGGGCTGAGCAGTCAGGCTGGTAGGCATACCCAGACGCATAAGACCTGTTATGCTCCGCTGCGGGAAAGCCAAGGTCGTCCACGGGCCGTAATTGATCGCATTTGACGTCTTCACTTTTATCCAGAGATGTATCATCTGTCCCAGGCTGGACAATGGTGGGCCTTGCTGAGTGAGGATGCGCAACGTCTTCCACAATCGGAGCGTTCACGTGCGAAAACTTTTCCTGGAATGTTTCTGGCCGCCTGTCATTCGAGTGGTACCCCGGGATCATGTTTGTTGCAACGGTCGGAATGGGACATGACCTTGCTTCGACTAATGTTGCGGGCTTCGGCCCGACAGCGAGAGACGCTCCTCGGCGCTCAACGCGGTCTTAGTATGCGGTCCTTTTGCAGGCCCGGAGGTACGCTCGGTTTGTTCTCTGTGACCGTCGACGTCTGCCTGCACCATCGAGTCTATGCGCGCTTTAAGTCTTAGCTGCAAGGATGTCGGGTTCTTCGTCTGAGCCTTGGACAAGGATATGGTGGCGGTGTCTTCGGTTATGCTCTTGGCGTCTCTTTTGCCAGTGGCCGTTTCGTGATCCCCTGCGAGATCCGCCGGGCCATCGCCTTCGCTGCCTTCTGCTGTGCGTCGTTAGCATTGCAATCCGCAAAGTGAGGATGTATGTCGGTCATACTCGTTGACGGTGATCCCAGGACATCACCCACACTCGGCAACCGCGGCGTACGGAATGCTCCTCGCAGAAGTTGCAGCATCTCGACCCTGAACTCCAAATGACCCGGGAATCCCTCGGCATCTCCCGGTCTCCCGTGCATCCACTCTCGCAAGACCCATGCCACGTACACGCCGCAGTTGCGCACCTCATCTGCAGCCTGCCGCGGGCCGTGCACATGCTCAAGGCGCCAGCGTCTCGTAGGACGACTTGTACCTATGAGGTGCTGGGTCTAACACTCAACCGCCTGGGTGCAGATTTAATTCTTGAAGACCGATAGTTTGTGGCAGTGGACTCACCGTATAGATGTTTCCAGCCTGCTTCGAAATCCCTGTGAGTGGATTGTGATGTTGAATCGTTCCCTCTTTCCAATTGATCGCGACGGCCGTCCAGTGGTCCTGCTGACACACGCCGAACACCCATCGGCAATTCACTTACGAGAAGCTCTTCACCCATGAACTCAGTCTGTCGAACCTACCCTTCTGTATGTGCTCAAAGGCATAGCTGGGTAGCAGATAGGTGCGATTGTCCGCCGGAACTGCTATTATCGGGATCGTGTTGACGATTTCGTCGTTCAGTCGGTCGTCTTACGTGCAGCGAGCTTGCGGATGGACTGTGGGCCGCAATGCCCTGCGATGGCTGTCGGTCGACGCTCTCCCGTCCACAACGCTTCACCTTTCGACTCAAGCTCGTTCACCTGGCTTACGTCAACGCGTGTCGAAAGTTCAGATGTTAGGATACACACCAGCGACTCCACATCCAGTCGGAACTTGGCTGAGAGGATGGTTTTTGTGCCTCGCTCCAGTTCACTCTGATCCGGACTCAAATCCTGATATGGGAACGCCCCGCCAGCATGCGAGACAGGAGGGTCGTGTTGGGTAAGACCGTCTGACGGAGAGCCCGCCCGCTTGCCGAGCTCAGATCAGTCGCTGCTGTCGCACTTCCTTTTCTGCGACATCACAACAGTCCGAGTTCGTCGCATAGCAAAGACCGGCATAAAGGGAAGCACCTTTCAATTTACAAGTGTATTCGAGGTGGCTGCAACACTGTTAGCATTACCCTTTCCATCAGCACCTATGCGATTTCCCTAACCTGCGAACGCCGGATCATTTCTGACGGGGGTGACGTCACCGTTGACAATGTCGTTCAGGAAGTCTTCGCATTCAGACTCTGCCGCCGTGTCCACAGTCGGCTCTGCGATGCGTGTCAGCATCTCGTTCAATGTGTGCGCACGGAACAGCGCCCGGAGAGTGCCGCTTACCACCGAGTCGAGTTCGTAAGAGTCCTGTACCGTGCAATTAGCTTTGCATAGCGTCTGCATTGCCACCAGAGCCTCGGCATATTGAGCTGAACACCTTGCCACCACGATGATCAAGTGGGCTAAATTGGGACGAACCAGTCTCCAGAGGGACAGAGCGGCCCTCATTAGAGGCACGAGTGCCAAAATGCTCTGCTCTATGTTCGTCGAGCCGCCGGCTTTTGTTGGGGCTGTCACCGTCGCGCAACCTGTCGATAAATGCGATGCCCCGCTTGCGATCCATAGCCGGAGTCACAACTGTCGGCGTGATGGACCGGGTTTGCGAGCCGGGCTGGACGGGGCCACTGCGGAAGACCAAGTCCGAAAAGTCTAGATACAGGTGTCAGTGCATCGGTCCAAGGCGAAGGGCAATGACGATGCGCGTACTCCACGGGTTCCACATGTAAGAGACACCTATGGGGTGCGCAACAGCCCTTTCTAAGTATTGGGGGTCATAGCCCAGGGCGCCTTCGACGGCACCTTGGCTGCCAACAGTCAGCTAGTTCCCTTCAAATCGGACCGACAATGACGATTTACGGCATGAAGCCCGTTGTCATCTTCTGTAACATCCCTAGTGGCGTCATTTGACCGATCCGGGCCTCTTGGGTGGGCGAGGCCTTGTTGATCAAGTGACGCATCTGGTTGGCATGTCTGCGGATCGTATCCGCATCATCCAGTCCTTACAACAACAACGAGATGGCGGCCGGCCTGGTGGCGCTTGCGAAGTAGTCCTCCAATTTGCGCACTCCCGTCCGGACTGTAAGTCGTCGTTAGGCAGGTAGTGGGTCGTCATTTTGGGGGTCCAATACTTACGCAGGTACATGACCACCATCACGTGCAGCCCTCGCCAACCCTCGTTAAGGTGGAGCAAGACATAGTGCAGGCAATGGTGGTCGCTGGCCCGGCGAAGGTCGTGCATGCTCTAACCCTCCACTGCTTTAGCGTACTTTGACTGATTAGCCAATGCTATCAATGACACGACTACGGACGACACTCACTTGTGCTGGTGCGTGGTATTTCGTTACTACCAGCGCAAAGCTTTCCAGACATTGCAGTAGGTTCACTACATCCTTCGTAAACTTCTGCCGCTACCGAAGCGCGCGGATGAGGTCCATCATGTCCTGCGGGTATACCGGCTCGCTGTACAAATTGCAGAGGCCCTTGATGAGATCGATGTCCGCCGATCCGGTTGCCAGATCACCTACGGCTGGGAGAGACGCCAGCAGCTCGTCCCTCCGCTTCTGAAGCACCTTCATGCGCCGTGGAGTTAGCTTGGCGCCGACTTTGGCAGCCGAGCTCATGAAAAGAGACAGGGGCTTGAAGGGTTGAGCCTCTGGCACGATGATCAGCCGCTGAGCATCGAGGCCAAATTTGCCGTAGCTGGCACGGATGGCATCTCCAGGCCGCTCGATATGACTTGATCCTTTCGGACAAGGTCTCTCTTGACGACGTGCGGGTGCAACCGTGACGCCGTCTTCAGGATCGCACGGGTCGCAGCCCGTTGTATGGAGGTCTGACGGAAACGTCTTCCCTTGTGGGCCAGTGGGGACGACAATGGCTCGTCCGTAATGCTTGACGCGCCGTCGTCTGTATCGGACTCAACTGCCGGCGGCTTTGCAACACGATCCGGTTCTATCCGAACCGTCTCTATTTCAGTCTCATCGTCGTCTTCGGAGACCGGGGAGACGTCACCGGTAAGAGGCGAAAGCGCTTGCAGCCCAATGCTGCACCGCTATCATCTCCCTTTTTCCTCGCCTACAACGTGGCC
>JAABUP010004885.1_pt1 | contig 21368 bp, 19 predicted proteins | sample 5559201 | NCBI WGS metagenome assembly JAABUP01 (sample SAMN10711887, study PRJNA513373) | rock metagenome | isolation source: Antarctica rocks | place: Antarctica
AGCGAGATATATCAAGGCACACCTATCTTGAAGTCAGCTCTTGGATCCTCCATTGACCCAATCCCGCAGTCACTGGGCCTGTTGCACGTTTCGCCCGTCAGATAGCAGGCCATGGCTACATTGTAGCTGCTCCGTCCTCGTACCATGAGTTCACAGGCCCAGAGCCTTTAGCCTATGACGGTCCAGGCACGGATGCTGGCAATGAGTACAAAATCCAGAAGGTCCGCCGCATCTAGACTTTTCATTCTGCAATCTTGCGGTTCATAGTGGCTGCATCCATCGTCCATGCACTGATTGGCCCCAGAAAGTCTCTGCTTACGATGAAGATGCTACACTCTCTGTTTCCACTCTCCTCTCTCTTGACAGATGTAATGGACGAGTAGGTACAACGGGGATGTGTCTCGGTGGGCATCTAGCGTATAGGTGTGCATTGGACAATAGAGTCAGCGCAGCAGTATGCTACTTCGCCACGGACATACATTCGAAAACTCTTGGAGCTGGTGGAGACAACAGTCTGGAGAGAACGGGCGAAATCGAAGGAGAGCTTGTCATGGTGAGTCGAAGGCAAAGTTTACGAACAAAGACCTTGTACGCAGAATGGAAGTACTCATGAGCCATAGATATTTGGAAAGAAAGACAACCACGTTCCCCCAGCCGGTAGGGATCTGATCCGGAAGACATTGCACGAGAAAGGTGTTTGCTTCTCCTTCTACGAAGTGGCTCATGCGCAGCGTAAGGCTCAAGGCTTCTATTCTAAGCTATGGATGAAACCACTCCCATTGACGATCTGATAGATGCTTTCATCCGGGATGAATTGAGTAAGGGTCGCTATGATCCCGCAATATCAGGCATTTGCTTTCAAATGCTGCTGGAGCTGTTCGGCCGAACGTTGAGCTCGGATCTTGGTGCTCGAGACGGGGGTGAACAGAAGATTGAGGATGTTTGTTGATAGGTAAATCATTGAGAATGTCGACTAAGCCGTGGGTATTTGCACATATCAATTCGTTTTCGATGGCCATACTTCCACGTTTTCTCGTGAAACGGAGAAAGCTACAATCGGTGCGTGGAGATAAGAAAGTCTTTTTATCTCGCATGTGTGACATCCATCCTATCTACAACGTACCGCAGGTGGGGCATCCGAATGGAGGTATGATGCGTAGGTATACGTCTCCAGCCTGATACGACTACGGCTTCGTCTTTACCATCATCTTGCACTTATGCGTAGACGATGTGTCTATAAGGGGGGTCTTGGCTTACTCATCTTCCTGAATGAATGCCTGTCTCTTGTTGCGTTTGACCGAATTATCTCCCAATCGAGATAACACAAGCATCCAAATGATTGATAGTTTCGCCACTATCAGTTGCTAGCTCGGTGACGCCCATGATGGCACTGATAGTATTGCATATGAGAGCTGGTCAAGAGGTGGAAGGTATGTAATTCCGTAAATTGTGCTCTATATTTCCAAGAAATCGCCCACGGCAACTCCGCTGACTCTACTTTGTCAACTCGTTTTACCAATTTGATGAAAGTCTTGTCCACGAATTGATGATGTCGTATTCCAGGTACTCCAGTAATTCCCGCAAAACCGATATACTCTGCTCAAATTTCTAGGTATACTTACTGCACAGGCTTCCCATAGTCTTCAAAGCTTCTTCTCGATATTCGGCGCCAAATATAGCTAAGTGGTTAAGTTGGTGATATCTGCAAAAGGAGCCGCACAGTCAGTCTGCATTCCGGAAGGAAGCCCCTCCAACTGATAGTGGGCACTTACAAGGTATATAATTCAATACGATCCTCGTATTCTTCTCGAGGCTCTGTCTTTGGCAGTAGCCTGTGATATTCCGAGAAGAATCCCGCGCCGAAACCGCCAAACAATTTCATAATTCCAAGTTCGAATTCCGAATGTGCAAAGCACGCTGATGGGTCAAAAACGTAGTCCTCTACTCTTCCTCCGACACCGATCCGGCCTCTCAATTTGTTTCCGTACCACAGATTTCCATGTACTGTCGCTGGATGTATACCTGTTTTACCTCCAAGATATCCATCTGCTAGTAATTTTGGAGCCACCTTATCAGCAATCGCCTCGATCCAGTATCTCAACTCATCGTCGGGTCCATGATTCGATTCGCACGTGCGTTGAATAGCCCGAAGACGGTTCTCTATGAAGAACGTTTTCCAGGAGTAGTGAAATGAATTCGGCTGAAATGTAGGACCGCATATGGTTGAAGCGGGGAACCCGAATACCGGCCTGTTGTAGCCGGCCGGAATTGGTGCCACCTCCTTGTGTAAGGTAGCAAGCTTTCGGGCAAGTGTGAGAGCACCACTTGGCTTCAACCTTTCTGATTGCCGTTCTAAGAAGTCTGTCACGAGAAAACAGCCAGAGGAGTTTGACAATTTTCCATGGCCGAAGCTCCGGGGACACAATGAGGGAACAACAGATTGTATGGCATTCAACGAAAGATGCTCGCCTAGAGATATTCTCGTCACTGCACGGAATAAATAGGTGTAGTAAGCTCACCTTCGAAAACGTCCACAGCATCGGCGTCGATTACTCTCTTCATGAAATACGTGCTTTTCACTCCATCAACAAATGTGGTTATTCTTGCCTTCTTTGAGAAGCCTGGCGGCCCGTAAGGAGTAACAACAGTGGTCGCAGATTCGAGAGAAAGGGCCGCAAGCACCGCTGGATCGGCCAACTCCTGGCTGTCAGTCTCAATATTATACAAAGTCTCTAAAGAGCCTCCATCAAATCCATTCACGTTTTCGTCGAGTTGGGATTGTGGATGGAAAGACGGCGAGATTACCTGGTTTGTTCGTGGATGGTTCGCGGCTAGAAGCTGATTGCCAAGTCCCAGTTTTGACAGAAGTAGTACTGTAGCAGACTCTTTGTGCTCGGCTGCTTGTTCCGAAGGAGTCTCATGGCTATCACTCTTGGCTTGAATATCAGCACCATTCTCGACCAAAAGAGCCACAACACTATTGTGTCCGTTGCTTGCGGCCCAATGCAACGCTGTTTCTCCATTATTGGATCTAGCATTGATGTCAACCCCTGCGTCTATGAGGAGCCTGACGATTGCTGAATGGCCTCCCCAAGCTGCTTGCTGCAAGATAGTCTCCCCGTTGAGGTCTTTAGTATTGACTTCTGTCCCTCGTGCGAGCAAGATTCTCACGGCTCCTGCATGTCCATTCCATATTGCACGGTGTAGTGCCGTCCCTCTATCTCTTGAAGGTGCAGAGATATGGGCTCCTCTATCCAAGAGCTCAATTAGTACCGTTTCGTGTCCCCTCCATGCAGCGAATTGCAGTGGCGGCCATCCCTCCTGCTCTTGAGCCTCGATATCGGCACCGCTCTGGATCAATAGACTGACCATTTTTTGATGACCGTTCCATGCACAGTGATGAAGAGGTGTGGCGCCATCTTTGTCGCGTGTGTGCACATTGGCATGGTACTGCAATAGGGTTTGTGTAGTGCAGATATGACCGTTGCTAGCGGCCATAGCTAAGGGCGTCCATCCTGTCTTGTCCCGAATCTCGATAGCTGTGCCGGAGTCTATTAACGTTGATACAACAGTAGTATGACCAGAGCTTGCAGCCTTATGCAGTGGGGTTCGCTCGGCCTTGTCTTTTGCCTCACTATGAGCGCCTGCATTTAAGAGTATTTCAACTATTGCATTGAATCCATTGGAGCTTGCAATGTGTAGTGGTGTCGAATTTGCTCTGTCTTTTGCATCTGCAGCGGCCCCGAATTCCAGTAGGATCTTGACCACTTGTTGATGTCCAAACTTAGTTGCCTGATGGAGTGCTGTTCTAGTAAGTATAATGTCCTTCTCCTCGATGTTAGCCTTCTCTGTTAATAATAATTGAACTACATCTTCGTGTCCATGCTTCGAGGCTAGGTGCAAAGCCGTCAATCCATGAATGCTATCTGCTTCGGTAACATTGCAACCATGTTGAAGCATAGCCTTGACAGTCTTTGCAAGACCAAAAGAAGCGGCAAGCCACAGACCCGAGACGCCTTGTGGAAAACTTTGGCTGTAATCTGGAAAGCGGTGAGAGGGCAAATTCTGAGCTTGAATAGCGCACGCCGTTTGAGATTTCCTCGTCAAAAGTTTAAGAATTGGGCCTCTGGTTTGCAGTTCTGAGCCTTCGCGAACGTGATCACCCCAGTAGCAAGCAGCATAATAGAGGAAAGGCATTTGTTGCAATCGGCTCACCATTTCGTGGTCATTCTCGCATGGTTCCTTTAGTAGGTCAAAGTTGAGGTAGCTGAGACAAGTCATCGCTGCGTCGACATGTCCATCTGGGAAGAGCTCTTTTCGTGTACGTTCGAAATACTCTTGGGCAGTATAATGGACTAGGCGAGCGATATTGCTTTCTTGGTCGATAGTGACCAAACCCGCGCATACAGATACTATAATATCTTCATCGGGTAGATTCTCTGGGTCCAGCTCCAAATCCGTTGTCTCGACCGCAAGAGCGTGTCTGATCTCTTCGACCGTCATTGGTCTATACGAATATGACAGCCATGAGAGTACTCTGTGAGCAAGATCTTTGTCGTCCTTGACCTGACCCTTGATTCGTATCATTGCGTCCTCGTACGTATCATCAAGAGTGTCTGGTAGCCTTCCTAGCGCCTTCCGAATAGCCTTGCACGTAGTCTTGGTGACAAGGGAGTCCATATGAAGTTGCGATAAGAGAAACCTGGCAAGCACATCAGCACGGTAATTTCTCTAGGACACTGACACTACGAACATTCCGCGCGCCCTTCTGACAATTGTGCTTCGTATATCTTCTCGCAAACCCGTATGCTCTTTGATGTGCTTGATGAGTCGGGGGTTTCTGTCGATGCATCCGTCAACATACTTACACAAGTCTTCATCATCAGCCCGGATATCCAGCCGTACGAAACTATCAATGAAGTCGCCAATACCCACGTGAGAGCGCGAGGTGACCATAATGTTGACCCTTTTAAGTTTTGCTAGCTCCGAGAGTACAAGATCACGACAGCCGTTACTTTCCGCACACTCATCTAAGGCATCTAAGACGACGAAAACCCTATCAAAGTGCTCGACCTCAGCCCCCAGAATCGAGGAGACTTCTTCGAGACTTGGACGTGTAGATCGGCTATTGTGGAGTCTGTAAAGATTGTTCAGGCTGTCTGGTATGCGATGGCTACTTAAGATAATCTGCCTCAATATGCTTGCCACGAGGTTTACCGGTGTCTGAGCTTTATGGTCTTGATGGCTACAGTATATATAAGCGGTACACTCTGTTTCGCTTCTGAAGGTGGTGCATAGGTAGTCAACGACTGTTGAGCTACTCGTGAATGATCCATTGTCAGAAATTTCTAGCAAAGTGAAAAGATACTCGTGCTTACACAAGAATTGTCTTGCCCGCACCAGCTGTGGAGGGACCAGTAAGCTTCTTGACGCACATAAAGTCCAACTCGTGAGTAATTCAAGTTGATATAGGTGGGGAGAGAGTAAGATAGGATTCAGGAATCTAGAAACCAGAAAGAAAAGATCCACTTGATGAGCGGCGGAATGAGATAGGAAATGGATTGCAACGTACGTATGCCAGGGCAAAAGAGCCGTTTTCCAATCTCAGACACCCAATCTTGGAACATATCCGAGCTAAGTAGCCATATTCCTGTTTGTTCGTGGCGCCTACGAAACGTGTCATTCTGTCGGCTAGAGAAATCCAGGGGAGAAATCCATTCGGCAAGCTTCTGGAGTTTTTCGTCTAATTAGAGGCATTGTATCTTAGCTCGTGGGTCCACGTGCAATGACCGCTATTCCTAAACATTCAAGTTGATCTCTAGATACATTCATTGTATACGAGAAGGTGAGATATGCTTGCACGCAAGTGAGGAATCAAAATCCTATGTGGCTCCCAAATTTGATGCCAGCATTGTAGGATCATACAAAGAAACTTTGCTTACCGTCATGGTCCTTCTTGGCCTCCATCGTAATATCACGAATACACAACAATTGTGAGCTTACACCACCGACCTGGCTCTTGGTATCAATAACAGTTTCGTTGACGCTAGATAGATCATTTTTGAGGGCTTGAGCTAGCGCACTGTTGTTTTCTGTTAGCTATTCCTCTTGAATAAAAGGAATGACAACGCTTGCAAATGGTCACTTTGAAGAGCAAGCCCGACGTGGGTCTTCAATCTCTCGATCTTTGTCAACGTATCTTTGATATAGGACTCGCTGAATGGCCAGGTCAGAGAACCACCACGCTTTGGTTGGAGCCTTGAATTAAGGACTGCCATCTCGGTGCCCAATTGCTCCAAAGGGCCATGCTTTCCTGCCAGTGACTGAATACCATCGTACCACGGATCGTGCTCTGTCTCGGCTTGCTCGACTCGGTATTTAAGGCTAGTGAGTAAACCTAATAGTGCGGTAGCCTCGATTGCAAGAGCCACCCGGCTTTGAGGTGCTTTCTTGATTCCGTTCACATATCGGATGAGTTTCACTGTCACTTCGAGAAGTTGCGCTACGGAAGCAAGTAATCCGATAGCAGTGATAGGCTCCATACAATTTTCGACTCGGTACTGATGTTCGTGAAATCATCGAATTGTCCAGCGCGGTAGGGCCTTGGGGCATGATCAAGTATTATATGCAACTTCCTGCGCCACACGGAGGCCTAAGTAAGGCTCCTCCACGAGCATGGCTGTTGGAGAGCCTGCACATATTCTAGCCCCACGGCCCTTGGTGAAGCTCGGCTGGAAGAGTGGACGATTGAAGAAAAATAATGGGGGTCGAACGACCTTCTATTTTTGGACCAGCGTCTCTTCTACTAGTAACTGTGGGCGGCGCCAAATGGAGCCTCCTAATTGCCCGCAAGGCTATTGAAGATGAAACCTACAGGCAGGTAATTCCTCAACTTCCCTGCTCTAGTATGACGCCCGCCCATTGCTTAGGCGCCCTCGGAGGCTCTAGGTGAAGTAGGAGTAAGATTAATCCACGCCCGCCAATCGTGAGCCAGGTTCGCACCCAGATTAAGGTATGCGTAGGTTATATTTATGTAGACACAGATCAGCCTTTCAACTCACAGCGACTACAAGTCAATCAATGCGACTCCAAAGATGAAGCGTTGCTCCACGAAAGACAGGTTCTCAGAACAGAAAAAAGAAGAAAACCGTGCCACTGTCGCCGGCTAATCCATAGTTCTAGCGTTGCCGCCGCAATGATCTACTTTAGGCTTGAGCTTGGACCTGCTGCATTACCTATTTGCATGGGCATTGTCGCATCAGGCAAATTGAACGAAGCGAACCCTTCGTGGAAGACCACGTCCTCAAGCTCCAACAATTTTGTAGCCGTGACAGCCATTGACTTAGGTGTGAAGTTGGCGATCCAGGCTGTTACATATCAAGTGTGAAGGGATCTGTACTAGAAGGGTTAACCCCCCAACTGAACAAACCCCCCAACAGAACACCCCCTCTGAATCTTTATAACCACGCGAGATACTGAAAATTGCTTCATACGAAATCTTCCCAAAATCAAAATTTATATAAGTTTCGTATACAAAGTTTTCTTATAAAATGACTTCTCAAAAATTGATGTTCTAAGCCACGATTCAGCCCTATAAGCTGTTCATTTGGGGAGTGTGTTCAGTTGGCGGGTTAACCCTTCTAAGCGCGAATTCTAAAGTCCCGTTTTCGTCTTCATTGTCCTGAGACTTGCGATATGTGGACAAGAAATCGGTGAACAACTGGCGGAATGTTGAGGAACTCAAGCGAAGGACAGCTGACCTGTGAGATCAGCCATCCAGAATTTGAAAATCCATTCTTGGAGTCATTAGAAATACTTTATCGAATTGTATTCGTCATAGTCAGCACGCCTCGACAGAAGCTGATGCGCTCACTTGGTTGATGCAAGGAGACTTATGTACATTGTGTACCAAGATAGGTAGGACTTTCAAGCGCCTGAACTGCTGAACTTGTACATTGCGACCTCTTCTCGTCCTGATAACGTAAGGTCGTCAAGGTTTTGGTAGAATCGGACCCTTGGTTGAAGGTGTCACGCTGTTACCGGAGGAATGACCCCATTTGCACGCATGCCGTCTTTGATCTCTCTCTTAGATCTAGGATCGGGTCTTTATCCATGTTTTCGAGCTTCTCATACGCTCCCAGCTTAGCCAACTCCCGAGCCCGTGCTCTACAATTAGCATCGTCCGAATTATCATCTTTCCAAGTCATATTGATACATATCCACACGCAACAGCAACGAATCTCAGAATCCGGGTGATTGAACAGTGGCATAATAAGTTTGAGAAGCTCGGTCTGGGCCATGAGCACTTGGCGCTGGCGAGAATCACCAGCGGCGATGTGAACGATAATGTAGCATATTGAAAGGACGATCTCATGCTGCGGTTGCACATGTCTGACGCCATTCTCAGAAGACCTTCGATCGCGGTTGAATGCATTGAAAACCCTGGGTCTCAGCTTTGCAGCAAGCATCTCGAAAAGTCTATCCTGGCCAAGTTCCCTGAAAACAAAATTGATCATTTCCGAAGCACCAGTACCGCATAGGAGGTTCCGAAGTAAGTCCAGACCCTCCTTTTGAATCGCCAGTTCATCAGACATGCTTTGGTAGAAGGGTTGTCGGTCTGCGTTTCGGCTGGTCAATCCTGCGGTCTGCAAGAGTGCGCCTCGCTCATTGGATTGATGAGAAGACAATGTGTTCCTTTTTCCATCAAGCTCTGCTCGACTTAAAGCTCCGATACTGTCAGACATCTTCAGATCCTCCTCGCCGTCATCCTCCACATCTTGACTAGATTCTCTTGAATCTTCCTCGACTGCGTTCAACAGGTCTACTTGCTCTCCAGCTGCATTTGGCGTACTCATCCTTATTGGGGTTGCAGAACCCTCCTCTCTGTCACCTTTAGCTGTTGCTAGTGGATTTGGGACTTCGACATCATTGTTGACGATCTGCTTTAGCCATCCGGGGCCTAGCTCTTCAAGACAGTGCATCTTTGTTTGATTTGATGCCTGAAGAACGAGATTTTTGAGGGCCCATACGGAATTCAGACGCAATTTTGTGTTGATGGAATGTGCATGCTCGCAAAGTATTTTCAGAGCACCGGCTTCGATGATAGACTATCCCCCGATCAGCATATGCCCGGATCGAAATAATAATAGATGGGTATTGACCTCCTGCATCGGACTAAATTGGAGAACTAGGTTGCACACGACACCAGTAGCTGCGATCTGCAGATCCATGTCTTGATGCTTTAGGAGTGTAAACAATGGCGCAATAAGACCAGAATCCATTAGGCTCGTTCTCAAAACGCTTACAGATCGTGACAAGGATTTCGCCGCTCCACAGGCAGCTAGAATGGCGTCTTTGGTGTTTCCTAAAAGCGACCTTGGAGCTGTTGAGGGAGGACCCTCACTCTGTGCATAATCATGGGTTGTAACAGACGGATCGGCATCCTCTGGCTTCAGAGTCTTGATTACAAAAGGAATCACACCATTCTCGATAATTTGTTTCCTGTACTCGTCTTTGTCCGAGGCAATGGCAGCCAAGGCGAGCAAAACTGATTCTCGTAACCTTATCATGTGACATGCAATTGGCGACAGTCCGTCAGGCCCAAGTTTGGAAGCGTCATCTCGGCTGTCCATACGTTCAGAGATGGATGGATCCGGTGCCCACATTGACGCTGATAAATTCAATGGAATCTCATCATAAGACTCTTTGAGAAGCTGCGACAGCTTTTTGATAACTCCAGCATCAGCGGCCGCCTTTTGCACTTCCAAACTGCTTGCTGCAAACATCGTGAGAATTGCGGGAGCTGTTTCTATAATAAATTTATTGGGTGACGTCGAAATACAAACATCGTAGGCGTCTGTAGCATCCGATGAGATCTTCAGATCTTTATCCAACATCCGAGACAGTGCAGGTACCAATAAAAGGGCGAATGCTGCTTCCTTACCCCGCTTAGTAAGTCCGTGTTTATATAAGATGGCAAGCACCCATGCTGCTGTTAATCCCGTCACCTCGTTTTCACTCCTTGAAACATACAAGAGCCATCCGATCAAAGGACTTTGCTCCTCTTCTATGAATTCGAGTCCTTGACTTTGTATCACCTCGATCGCCGAGCTGAAGCTTCTGGACGTTAAAGGTTGTTTTCCAGACGAATTCAGAGCACCGACAGAAGTAAGATTCGACATTGGCGCCGACGAACTCCGGAAATGGGAGCCAGGAAGAGAGGGCAGCATTTGATCAATGACGCTTGGTAATGTTTGACGATGAGCAAACTTATTCGAGTTATGGGGATCCCATAAGCTGCTCTTGCTGTCATACGTGGTCGTGTATGCATCTGGCCTCTGGAACACGGAAGCGAAGACTGGAGCAGATAGCAGTTGAATGGCTCTTAATTTCGAATGCTGTATTATGGCACTGACAGCCTGAAGTATTGGTGACATTTTGAAATTTGAAGGTCGAGGAAGGAGCTGAACGGGGGAACGAGAGCTAAGCCCAGAAGAAAGGTTTGGATTGAGTACGTATTCGGTGGCTAAGACATACGAAGCGAGCTTGAATGCCAGAGCCTCCAGCACGCCAGCTTGGGCGAGCATTGCCCGATGATGTTCCTCATGGCATGTCTTGTTGATTAGTGTTGCTGTCAAATTGATATGTTGTTGGACCGTCGTAGATTCAGACGTTTGCAATAATAAGTCTGTGATGGTAGAAAGGTGCCGTTCCGTGTATAGTAAGCCAAGTAATCCTTCATAGCTTCTGTCCTTGCTTGGGTGACAGAGGAGCAGCGAGTCTGCCACGGCATTGAGACTTCGCAGGGCGGCAAGAACAAGCTGAGGGGACGATTCGCTGGGCGACAGCAGGGCCAGTAGCGGAGATATTACCGTGCTAGCACACAACGGTGGAATATAAGCCGGGCCACCTAATTTTAGATCATATCAAGATTAGATATCTCTTCCAATGTTTTCTAGGACAATGAGATGGTCCTCTACTAACCACGTGCTAGGCTACCGACGATGATGATCGCCTGGAGGCGAGCTTCCTCTTCATCGCTTCTACCAAATTCCTCCTTAGACTGAGCTCCACTACCATAGACATCACGGTGCTTCCTCTTTCCGTTCCCCTTGTACGTATTTAAGATACGCACTAGAGGCGCCAACACTCCCAGGTTGATCCACAATTCCTTCTTTTGCTCATGCCCAATGATCTCATTCTTGAGAGCCTTTAATGCGGCGACCTGACTGGCGAGAGACGAAGCACTTCGGAGCTCAGACAGTATAGGAGGGGTCGAAGGGCGTGTCATTTCGATGGCTTTTAGAAGTAGCAGTGACAATTCTCTTCCTGGGCAGAGATTGTGTCATCAATTCCTGGGGCCTGGCTTGGACCTGTCCTGTTTTTACCCTATCCTTCCAGCGCAATCTTCGAGAAGTACTGGCGGAGCTAATGATTGGATTGGCGATTTGACGAAGGTGTATGAGCTCACTCTCCAGCGACCTGGTAAATAGCTGGCTCAGAGTCGACGGCTTTCAGGATCAAATAGTTGACCGATGATAGCCCTCGTATCTCATGGTTCTAGCTGTTCCTCCGCGCCAAAGTAGATCAATATCAAGCAGGACAACATCTGGTGACATTGGTCCACTCCGGGCTAATCCCTAAGTGGTTAGGACTAGTGTAACATCTGTCAATCCGAAATTCAAATGTTTCAAGACTCTCCATTGCCTCGATAAATTCCGGACGTCACTATTTGCTGGAGGCATGAGAGTTCTTATAGGATCATCTATTGGTCAATTAAGGTCGTTGTTGAAAGAACTGAACAGAATCCATGGTTGAAATTGGCACAATGGCTGCGACCCCAACTTCGGAGTCTGTGTGAGCTACGTGCAGCACTATCCTACATTTTCCTTCTCGAGTACTTGTTACCTAATTGTTCTAGTAACCTCGTCGCCGTGTTGATATCCGCATGCTTTGATTGAGTCTGTTTTTAGCCATCATGTCATGCGCGCCTTTGGTTTCTACATCTCTCAGACTTATTACCCGGAAGATATGCCAGTCGGAAGACGGGCATCTCTTACTCTGATCGTTTTCACGTGGGTCAATGCCAGAAATTCATTGGATAAATCAATCTTCGTTTCAGCGATATAAACTTGCGGCTACGATTGACGCCATGACAATCTTGCGGCTCTTGCTGCATTGAAGAGCGTTTGAAACACATGACTTTTTTCGCATCGCCATAAGGCCAATACTTGATGATCATTACTTCATGCGTCAGACTTGAGGCTCACATCTCGATCAGTGCACAGCGGCTGTCGGTATTCATCAACCCTTCGGTGCGCTTCCGGGACGTTGGGGAATATGCGGGGACGAAATCCGGGGTAAATGTCAGATGAGACCAGATATGTCATGGAGTTGGACCAAGGGACTGCGCATGACGGCAGCGCAAAAGAAGTAGGACATTGACTCTATGGACCATGTATATAAAGGCGATTGAACTTTACTACCAAAGAAAAGCAGCTCCAGCGGAAAGTCGAGGCTAGAGCCCGAGAGCAGTACGAAAGGGTATTCCGAAACCTAGACAACAATACGCTTGATCTGGCTTTACCAAATTCCAGAGGAGACCTTCTCAGACCGGAAGTAATAACATAAAAGTTCGAACATAAGATAATCTAGATGCTGCTGATAATGCCAAACCGCACTAATCGCTTACGGCCTGTCGGAATAACAAAAGGCCGCCACGCACCGCCACCTGCATGTCACTATTTTTCCAGCACAACCCATACTTGGCGAAACCCATACTCGGCGAGAGAATCCTGCTATTCAGACTTCGAGCCGTGTACCTACGACGAACGTACTTTACTCCACCGTCTCTACAAGTATGCTTGTGACTTCCTCGCCCAGTCGAACGGCACTTTCCCCCAGCGAAGCCCTGGCTCCCACCGAAGTGGCAGCAGCGATCAGTCGCCCTCCGATATTGAGATGATCACCTCCTCTCCCTCGCCCACCCTTCACGCCAGCACGACATCATGCTCTCCCCGGTCTTACGATGGATCGTACCGCCATTCGACAGCGCCATCCCCACGCTCGTACATTAAGCCCCCACCACCAGCAGCCTTACCAAGGCACATCTCTCAGTCTCCTGCGGTTGGACCGAATCCAAACAAACGACCACTACCTGCTTCTCCGATATCAAAGCCAACAGTGGATGCAGGTACCCAGTACTCCCCTCCAGCGCAGCCAATGCCCTCAGCTGCGGATCTTCAGAGATCAGTAGGAAAAAGGCGGGGCACTCCAAGCCCAGCGCGACCGCCGCCAGAACCCCCTTTGGAACCACAGCTACCCCCCAAACGTCCGGCGACAGCATCATCAGATGTCCAGACAGCATCCGCCTCTTCTACAAATCTTGCTCAGAGCACTTCTTCGTCAAGCCAAGGCTCATCGCCAAAGCGCGCTCGGCCGCCAAAACCTGCCGTGAAGGTCATGCCAGCACAATACGAAACCTGCGATGTCAAAGACTTGGTACTTTTAATCAGCAATATGCTTCTGGAGCTGATACGATTCAATGACCAAATTCCGCTCAAAGATGGACGGTTGACGAGATTTCATTCAAGAGCTCCTCCTGGTATTGGTGTCAAGGACTATTTACAACGATTGACTACGCACGCTACTCTTTCTCCACCAATACTACTTAGCATGGTCTACTACATCGATCGACTGTGCGCGTTGTACCCGGCTTTCACGATATCCTCCCTAACGGTTCATCGATTCCTTATCACCAGCGCTACGGTAGCAAGCAAAGGCTTGAGCGACAGCTTCTGGACAAACAACACATATGCACGGGTTGGAGGAGTCAGTCTGAAGGAGCTGGCACTGCTAGAGCTGGAGTTTCTGTGGAGAGTGGAGTGGAGAATCGTGCCCAAACCTGAAGTTCTAGTGGACTATTACCGAAGCTTGGTAGAAAGGAGTGAGGGCTTCAGAGTCGAGGCAGATTCGAGTAGTGAGAAGGAATCCAGCGGGGAAGAAACTGACATCGCGGAGTCAAAGGAAAGCCTGGATAAAGGCAAAGGAAAGGACCCGGAAATGTGAGATTGTGTCTCTTCCGATTTGCAGGTACTTGAGATGAGATACGCTTTGGCGTCAGTCGGGCGCTGTAACGCGAAATGTGGTCGATCGGGTATGTCTTTTGGAGCAAGGTTCCCCACGAAGCTTTGTCCACTCCCCGGATGCAAGGGAAGCATATTCTAAGCGAGCAAGCGACACGAGCGGATGATGTATATAAGCGATTGAATAATGCAGTAATTTTTGCTCCATGCGTCGTTTGAAGGATCCTCATGTTGACTAGCAGTGAAAAGATCCTAAGACTTTTGCCTGACCCATAATCTCCCACATTCCAGGGTATGCACTAAGCTTCTGCCTTGCCATGAGGTCACCATACATACTCATGGTCATGTCTACACAGGACTATACCAATCATGACTTAGAAGTCTTTCAGCTTGGTGATTGGTACTTAGTGATCACAGTAAGAGATCACCGACTCGGAGGTGCATCTGATACTGTGAGTGCTGTGTAGCCAGTGTTTCGTTTCTACCGAAACAGATTACCGTAAGAGAGAAAATTCGAAGGCTGCTTACCCAGCTGTAGGCTTGCATGGATGCTTGATCTATTACAAACAATGTTCTGATAATATATAAGATCAACGCAGATCTTGATGGACGAGGCGCCAGTCATTGATGCCCTCAATGTTCATTTCTGTTGAGCTAAAAATGTGACTGGCATTCTCTCCATGGCTGTTTTCGTCCGTGATCGAGCGATACTGCACCTTGTCAGTGTCGTCAGATTCCCTGTCTCCCTTATAGAGCACTCACCTTCAAGCCAAAATTCAAGCAAAGCGCAGCACATAACCCGATACACACAACGATCGGGCCAACGACCGAATCAAAATCCTTTCCACTTCGTTGTTCAATCATGATACTTCTTTTTCGGGAGATCCACCAACCCCAAGCACCAGCAAAGAGGGCTATTAGCGTGTAGACTACTGCCAGAGTTTGAGCCACTTTGTTGTCTGCACCTGCTGCGTTGTAAAGCCCGAGAGATAATGAGGCTAGTAAGACTGATATGTGTTGCCATTTAATGAACGTCCGCTCGTTTGCGAGCCACACTTTTGGCTCTACTCTGACAGGGTTCATGTCTTTAATGAAGGTTTTGGGGACTTGAACTCCTGGAGGTAGCTGCACTAACCCCTGGCGATGCGCTCTGGCGTACTTGGAATTTGAGAATGGCGATAGGGAAAGGAGGCCAGAAAGGACCCCTGGCGTCGAGCGAGTAGCTTGATCTGTCTCGTCGTCCGAATCGGCCTCTTCGGCTACATCCTCGACGCCTAATGGTTGTTTTCTCTTCCCAAAATCGCTGGCTGGTTTCCCTGCCGGCGATCCCACCGCAGCTTTGAAGGACGGGACGGACTTAGACCCCAAAAAGCTCCCAACAGCTAGCTCATCTTCAGCTTGCTTCGCCTTTTTCTCTTGCTCCTCTTGAAAAGCGGTTTCTGGGTCTTTCCTGATGTCTGTCTCTAGATCGCTCAACCAAAATGGAAAAGCGTTGACGGAGTCCTCAAATAATTGGGCGACTCCGTGAACAAATTTAGAGAATCTTGGAGCTTCTTTGAGCAAATGTGACGACATCAGATCCGAGACCCATTCATTTGTCCTTTTGCTCGAGCCATCCTTTACCTTGATCTCAAGAAGCGCATGTGGGAACCGAGCAATTTCTCCCTGTCTAATTTCTGTGAATGGGTATTTAATACCAAGCCTGTCAATATCGCCTCGATGCCAGTCTTCTGGACTTCGACAGGGGCGATCTACGTCGAGAGAATCTTCTCGAATGAAAACCACATCCGTGTCAATGGATATCCGTACCTTGTCGTCTCCGGGTATTTGAAAAGCTGTGCGGGTGTAATTAGCTCTCATGAAGGGTTGAAGAACGTTGTCTTTGATAAATTGTTGTATGTCCTCGACACTCTTCTGAAAACTTGCCACGCCGTTGCCTTCAGTGCCCTCTCGATCCCGGAGCTTCTCAACGGTTTTCTCCATCTTATACTCTCCCTTTATGAATGGCTGGATGTATTTCTCCTTGACGGGGAAGCGAGTTTCGTCGCTACCACCACTCTCCTCTATGGTCTTTTTCTCGAAAAGGATTTCAGGCTTATCATCGAGCTGGCCAAACCATCTTAATCGCAACGAAGACGCATCAGATGTGCGCTCAAGTTTTTGATTATAAAGCGTGAAGTGGGGATTGTCAAAGTAGAGCGAAGTTATTGTAGGATCTAATTGGCCCCCCTCCACGACCTCCGATGTTTGAGGGTTGTATACTAGAACGGGAAGTCGTCGAAGGATATATGTTTTGACCTCGAGAAGATTCTCAGGATGGACCCAAACTAAGCGCATGATTAGAGAAAATGGAAGCAATCAGCTCATATACATACATTTATGCGATGTGTAGGTGTCCTTTCCATTTTTGCTAGAGCTCAGGGACTTTGTTCTCTCCAGTTCCCCGCCCGTTCTCTGTCTCACGAATGAGTACATTGTAGAAAGCCTATCAATTGAGTCAACCTCGAAGGAGTAGCAGAGCAGGTGTACTCATAAACTGCGAACCTGTAAAGCAATGGCGAGTAGTCCTCCGAATTGAAAGGTAACGCCGCTAGTCTAACCTGTAGTAATGGCCTCACACGGTATCTAGAGCCTCTCTTTCGATCGTGTTTCTTTGCAGCCTTCAGAAATCCAGTGAAATTGATGCGACTGTACTTCTCCAGCTCGCTGACATCCCTGGACATCGCGTCCAACTCTTTCAGGACCTCGTCAAGTTTATCCTCCTCCTGCCGGTTCTCGTCGGGATTTCGATCATTGTCTGGGGTCTGCGCAGTATCCTTATCCGATCCCTCCAAGTTTTGGAGTCTTACCTCGCACTCAGATGTGCGGTCTCGAAGCTCTTGGTATGTCTTGACCTGGAAGGCATTGACCTTCTCTAGCTGCACATTCACCAGCTCTTCCACAAACTTTCCTTCGTCATCCTCCGTCCATTGCTGATCTTCATCTTCAGGAATGTCTTCTCGAAGTAGCTGCTTTAGGTTAGCATAGTCAATGTAGTTGCATTTCCACTGCTCGTATATTGAGGTCTTCAATGTCTTGCCGAAACGCATAGTGACCCAAAGGTGGAGTTACTGCAAACCGCCCTTAGCAACTGAAGGCTCTGTTTGATAAACACCCTTCGTAGCGGGTTGTAACAGTAATGCCTGCGGAACGAAGGACGGATCCTGGTCAATTCGTGCGTTCGGTTGCTCCATCGTTGGAAGTGGGCCCGAGGGGCAAGATTTCTCCCTCCGCCGTCGGAATTGTTCCGTCCTCATTGGCCAATGGCTCATCATCACGGACGAAAACCATCTTACGCTTGCCATATCAAGATACCGGATTCCAATGGAAAACCCTGGTAGTGGTCAAGGGACTGGAGGGTACCGTACGGCCAGTCTCAAACATGCTCTCCAAGCCATCCACCTGGAAGAATGTCCCCAGGTTCCCAATCCACCTGGCTGCAAGAAGCGTGCATCAGTGGCTGTAGTGCTACGAGTCCGCCCTATTCATCCTCAACAGGCTGCTTACGATCCAGACAAGCTTTCTTCCTCAATCCATGCTTTCCAGGATTCTCTTGATAACTTTTTCTCTCAACCTTGGGTTCAACAAGGGGAACCTGAAGTACTCCTCATCAAGCGCGCCGCTCGGGTTGGCGACAGATGGACTAGCCACATTGCCTTGCCGGGTGGCAAGAAGGAGCCGGGTGACTCCAATGATTGTGTCACAAGCATTAGGGAAACAAGAGAGGAAACAGGCCTCGAGTTAGACATAAGTCATTGCTTGTATATCGGTAATTTACCCGAAAGGACAATAACGACTGCGTGGGGCAAAGTCCCGTGAGACTCCAATTGCCATGTCTCTGTTTCCCGGTTGACAATCCTAGGCTCATGGTTTTATGTCCTTTTGTTTTCCTTCAATTGCGCCATGATCTTCCACCCTTAGCTTTACAGCCCTCAGAAGTACATTCAGCCCATTGGGTACCTCTGGGGGGACTTCTCTCGCCTTCTTCCAGGAGAGATGTACGTTGTGACGTGTCCGACCGTTTCACACGACAGAGAACACCTTTTCTAAGAGTAGTGCTCCGAACAATAGTCGGGCAGCTTGTCTTTCCTGCCGTGAAATTAAAACCAACTGAAAGTTTGTACAGCATTTCTACATCCGACTTCGACTCAGAAAGTCATGTCTCGACACCAGTTGGTAGTCTTGTCACCCAGGTGCTCGGCAAAAGCCCTTCCGATGCAGATGACCAACCGCTGCTGTTGTGGGGATTAACGCTCGGAGTCCTGGCTGATCTTCTGGAGATCATCGATAGGTCTGCAACATCGAAGCTCTGGAGTTGGCCCACTTTCTCTCCGTGGGACATCCGATGTGTCATTTGGCTTTTGAATCGCAGATTCCAGATTCGGAAAATCCGAGAACTCACCATGACCGGGAGTTTAGATACTCGTGAGTCTAATGACATTCAGCTCGGCGGTCTGGACAATACGACTTACAGCACCTCGGTCAAACGCCAGGGCAAAGGATCAGAAGCCGGCGTTACTGGGATGATGTTGCTTGCCGGCTACTCAGGTCGTTTACGAAGAGCCGTTCTCGTGGCACTTTTCTTAAGAATCATCTTCGGTACTACTCTGATCTCGTATCTGATCCGTAAATATAGAAGACGTATGGCTTAAGCCTCTATCAGTCCACCGCAGGCCCTTGTACTGGTGGGTCTAGCAGTCCTATATGTCATCGCATTGCAGCCATATAACGTCCTGGAGCGGGTTACAAATTCCTTGTTCTTGGAGCTTCTTCTACTTGGAGATTGGTTGTGTCGTTCACTTCGCAGCAGCTTCTTGGGACAACAGATTTATTTCTATTTTGCGATTGTAGATTTTACAATTAGATTCAATGGACATGCAAATAACGCTAGGAACTGGGGGATGCAATGAGTCTCCTGTATGACTGATGCAAATGTGGTTGGTGATAGAGAATCATCTGGTACGTATAGACGAACCTTTCCTCCACGTTCGGCTTTTGGTCTTGCATTTGATTCCAGCAGCCAGTTGAGAGTCGAGATACTCCCTTCGAGCAGTTGAGATTAGAGGAACATAGCTGCCAGAAAGGTACCATCAGAAACACAGCATCGGCAACCTGGATACCTGAAGCTCAGAAGCCGTCGCGCGAGCAACACTTGGCACCTAGTGCTCTAAGCTAACGAGGGCTAATTACATCAGAAGACAGTGGTAAAGAAAAGAAATTCGTCTGGGCCGATCACAAGTCCTAGCGGGCTCTAGGTGCTGGGACGAATTCTCTGCCCGCAAATGTTCACTGATTGGATGTCAATAATCAGTTGCCGTCTCTAAAGCATCATTGGCAATATGAGGCAGAGCTGCGTGGCATTTATCTTGGAAGATACAACAGTGCCATGAAGCGTACTCAGAGCATAAGACGCGAAATCAAGGAAGAATTTGTCTTTTAGAAAAAACTCCAGAATCGGATGCAGGATCTCTGTCACCATAGTACAAACGAACTTTTACTTTGTCAATATCTATATTGGAAAAACCTCGCAAGCCATCAAGACCCTTCTTGAAATTTCCCTCTGCCCACCCAATCAAAGGATGCAATATGAACAATATTTGCTGGACTGCGCGGATTCTCGTTCTTCACTTCTGGTAGTCATGCTTCCATCGAATCTATCTGGTACTTGATAAGAATCAATGAATCGGCAGAGCCAGTGGGAGACAGAATGCAATGAGCCCACCTGCGCTAGAGATCAAGCCGTGGGACTTACTGAATCATCAAACCTTCATGAGCCCAACCTCAGTAGCTTGAATCTGCAATGCCAGCAGCCTTGAATAAAAGCGGCAAAGGGCCAGGTTCCCCCCGAAAAACCAAAACCCTGGATGTCCACTCCTCCGCCACATTCCTCTGGTCTCTCCCTCTTCATCGAAGCCCCAAACATCATGAACCCTATCGGCTAGATCGTCTCCGAAGATCTTTCTAGCGCTCTCCCTCATATTCTGATATCCAGTAGCAAAGACGACTTCGTCTGCTTCCAGCTCCGAGCCGTCCGCCATCACGAGACTGTGAGCTTTGATCGACTTGATCTCTTGGCCTTGCTTAATTTTGATTTTCTTGTCTGCGATCAGCTGTGAGGTGCCAACGTCGATGTAATAGCCGCCGCCTCGACTGAGATATTTCATGAAGAGACCCGAGCCGTCGGGACCACTATCAACGGCGAATCCGGCATCGCTGAGACCATGGAGGAGAGGGCCGTCTCGCCGCATCATCTCTTTCGTGGCATCCATGGAGAGGCGTTTGAGGACTGGACTGGGAAACGACATGTTGATGATATCTGCGTCTTCGACAGGGGGCTGGCAAGAATTAGATGACAGTGTACACCTTTATTATGAGTTTTGAGAATTACCCCATCTTCAGAGTAAAGGCCTTTCATAGCCACGTCATTCAAGGCCTCGCTTGTATGGATGAGTGTGCTACTGCGCTGCACCATTGTCACATCGTAGCCATGGTGATAGTAGTCTCTAGCAATATCGTGCCCCGAGTTGCAACAGCCCACTACGACTGCTTTCTTACCTTTGGCATCCTTCTTGGGTTCGGTGAATTGAGACGAGTGGACCAAGCGGTCGCCCTCAAACTCGTTGAGCCCGCTGATGTGAGTGGGCATGTACGGCTCTCCGGAATGGCCTGTAGCCAGGATTACATGGCGTGGGTGAAAAGTGCCTACGTCGGCCATTAGTTAAATTCTTCGATAAGGGAAGACTAGTTTACGATCTTCCTTTAAGCCATCATCTTCCCTTGTAAGATGCACACTCCACTGCCGCGTAGCATCATCCCAATTAGACGCTTTTAGAGTGGTACTCGTCCAAACATTGAGTTCTAGAACACCAGCATAGTATTCAAACCAATCTGCGAGTTTGTCCTTCGGTGTGAAAGTCTAAGATTCCTTAGAGTGAGGACTTTCGAGTTCCTATAGAAACGCATACCGGCCAGTTTGGTGGGAAGTTCAGATAGGGCATATGATCGTACCTACAACATTTACTTAGTCAAGGCAATTACGACTTGTCTTTATATCCTACCAGACCGAGTCATGCAGCACTAATTGATGGTATCTGTTCCGCCAGTTGTCTCCTATTCGCGGATTTCTGTCAATAATTAAGGCCTCTATACCTAACTGCTTCAACCGGGCGGCCACAGTGAGCCCTCCCTGACCAGCACCTATGTGGAAACTTTGGTCAGCCAATGACCTTGTGGAGTTGTCTCCGT
>JAABUP010004886.1_pt1 | contig 21364 bp, 32 predicted proteins | sample 5559201 | NCBI WGS metagenome assembly JAABUP01 (sample SAMN10711887, study PRJNA513373) | rock metagenome | isolation source: Antarctica rocks | place: Antarctica
TCCTGTATGAATCGACACTGATCTGCAGCCGGCTGCTGCTTGACGACCGCGCATGCGTCAGCCTGCAGAAATGGTTGCTCTAAGGGAAAATATGCAGATCGTCGACGTGCACATCGAGTGCTTTTTTGGCTAACAGACCTGAGTGGTGTTTGCCACTGAAACGATGGGAGTGAGCGCACACGCTGCATGGATGCCCAACCATGCGATGCACAAAGTCGCACGGTAGCGCATCGCTCACAACATCCAGTCGCGCTTGTTACTAGATCACAACACTTATAGAGTTTGGAATTTTTGCAGCCATGGCTCAGGCCCGAACTTCCTCTTCTGCTGCATTGACAAAAGCACATTCTGCCTGCCTGACCACACCAGATTCTAGGAGTCTCTCCTCTAATCAGACAAACGTAATGATGTGTATCAGGCAAAATTGTATATTTACTTGTGACTAGAAATTTTGCCCAGACAGGGCCCTCAGCAAGTATTGGTTTTTCAAGTCTCAGCATAACAGCAACAGGAGCTGCCCATCAGCATCAGTTACCCCGCATCACTCATGTAAGCAGAGTTGCAGGCTCATCTGACAACCCACATCTCAAGGTAGTGCCAAAACCCTTGTGCTACGTCCAAGACAGCTACAGGTGACCACCATAGGAACCATCACATCAAAGTGACCCCTTCGTACTACATGCAAATTGCCTTGTGCAAGGAACTGTCACAGGCGGTCTCGCACATGCTTTTAGCTACTCAGCTAGTCTGAGTTTTGTATCAGCAAGTACATGACAGCATGCACAACTGCCATATGGCTGTGCACAGAGGTGCCAGATGGTTGTGAGACAAGAGGCTTGATTGACCGTGTATACACTAAGAGTGGGATTGTGCATAAACAGAGTGTGCTGCTGTCTGCACTGATATGACACCTCAAGATACTATGATGTGATGATGCTCAAGGTTTAAACAACCTGCACCACTGGGCAACGTTGCGAAGTGTGCAGCATGCTTTAGACCAAGCCACATAGGTTTGACAGCAAAGCTTGATTTACCGAGTGTGTTTGGGCTGAGCAGGAAGAAATCTAGCATTGAAAGATTGGCCAAGGTCTGATGGTCACTGCTAATTGAGGAGCACAGGGAAGATTTGATGCCATCTCAGAAGGAAAAAACATGATCCTGCTGAAAGCTGGCAAGGCTTCAGCTGCGCAGAATCCTTTGCATCTGCACATTGTGTGGGTCATTGCAGTGCACAATTGCATGCTGTTATGCCGCTGCAAATTGAGGAGCTGTTGACCTGTTCCGTTTTTAGACTATGCCATCCTCTGCCCTCAATTGGCCTCAGTCTCATGCTCTTGCGCAAAAGTTACAGGGTACAGATTCATGCTGCTGTGTGTACAGAGTGCAAGAGAGTGCATTAGATTTCTTTCATGGTGAGATGAATCTTGATTGATCAGCATTGATGCAGCATTCAGTCCAGGCTGGAAAGCTGCACAGCTCCCGTGCAGCAAATTTCAAGCGTGACAGCCAGACCACTTGATCCTGGAGGCCATTCCCACAATATGTTCCTATGAGGGCTGCATCAGGTAGTGCATGGTTGACAGGGCATATGTTGAAATCCTTCAGGTATCTATGCTGCTTCTCTGAGCACGTTGAAGAGCTATTGCATCAGTTTTGCTTGGTCTTTGCTGGATGAGGCAAGCATGTCTTTCAGGCATTTGTCAGGCTACATTCAGTTTGTTGTATCCTACAGGAAACACCACAGGACCCTGGGCTTTTGTCTGAATGCATTGTATACTAAAACAATTCAGCTGTGGCATGGACATCCATAAGCACTTGCAAAGCCTGCTGGTGATCAAGATACTGAAGCATAGCAATGCAAACTTGCTTAGTGGATGTGCTTACAAGGTATGCTGCTGTTCCAAAACATATGTACAGCAAGGCGCAATGGCTTACAATCAAAGGTTGCAGCCACACTGTATATAATTATATGTATATCAAATTTCGCAGCAGTTCTGGCTTAAGCACACAGTGCAATGGGTAAGAAGTGGCAATTTTGCTGTCATACAGCGTCATTATAAAAGCGCTTGCTTTCGAAGTTGTCCTTATACACCTATGCTGATGGGCACACTGTTTAGTAATCCTAGGACAAGTTATTGGCAATTGCACAATGCTTGTGCTTCCAAAGCGCATGACCTCCAGTGGCAACATGCTATTGGACGCTGTGATGTGATGCAACCCATTGATGCCGTGATTTCAAAGGACTGGAGTACAGCACACTTCATTTGTCCTGACTTCAAAGGTAAGCTGAGCCCGTTGATCTGAAGCTGCCAAACACACGCTGGAGCAATGTCTGCGATGTCCTACGAGCGTTGAGCTGCAGCACAGAAGACCGGTGAGCCTAGTACATTGAGTAGTAGACTGCAAGCAGACGCCAGCTGCATTCACAGGGTTTGCTTGGTGACAAACAGCCCAATACTTATTTATGTAGCCAAAAATGCAACTGAGTTGGTATAGATAGAGAGATACAGATATATACATGATGGCGTATTACCTGCAAGATCTCCTGCAGAAGGTGGAACAAGAGCTGTTGGTTTTGTTTGTTGACATCTGAGTCTGCAACTAGATTGGGGGGCTCGCCATATCTGCCATAAGCTAGCAACTGCAGAAGATGCAGTTTTGCGGCTGGGGTACCCAGGTGAAGGCCAGAAGCAAAGCCTGAGGCAGGGCTGATGGACATGATTTTCTCCTCATTTCCAGGGTCTCTTTGACCACGGTGAATTACCAGTATGACTGCATTCTCTGCAAGCATCAAGAACACTTTTACCAAGTATGCGAAGCTACCAGCTGGTGCACTGCAGTGCAAGCTGCAACAGGAAGTCTACAGAAGTCTGTAGTCATGCAACTGTTGCATCAGATGCAAGCCTGTGCTCCTAGGAAAGACAATGCAATGCTGCATTACCTGTTGAGCAACTCTGCTTGAACCGCTCAAAGGCATCATTGTCAAAGTTGACTAAGCGGTGGGAGCTGGAGTAGGTCACATACAACAAGAAGCTACATGGTTTGGGTGCTTGCAGTATCTCTATGTTCAGCACATACTTGTCCTCAATTGGCTGCAAAAGACCTCTGACAGCTCCCATATATTGGTCCTGACGCTGCTGAGTGTCAAAAGCTATGGAGAGTGTGCAGCCGCCGCTTTTTATTTGATCCTCCTCTTTGAGATGTTGCGCCAGAATGTTGATCTTCTCCTGGAGATCGTTGTTCCTTGCTGTCTCTTCCGCATACTTACGGTCAAAATCTGCTAGCTTTTGCTTTTGCTGATGCTGCTGGCTGTGTAGCCTACGCTCTAGCTGACCACATCGGTCCCGCAACTCATTGTTTTCTGCGGTTAGCCGCTCGGTCTTGGGCAGGGTAGCTTGCAGCTGGCGGTGGCACTCGTCCATTTGCACCTGGAGCCGTCGACAGTTTCTGCGCTGATCGTCGGCTTTCTTTTTCCAAAAGGTCATTGTCTCCTCGGTACTTGCAAGTTGCTGGCTGTACTCGACGACTCGCAGCTCAGAAAGAGCAAGCGCCACCTCAGCCTCGTCTTTTGCCCGTGTCAATGCCCTGACCAAATCCACAGCTGCTGCACCTGGATCGGTTCTCGGCCCGACGTTGTGTGCTGCACTCGACAGATCTTCGTTTGGGCCGACAGCTTGCATGAGCACATAAACTAGCTTGCTCAAATCACGCCGCGCAGGGTAGGCCTCCTTGTTGAGAGAAACCGCCACATTGATTGACTGTACGTGTAGGCAAATCCAAGATAAGGTTTCGAGGCACCTGTGTCAAGAACAAGGATATGCATCAATGGTCCAGACTCTGCAATGCTTTGCCGTGTTTGGGCTTGCTGATCCACGCCGTGTTTGGACTTGATAGACCGAGTACACGGCAGTTGCACCCGGCCCTTGGACAGGCGGAATCACTTCAGCGAAGACATACCTTGTACCTGTGGCGTTTGAGGCTCTGGCGTGTCATTTGCTGCAATCAGCTGACCAGTCCTGAATTCAAACCTTTAGCACCTTGCACCAGCCAGAATGTCTCGACGCATTAGCATTTCTTGCAGTTTGCCCCCGCCAGGCAACATAGGAAGGCCCTTGTCTGTAGCATTCAAAGTCATGAACGACACGTCTGAGCACTTGCCTGCTCAGCGTCTGCAGCTTATAGGCGACGAGTACTGGCTGCCAACATGCAGCCTGGCTTTGCCTGCCATCACGCCTTACACCAAAAGTCGGCCGGTTGCCCTGAAAATGCGCTGCCGCTGGACCACGGACCCGGCTGCAGTACCATCGTCGTTCTCAGTGCGACTAGATGAATCTGGAGCCAAAGCAACATTCGGCTGGAGCTTCTGGGTGTACACCAAGACTCTCAGGGACTACAGCCCTGTCGGTCTTCCCGGAGCTCATGGGGCGGAAAAGTACATGCTGCTCTGCTTTGGACTTGCAGGGTCTGGCAAGTCGTCCTTCTTCAATTCTGCTTTGACCCTCATGCACGACGGTAAGTCATAGTGATTGAGTCAGGTGTAGCACTCATGTTTAAATATATATTTATACAAGCATACCTTAGTCCTGCACCGGTGTCTTCACAAGGTAGCAGTCTTAATTGTGGCATCATGATCAGCCATAACATGCAATGGCATTGCATGTTATGGCTCATTGAGTAGTAATATTAATACTTTTATATAATATCTCTTTCAATGGCCATAACATGCATATGCAATCATAAACAATATAGCGGTTTGTGAGTAAAGGCACATGCATTTCATTGGGCAACATTAGAAGCTTTAATAATGTTACTTAAAGTGTGATCTCCTACCTTATAGGGCATGCCGTGGGGTTTGGTCTCCTACCTTGTAGGACATGATTAGAATCCATTTGCCTTGCAAGTAGTGTGTCATCACCTTGCCATACATATAATAGGCATGGGCATATGTCTTGTGCTTGCATATAGGCAATGATGTGGTGAACTCAGTGGCATCGGGGGGAACATTGAGCCACAATACCACAGCAATCAAGAGATATGAGGTACCATCTGCCAACTTCACGTTGCTAGACACGTGGGGCCTTGACCGCAACAACTACAAGGATGAGCACAAGGTACTGCCAGCTTTGTTGGATGGCTGGCTGCCGGGGAACTGGAAGATGGAGGCCTCAGTGCGCAATCAGCGCCATGAACTGGCGGCAAACAACTTCTCAAGAAACACGAGAAGGGTTCATGGCGTTCTGTTCTTTGTCATTGCCAGTGCAGTGCATGACGACCAAGAAATGGAGACGTTGAAGGTCTCATTCCAAAAGGTACAATATACACTGCAACTAACAATTAGTTTAAAATGTTCCTGCAGCATCTGTCATGCATTGTTTGATACGAATACACAAGCTGCGGATTTCCTGTTGTTTTTGCAGAGTAACTGCAAATTGCATCCCTGAAGCAACACAGCCTAACAACAATGTTTGCGCTTGCATTTATGCCTGTATTGTTGACCATCTTGACATATGCAATACCTGATACATACCTTTGTGCAACAGTATTCTACACAGAGAACTTTCAGCTTCTGCATTGTAGCACAATACACAGCAGCCATGCAACCTATTGATAATGGATTGTCAATCACATTGCCTGTAGGTGAAGGACATGGGATACGAGCCCATTGTGGTGTTGTCTCAAGCTGACAGAGAATGTGCAGCATGCGTCAATGACACGCTTGGAGAGCACAAGGGCCTGTCTGAGCTCAAGAGCAAGGTGACCTTGTCTGTCAAGACCTGAGCTTCCATCACTGCACTCATTCCTCACCATGTCAGAAATGCGCAAGGACGTCTGCATACAGCCATTTGCCTTCTCCTGATATGCTGCATCAAGAGATTGTTTACTTCTGAATGAGTCATATTTAAGTTGAACTAGTCACACTGCACACGTGTATATGTGTGCATATGCGCCTCTGAAGGCATGGTAGTTTGCATGCTCAATGTGCACCTGGATCATGGACTCTGCAAACTTGGCAGTTTTGGGCAACTGCACTTTCACTTTGATATAGCCTTGTTCAACAAGCTGAAGCTGGTGCCATGCAGGCTGCAGCAGTGCTTGGCATTGCACAGAAGGAGATCATTCATTGTGTGAACTACACCAACTCCACAGAGCGCAAGTTTGAGACTGACAGATTGACCTACAAGATTCTGGACATGGTTCTGCACAATGCCCGCAACTTCTGCGAGGCTCATCGCCCTCTCAGAAGCATGCAATCCCTCATCAGTGGTGACTGGGAAAACGAAGATGACGTGCTAGAATGGTAACTCTCTTTTGCAAGGTCACAGAGCATATAAGCATGAGACTTGGGGTGTTTTCTCCAGGCCAACTGACTGGATCTGCAAGCACAGCATCAGCTGACTTGAGTGAAGTGGAAAGATAAGAATTGGCCTTACAAGCTCTGAGGGCTTCTAGAACATCCAGTTTGGAAAGTCTGCTTTGTTAGCTGTTTGCTCTTTTTACAGCATGCAGCCATGTTTGCACACAAGGTCTCCATGTAAGACACATTGTTCTGTGCTTGGGAGCAAGCTTAGGTTTTATTGTTTTCTTGACTTTTATTGTCTGAGTAATCGCTGATAAGCCATTATCTTGAACAGCATACTAGTAAGGCTGGATATCCATCAATGATAGGATGACCGCAGCTGAGCAAGTGTTTCTTTACACAATGCTGTTTGCATGCTCACTGCTGCAATGGCCAGAGACACAATGATCCCAGTTGTCACATTAATGCGGTCTTTACATATGTAAGTCCTATATAATGCAAGCTTGAGCAGAAGTGCTCAGCAACTTTTGCTAAGATGCATGTTCAGCCAGCTGCTTGGCAATAGTGTGTCGCATGTTCTGCCATTGCACAGGTGATAACTCAGCTCCGCTTGTTGACACAGCCTCACTGCCTAATATGCACCCGCAAGCAGCACATGCCTGCACGCACAAGGAGTATCTTTGTGCCTTGCTTGTATCAGAAAACGACATATTATAGACACAATGCAACATCTGCGCACGCACGCACGCACGCACTCCATGCAGCAGTAAAGTGCAAGCATGCTTGATGCACTGCACACAGCATCAGCATCACCATTCAGTGTGAGACACACTGAGGTTAGTCAGAAAGCTAGAAGACATCAATGCAGCATAGCAGGACCTGCCATGGTCTTTTGCCAACAGTGCACGAATCTGCCATGCACAGCCATTCATCAGGAACCACTCAACAGGCAAGTAATGCCCCCATGTCTGCATCCGTTTCTGTGCAAACGCAGATGCATTGGAGGAGACTAGACGGAAAATTCACCTGCAGGTTGGCTCCTCTCAAGTACGCATACAAGAATCCAGCCGCAAAGCAATCACCAGCACCCACAGTGTCCACAACATCCACCTCAGGTGTTGCACATGTTAGAGTCTGCCCACTTGAGCTGCGCACCAGACAGGGCTTGCTGCCTCTGCTTACCACACACACCTGTGCTTGTCAAACATCAAAATGAGACCATACAAATTTGTCATGGCAATCGGCAGGGCATCATGACTGTGTGCTGTTCTGCATGGTGCTGCTCCTGACCACGCTTTGCTTTTGCTTGCCCGCAGCAAAGCATCACTTGTTTGTCGCAGTCGCCTGTGAGTCCATGTCAAGCATTTGAAGAACAAGCCAGGCATGGCACATGCAGGTGGTGAATGAGCCAGACAGGCAAGGTGAGGCTGCAGTGAACAAGATGTAACAGAGCAGCAGTGCTTTAGACAGGATGGTGTGAGAGACCATGTAGACCAAGTTGACCATCACACACAGCATTGAAGTATGTAAGTCATGCAGATCATGCAATTTTCAACGGAAAGTGGTGCAATCCAGTGAAAGATGTGATTTGACAGTGTGCATTGCATCACACTCAACCCTGATGCAGGACAAGCACACCTTGCAGTGTTTCAGCAGGAGTCTCTGAGCTGCTTCCATGCTTTCCAGCTCATCATGTTGGCAAGTGACACCTGCCATCTGCAGCAGCACATACATTCATGGAGCCTCTAGCCATGCATGCTTTGTCATGCCTGGGCTTCAGGCTATGCTGCCAGAAGCCTTGCTTGGTTTACCACATTCCTGTCATTGTTGCACAGGGGATCAGACCTAGCTAAGCTGTTTTTGCAAGCAATGTTGCAGTGCAAAATGTGTCATCGACCGGATTTCAATGTGAACTACAACTTCTCTGAACTATGACACCTGCAGTGCGCCTGATTCAGTGCCTTTGTATGTCATTGCCTGCCGATTGTTACTGCCTTTGCGTGTCACTGCCTGCCAACTGTCAGTGCCTTTGCATGTCATTGCCTGCCAATTGGTAAAGCCAGGATCATCATGGCTGGTTGAGCTGGGAAAGAGACGCTACCTCAGCCACAGCCAGAGCCTCATCTTCGTTGCAAAGCAGCAAATCTACCAAGCCTTCTTCCAGTAAATTGAGCAAGGTCTGCCAGCAATTGCGGACCACTTCAAAGCTGGCAGTGTCGAGGCAGACCTACATGGGTGCATCACCCTCACAGACCAGCATGGCAAGGCACAACTTGCTATTGAGGACAAGTGCAACATGCAACACACGTTGCCATGGCGTTGACATGACATTGTCATCAGCCAAATGTGTTTGTATATAGCAGCTTCCCTGGCCAAGTGACTGCAACCTGTGCGGTTTCAATGACAAAGGCAAGTCATGCAAAGCAGGTGCTGGCAAAAACATTACGTGCTGACAATGTGGCTTGCATTTCAAACGTTCTGCTATGCATGACAAAAGGTAGGTGCTTGAGTGTTTTGCATACCTCCGCACCAGCAGCTTTTGCAGCTTGCATCGCCCCTCGTGTCAGTTCAGGCTTGTACAAGCAGTAGCCTTCACAATGGAGGAGTCTGCAATTGTTTGTCCAGCCTTCAGGGAGTTGCTCAGCCTTGTCAAGCTCAGATGAGGCCCCGAGGTGAGTACGCATGGTGCGCTCACCATCTGGTGTCAGCAGGCAAAGACACGTTGCAGTTGCTTTACCGCTTGTGCTGGTCAGTAGGAGTGGGTCAACATGCTGCTGTTTAAAGTGGTCATGAAACTGCCTGTGGTGGCATAGGGTCTCTTTGAGCGGCTACACGCAACTGATGTGGGCCGAATGGCATTCCAGCAAGTGTGAAGCTGTCACCTGCCAGCATCGTCTAGGCCCACCATGCCCATGAATCTGGCTGAGCGCTGTTGTAAGGCCAAGTTACCTAGTCCCTTGAGCACATTGGCAGCACTACCACCGTGCACACTGCGTACAACTGGTCTGTGTGAGCATGCGTGCATGAAGAGAGAATGTCGGGCGCACTATCTGATAAGTCGATACTCACTTAGTGCGATGCCCGTCATCTGCGACTTGCTCCAACAGTTCATTGATCTGTTGCTTGTGCAAAGAGACAGACCCTCCTCGCTGAAGACCAAGTTGATCTAAACTTTGCGAGCTGACTTTGACCAGTACATCTACTATTGGGTCACCCAATCCGACAATACAGGTTTTTGCCGCGCTAGGACCAGTCGCCATGCTGGTTCTGCGATCACTGCTGTGCCCCCTGCGATCTCGACTTTGGGACGGGAGCTTCAGTCTCTGTGACAGGGCCAACTGCATGTCCCCAGGACAATCAAACTACAGAGTGCCATGCAGGGATTTGCTGCCTGTAATTTGCTCCCCCAACTTTGGCCGTCAAACCAGCATTTCGAGTTGACTCCTCGAATTCTGGACTCAGGTCAATCTGCTTCAGGAAGCTTTCATTTGCCTCAACTCGGGCTGCAAACTCCACCATGCACACGCTCATGAGAGAAGCACAAACACTGGAACGGAGCAGCTAAGATCATGCCCCTAGTCTACATTATCTAATTGCGCTGTGTCAAAACAGCAGTACAATGAAAGTCAATGTGGCAGGTAGGTACGTTTCAAAGAGCACAAGCAGCATGCATCATTGCTGAACTGCAACTGCTCGAAGCAAAATACGTTCTAGGACAGGCCGCAGGTCTGGTGACTGCTCCATGCTAGCTGTGAGTGCAGCCACAATCTTTTGTTGCTTGTCACTTGCTGCACGCAGCTCAGCATCAACCACTGAAGGTGACGCCCTGCTTTTGTAACGCCCTGCCCCAGCATCCTCATAGCACTTTGCCATCTTCTGCTGTCCACTTGTCATCAAGAGAGCCTGCAAGCAAGCATCATAGATATCATTACAACCAGTCATGCAATGAGTAGACAGCCTGGCACTGCTACAGGCATGATCAGCTGTCTTGGCAGCATGGCAGCTTGTCTTGCTCCGTGCATGCTACAAACGCATGCATGGAGTCACGAAACTTCAATCAGACATGGTGCTTTTGAGATCTCAAAGAGTTCAGCAAGCAACAAGCAGCTTTGCAGCAATCCAACACACCATGCGTGGGTCATCATGTGTCAATGACAACACATTGCCATGAGTAACCCAGCGCGCAACAATACCTTATGCTTTTCAGTGCTGGCAGTATCCATTGCCAACCTGACTGCAGTCTCCTGCTGCTGCAACTCATCCACCCTGCACCATTCACACACATTTCTATTGCAGGCCTACAGCAATGCATACCATGCATGCATTGAAGGCGCAGTGAAGTGACTGCCTTGCAAGCCGCAGTGAAGTGACTGCCTTGCAAGCGCTGATGATGTAGCTGTGTCACCACGACTCCTGCCTGATCATATTGTGCCTTTGTGAGGCAACACTGCAAAGTGCATGTCAAGTACCCCAAGCTGGATCCAAGCTATATCACAATTGCAAAGCAAATGGACTGATGGTGTATCATTGACTAATTCTGCATTTCCCAACTGGCAATGCCACATCTTACAGTGACCAGAGCATGGTCTGATGTAACATAGGCTGGGAGCCCCAAAAGACCTTGATGAAGGCACTGGCATGAGCAAAATAACACAAACATCATGCTCACATGCATTCGCACACGTTCTTGAACATCTTGTGCGGAAGTGCAGAAGCAGTAGGTCAAACTGTCCTGGACGACTTGCAGCGATTAGCACATCACACTGAGGGCCCATACAATTGTCACTGTACGCTGACTAGACATAGGAGGGCATTCTCACTGTACGCTAATTACACCTCAGACGGCACCCCTGACACTTTTGAGTTGTCACACACCACAACACAGAACCATCCCAGAAGCCATGCACAAGCTTTGACCATTCTCACGTTACCCTTGCAACAGGGTCCCTGTATAGGTGGGCTGACCTGTCATTGGCTGAGGCCACCTCATCCGCCAGCTGGGCACGCTGGGAGTCCATGCTGGCCACCCGCTCATCAGTGGCTCTGGCCTCCCTCTTGGTATCCCTGATGCTGCGCTCCAGCTCCCCCAGGGCCTTCTTCAGGGCCTGCTCTGTGATGTCAGGGATCTTCTTCATCGTGGCTGCTCGCCCCTGCACGCCCATGTGAACATGTGTCAACACCAAAGTATGTAGGGGAGTTGCCATGACCCATTGTATGCATGGCTGGAAGGACTTACAGTAGCATAGTCAGAGTTGAGGGCTACAATCCTGGTGTTGGCAATGAGGCACTGCACAAGTAGGAGCAGGTTGTTTGTGATGTATCACTGAGCATCATGCACATGGATTGACCCATCAGCTCAAGATAGGCCAACACGCTATCTTGTCATGCATGGGGGTTGCCTGTCGAGACACAGAACAAAAGACGGCCCATTCTGCCTTGAGGATAGGCCAACACACTATCTCATCACGCACGGGGGTTGCCTATTGAGACATAGGACAGAAGGCAGCCTAGCTTGCCTTAAGGGCAATGGTGTCCCTTTTGGCGATGGAGCGCTCCAGGTCCAGCAGCAGGCTCTCCTGGATGCGAGCCAGCTCGCCAGCCCTGAGCTGCATCCTGTGGATCTCCTTCTTCATGGCGCCCACCACATCACCCCCCACGCTGGGGTCCAGCACATCATTCATCTCCCTCTCCAGCTCAATCTTGCGCTGCCACAGCATCACCTGGCAAGCAGTCATGAGAGGAACGTAAATGCGACTGCTGTATGTGAGTAGGGCACCGGATTGAGCCTCATGGTCTTGTCAACATGCGTTAGCATGCCTTCAGGAGGGAATGAGCAACACCAGTGATGGCTTTCCTGCTTTAGTCAGTCAGCATGGTGCCATTCAGCAAAACACAAATGCAGGGCAAAGCCCACCGGCAAACCAGCATTGGTATTGCTAGGCAGCACAGATGCTCCTGGCCATGTTTTCACAGCAAACTGAAGAGGGACCAAAAGCAACAGTGATGGACCAACCTGCTTCTCAGTCTCCACAATGTCACTCAGCAGCTGGCTCTTGTCTTGCCGGCTGGCATCAATGGACCCTGTCAGCTTTGCTGCTGCCTCCTCCATATCCTGTACCACCAATCCCTTGTGAGTCATGCCCTTGTAAGTCATGCCCAGTATGCAAGAAGCACATTGTGAATTGTTGAATGCCATTCAGGGCGCGCCAGTCAGCATGCATGCAACAGACAGCATTGGGTGAACCACAACAACATGCAGGAGTTTCTGTAAAGATCAGGTACAAACAGCTGTCAGTGACCACAACAGTGCCATCTACCAACTGCCAACTCAGCCACTGTTAGCCCTTCAGGCAGGACCTCACACACACCTCCTGCAATTGGCAGTGTGGATAGATACAAACACTAGGTGCAGACAGCCTTCCCCACATGCCAACTGTTGCAGAAGCAATGGTTGACATGTTGAGGAGATTGTCTGCATCTAGTGTCTGTATTGAGTGGCTCTGAGGATGGACAATAAGCTTCTGTCTAAATGCCCCTCGGTCAACAAGCTTGAAGGCCTGCAAGCTTGACATTGTACAGGCACACAGACATACAGACACACCCAGTTGGAGCATCACCTTGAGTTCATGACTGATTTTGGTCTCCAGGTGGAAGTTGTCGTTGACCAGCTGCGCCTTCAGGCCAGCATTGTCTGCAATGAGGGCATTGTACCTGGCCATGCAGTTGTGCAGGTGTGTGATGCCCTTCTCTAGATCCTTCACCTCCCGCAGCACCACGTCATGCCTGCAGTGTATGGCATGCCTTGGTTTGTGGACACTATCAGTAGAAACAACAACGCTGCAGCTTTGTCTTGACAAGCGTGTGTGCAGGAGTATGCAGTGCTACTGTTCAGGCCATTTTGGCCCTGCTGGTTCACCCCACGCCAATGATGCAGACGACTGCAGATACTCCGGTCCACTGCGTGCATCACCACCTGACAATATAGAGCCAGAGATGAGTCACCACAAAGTGGAATGCATCTTTTGTCAAGAAGTATGGATGGACTTCTGTGACTGGAGTACAGCTGCAGGGTGCACTATTTTGTAAGCTACATGCACGCCCAGCACAGCATAAGCAAGCAAAGCATCGCGCAGCATGCACAGCCAGCAGCCCCAGCAGCAGCAGCCCCAGCAGCAGCAGCCCCAGCAGCAGCAGCAGCAGCTATCAGCAGAACAGGCACCAGGGTCCACTTTATCAGTAGACACTTAAAACAGTGAGAAGCTTGAGGGGCAGCCCAAACTTCCCTACACCAGTTGCACTTCTGCTGTCAGGGTGCTCACTGCTGCCTCTGGCATTGGCATGATCAGACTTTCACAGTCAGACAGCTCGCATGCAGCTTGCACACAACAAGCACCACAAGCATCCAAGTCTTGAGTCTGCATATCGGGATGCTTACTGTTGCCTGAGACGCGTGCGTTTGTGGTGCGTGATGGTGTGGTGAGCCTTGAGACGTTGCAGGTCCTGAGCTAGGCGGTTGTTCTCGGCCTGGAGCCCTACAAGCTCAGTCTGCCAGCCCACCCATCTGCGCTGCAGCTCCCTGCCCTCCTCCCCTTTGCCCTGGATCTCCCTTGTCAGGTTGTTCACCACTGCCTCCAAAGGGCCTGCACAGCAGCAGCGAGAGGATGTCTGCCCTATTGTGCATGCAAAAGGGGAGCGCCCTGCCAGCCCACCCACCACTCCCTGCCCTGCTTACCTCTGTCGCAAAACCCCCTTGTCAGGTTGTTCATTATGCAGCAAAGGAAGTCTGGGTCTCACTGTTTGTGTTGAGGGCAGAGAGGTCTTGTAGGTTTTGTTCTGTGATTCCCAATGCTTTGATGATGCAGGGAAGGGGAAGGGGAAGAAAGGTACCTGCTTCAGGTCCGCCCTGCTGGCTAGACTGCAGATACTCATACTTGCGATTTAGGAAATCCACCTCCTTAGTCTTCTTCTCAATCTCAGACGCCCTCTGCTTCAGATCCGCCTGCATCCCACTAGGTCCAGTAACAGCATGCTTGTCACAGCGCTGAACAGCATCTGGGTAGCTGTGCCTGACTCAGGCCAAGGCAAGCAAAGCAGCAGGCAGCAGCGTGCTGATGTTGAAATGTGAGCACTACAAGGCATACTAAAACGCAAGTGGCGCAATGCAAGCTGTCATACTCTGCAGTCAGCAACTGGCAGTTCTGTATAGCTGCGTGGAGCCAGAAGGAATATAGCAGGAACAGCAGCAACAACAAAGACTTGAAGGGTCAACAGGAGCAGTGCAGCTTGATTGCTGCAAAAGCCAAGATGATTCAAATCACAAGTAGCAGCTGCCACCGCCTTGCACTAAGCCCTGAAAGCTGTTAAAGTTGTTTGAGGCAGACAAACATAAGCTGCCTCCAAGGTGTTTCATTTGCCCACTTCAGCATGCCAATGTACACTCTCTATGTCTGTCAAACCACTCATGTGACCTTCAGTGTGTTGACAATGCCACCAGCCTTGGGTGGAATGGCTTACCTCGTACTTGCCAATGGTCTGCATCTTCTCATCGATGTCCTCATTGAGCAGCTGCATGGCCTGCTTCAGGCGCAGATTCCGGCCCTGGGTGTGCAGAATATCCACTTCCAGCCTGGCCAGCTCATTCTGCAGCTGGACCACCAGCATCTCCTCATCATACACTGCAACCAGTCAGAGTTTGAGTAACAGTCATGAACGTCAGGTCCTTGTTCTGCATGACACATGTATGGTTGTGTTTTGTTGATGCGACTGTCAGTGGCAGCCATGGTGCAGTTGTCCAATGTGCATAAGCTGTGCATGATGTCTTGGCTGCCTGATGTCCTGGAGAGTTCATGGAAGCTTTGTGGTTGTCTACATACAGCAGCAATGTGGACAGCTGCACGTGCATGTGTGTATACCACTTGAATGACCTTGTGCATACTGGGCCCTATCATCTGAGCTGCTGCATGCAACAGCCTCTGAGAAATGCAATTGCAATTGCAGTTGATAACACCTACGTCTATACGACTACAACTGCGTCTGACAACCGCTACTGCAACTGCACCTGAGCTGCTGTATGCACAACTTGGCAAATGATGTGAGCAATTGCACAGATGCAAGGAGCTGCGGTTCACACCTTGCTTGCGCAGGGCCTTGATGTCTAGCGCAGTCTTTGCTGCGCTCTTCTCAGCAGTCGTCTGCTCGCTCAGGTTGTCCAGCACCTTGGCCTCCACAGCCTGAGACAATCATACAAATCAGCCTTGCTGTACAGTACATCTGTGACCACACACCTCAAGCATCTACTGTGCAGACATGTGTCAATCACATCCATTCTGTATCGTCGTGACTGTGACAGATGTTAGCATGAAGCTGAGTTGGTACCCGAGGTGTAGGAACTGAGCACATGGTGGGTGCACCTGTGGTCAGTCCTATGCTGCACCGGTCACACATGCTCCATGGCTAAGCTAGGCTAGGCTAGACTAATCGTGAAACAAATTGAGCTGCATAGAACTCCACATTGACATGCGCTTGTACTGCTTCTGCCAATCGACACTGAGCAAACAGCCAACTGCAATGCCATTCTTGGTCCAGACAAGGCCTTCTGCATAACTTTACATGTTGCTTTAGCAGTCAGCATGCATCCAGCTGTAGCAGCAGGGCATCATGCAATGGGTGGCATGTGCATGCATGGAAGGCCTGCATACCTTGATGCTGTTATTGGCCTTGGCGATGCCCACGTCCAGGATCTTGCGGTCAGATTCAAGCAACTTGCCCTGGCTGTGTGCCTTCTTCAGCTTCTCCTCAGCTAGACTGAGCTCATGCTGCAGCTTGACATACATCTCCTGCAACAGGCCATTTGCTCATCCACTTGACACATGCCTTCCTTAGGGCTAGGCATTTACAGTCCTGACCTGTTCTCTGTACAATATCCTGTTTTGGCAGCCAGTGTGCCAACAATGTTGATGTGTGTTGATCAACATGCCATGCATCATGATGATGCCTGCTGGACTTTTGTGCTCAACTGACTGGTGCCGCCTAGTTTTACAGGCCTGAGCATCATGCGTGATGTATCGGATGCAGAGACAGCACTGCAGCAGTGCCACTGTGATGCTGCACTTGCTGAAGCAGCACTGCACTGGTGCAGGGCATGACTTGTATTTCCAGCACCCAGTGGCACCACATCCATGCTACTGGTAATCAGACTTGTTGGCTGGCTAAAGCATTGTGATCTCTCTCTCTGTCTCTCTGTGGTGTGACGCAGAGACATTGTATCAACACCAATCCAAGTGTAGGAGCAAAGCTCAGGACTGCTACATGCAACAAGCTAGCTTCCATGTTGTATGCTACAACCAAGTGAGCATGTACAGTGGAGTTGAAGATGCAGGTGGAGGCAACCCACCTGCAGCTTCTCCTGCTTCCTGACCATGGTGTCATTCTGGGTCTGGAGGAAGCCAGACTCCCCTTCCAGCTTGGTCATGACAGCTGTCAGCTGCTCATTGCGGATCTGCTCACGCACAATGTCCTTGCGGTAGGCATCGATCTCGTTCTCAATGCTGCGCTCCTGCTCATGCTGCTCTGTGATTGCATCCTCCAGCGCCTTCAGAAAAGATACCAAGAAAAGATAAAGAAAGGATACCAAAAAAAGACAAGCAAAACTTAGTATCCCTTATTGAAAGTGAAACAAAAAACGGACCTGCCATCATCAAGCCTGTCTCAGCAATTTTACCTGTGCAGGCTTGCATAGCATAATCAGCAATGCAAGCCAGGTTGCGGTCTGCAACTTTGCATATGCGTCGCATCGACACTGCAGGTGTGAATGTTGCACAGCCTCATGCTAATGGTGTTGCACACTTCTGCATTGCAATCTGGCAGCGGTATGGAAACAAGGTGAACCGGTCCTGAGTTTGCTTTGATGCAGTCTGTGTAAGGTCTCTCCAACTGCTGATGTTCAGCTATAAGCTAATATGCATGTTCCCCCAAACACAGCCGTCAATTGAATTGTGCATAGGCATTCACCCTTCTTTGTCTGAGCGTTGCTCATGCTCACCCTCAGAGCCTGGTGTCTGCGCTGAGTGGCAATCAAGCTGCTCTGCCACTGCGCAGTCAGCTGCTTCTTCTCAAAATGGATTCCCTCCATCTCAGCCTCAGCTCCCGCCAACATCTCCTTTGCCGCCCTGGTTTCCCGCTTTTGGGCATCATATTGCTGGCTGTAGATGGCAATCTGCTGCTCGTGGGTGCGCAGCTGCTGCTGCAGGTGGTCAATCAGCAGGTCCTGGTCCTTCTTCCCCTTCTCCAGCTTCTGAACTGACTGCTCGGCAGCGTATGTGGCCCTGCACTCGCCATGTACAGAGACTGGGTGAATCGGGCAATGTTCACAATTCCATGCCTATGTTTGTCAAGGAAAGCCATGCATCTGCTTTGAGTTGGCAATGTGTGCGAGGCAATGATCATGTGATGCTGCAGGTCTTCCATCAGTGAAGAGTGCAGCCAATCATGCATGCCATGAGAGTGCAGAGGCAGCTGCATTAGCTTGTTTTACCTAATCTAGTGCTACAACACACATTGCATCACGCAAGGTGTGCTAAGGCTCAATACCATGTACAGCCAGCAGAGTCTAATCATGATATGTGCATCCTAAAACAATCGTACAAGAGCCTGCCTGTACCAAACATCAGACACATCAATCATCTTCACTGAACATTAAGCATGTTTTTCAATGTCAGTCTGACCCAGGTAGGCATATCAGGTGCACAGGCTGATTGATGACTGAAAGTCACCTCCTAGTGACAGCAATCTCGCCCTTCATCTGCTCATTGTACAGCTCCACTTGCTTCAGGGTAGCTGCCAGCCCATCCAGCTCGTTCTGCACCTTTTCAACCTGCATTCACCGTTACAGCATGTCACGCACAACACATCACAGCGTTTGAGACATGTGTTCACAGAAGGATGAGTCATAGCATGCATGAGGTGCTGAGGCCACACTAAGTGTGCTCACTCTGACAATACGCCAAGCCCATTGCTACTCTGAAAAGCAAATCACAGTATGCCTGAATTGCCTTGCATGGAGTATGTGTGGCATAAAGTATGTGGGGCCAATTGTGTGTGATGCTGCCCGCTGCAATGATTGCCTCAGCAGTAAAGGGCATGAGCAAGCTCAGATGATTGGGTGGCAACATGTAACAGGAGGCTCCTTGTCTTCTATAAGATCGCTTGCCATGGCATGCAACATTGAGGCATGTTGCACAGACCATGCCGGGCGAGGCAGGGCAGGGCAGGGCAGGGCAGGGCAGAGAATACAGCACAGCTAAGCCGAGCCAAACAGAGTATGACATAGCAGCGCAAGGCAGGGCATGGCAGAATCATGCGCATAATTCACTCATCAGGACCAAGGTGCACTGTGAACCTAGCTAGCAGAGCCGGAGCTGACCTTGAGCTTTTCTTGTGCAGTGAGCTGCTGCTCTTCAGCATGAGTCTTCTGCAGGCTGTGCAGCTGCTCCTCAGCCTGGCGGCGGATGTGGCTGATGTGGGCAAAGTTCTCCTGGGCCTTCTCTAGCTGCATCTGCATCTTGGCCAGCTGCTGCTGAAAGTTGTACAGCTCCACACCGATGGCCTCACGCCGTGTCTTGGCACGCTGCAACAGCAGTGTGCATAGCTTGTGCGACAGGGTTGTGCATGGTGGAACCTACCGCTTAGTGTTGATAGACCATGCACGGTGGTGATGTATGGCTGGAAAGCCTTGCAAGGGTGACCTTGTGGGTTTGGTTTGACCTGCTACACTACAATGTACGATTGGGATTGTCATTAAGGATTGTCAGTAACTTGCTGACCATGCTTGACTGGCTAGGCACTGTTTTCAACTTGGTGTTGTGGGTCAAAGACCATAATTGCCATACATGGAGTTGACGTGCTGATGACCACTGCAACAACACAAGGTAAGAACAGCTTTCAGCAAGGACAAGCTGGTGTCATCTCCTGAGGGAACACTACAAAGTAAGCAGATTGTCTCCATTGACCATGCCTATCTGATGCGTGCTGCAAAAAACTGTATGCAGCACTAGCAAGGTGGCTGTTTGGGGATGGTGGGCCCATGACTGACCAGCATAAGTACAGCCTACTTGATGGGTTTGAGACCTGAGGTGCAGCTATAGAGGCCATGAGTGGACAGTACCTCTGTAACAGGTACTGAGTGCAGTGTGTAACAGGTACTGACTGCAGTCTGACCTTGCACGGTGACACAACAAACAAGGCTGAGGTACCTGCAGTGCGACTGCCTTTTCTCGGACGTCTGACTCCAGGCGATACTTGATGGCAAGTAACTGCTTGGCCAAGGCGTTCTGAGCACGCGCCAACAATGGATGGTCAGGGTCCAACTCTGGATTGCTGAGAGCAGCAGCATAGGCTGCAGGTACTTCTTGCTCTGCATTGTCTATCATTGAAGAAGCTAAGGCGCTCTGTGGATCGTCTTCCACCGTAGAGTCTTGAAGCAAATTGATGCCAGCTTCAGCTTGCGTAGGATCATATTCACCAGCTGAGGATGCAAGTTGTGTCCTATCTTCAGGCGTCTGCTGATGGGATGCAGACACAGCAGACTCATCCGGTAGGGCATCAGGGACATTTTGCTGGCCGACATCTGACTGCTGCTGTTGAACGCTGACAGGCCTAGAGTCACCGATGCTGTCAGCATCTGCTTCCACAGATTGCTGCATTTCCATATCCGCTGCAGACGACGGCATTTGAGCTGCCTCCCCGGCTATAGGTGAGAGCTGATGTTCTGCACTGTCTGTCTCGGTGTCTTCTTCTGCTGGCTCTTCAGCTGCATGAAACTCTGTCTGCAAATCTGTTGAGTCGGTGGGACCGCTGGAAGCTTCTGGAACTGCATCAGGGGCGTCTGCTGCATCGCTATCCGCTGTATGCTGTTCCTCGTAAAATTCTGTAGGCTGTACAATGGGTTCTGGCTCGGTATCTGACATGACGTACTGTCAACTCGACGGGGTCACAAGCGCTCAGCACTGGATTGAGTCACCTACCACTTGCACATACTTGCGACCAAAGAGATGCCGTGTACTGGCGCCACTCAGCCTGAGTCTCTTGCTGAAGCTTCAAACCCTGAAACATATGACCAAGTGACTAATTAGGGCAAGGCGCCTCACTTAAACGACTGATTGCCAGCTCGTTTTGCGGCAGCAATTGGCGTAAAACTGTCCCTGCTCAGAACACTGGTCTGCTACATGCAGACGTCCTGCAGATACACATCCTCGAGTGGAGCTTCGACATCCGGCAGGGACTGGCGACCTGACGTTGGTGTGCTTGGTCACTTGGCCAATACACATTCCACCAGGCATCACATCCAACACAGAAGCTGCAGGATCTACACTGCGGCTTTAGGTTGTCGGCAGATCACACAACAGCAAGTGTCCTGCCTCAAACATCACTTTTGCATACAGCGCTCCAGGCAGCATATTGCATACCAGTGCTCTTCTGCAAACGGCGTCAGCAGCAACGCCAAAGGTCCCGTCATAGTCATAGACAATTATGACAGTTTCACGTACAATCTATGTCAGGTAATGGCCACCACGTCAGCGTCAGCGCTAAATTTACTGCAGCACCCTGACCACATGAACATCATGACAATGCATGAAGACACGTCGATGTTTGCAGTACCTAGGCGATCTTGGCTGTGAGCACCTTGTGTACAAAAATGACGAAAAGACAATTGAAGAATTACGCGCCCTAAATCCCAGGGGGATTCTGCTATCTCCCGGACCAGGTCAGTGGGTGTACACACACCATGTGTGCAGTGTGGCACCTGCCTTACTGCATGATCATGTGGCCATCCCAGTTGGCAGGCAGCGTTTTTGCTTGTGGCTGGCATGCGTAGTTTATAGTCTGTGAAATTGATGCTAGAACACAACTGGCAGGAAGGCCTGAAGATTCAGGAATTGCTCTGCAAACTGTCAGAGAGCTGGGCACAGAGTTTCCTATCTTTGGGGTGTGCATGGGGCACCAATGCATAGGGCAAGTGTTTGGTGGTGATGTGGTGCGAGCACCGTCAGGAGTCATGCATGGCAAAAC
>JAABUP010004889.1_pt1 | contig 21343 bp, 8 predicted proteins | sample 5559201 | NCBI WGS metagenome assembly JAABUP01 (sample SAMN10711887, study PRJNA513373) | rock metagenome | isolation source: Antarctica rocks | place: Antarctica
CTGTGCAAGATCTGGTTGATCTGCCGTCAAGCTGTGTTTGTGATGTGGATGACATGCAAACCAGGTGCTGCAGTAGAGGTGCTGCAGTAGAGTTGCTGGAAACGCGACTTCCTCATTGACTTTTACCTTGCAGTGACTGAAGCAAAGGGTGCCCTGACTGCTGATCGTGCTGTTTCTGATGGTTTGCATTGAGACACCACCAGCATGAGCAATACAAAATGCTTTGTTAACATCCTGCAGCAAGAACATTGTTCTGATAATGCTGACAGGGGGTCCACCAGATGTGACTTTGCAGAGGAATGGAAGCTGGGACCAATGCTGACCAAGCTGATGTAGTGATTGTCCACAAAGAAAACGCATGACTTGGGACATGCACTGTACAGCACTTGTACACCTCGTCTGTATGTTGCTGCTGAGCCAACAGAAGTTCACCTTGGCAAGGAGGCAAGATGCCAGCCTTTTCGGTAAGATCATTGTGACTCTGGTCGTTGCTGCAGGGTAGATATATGGTAAGCAGATGTCACCAGCCTTGCGTATACAAGATTGAAAGTTTGCACACCTCTGGTGTGCCTATCTTTTTGAAGAGGTTGAATGCTGGGGCTGCTTGCGAATCTTCAGCGTTTCGACTGATTGTTGCTACAAGCGCCCTACTACGCCTGCCTTGAGTTTCACGCAGGCATTTTACCACAGGCAGTGAATGATACCTTGTCGATCAGAGCCGGTCTGAAGGTTTGCTGACTTTGCAGATAATGCCACAAGAAGCCAGGGGTTAGTTGCGTCACTATCCAGGTGCCTTGTAATACGCGCACAGCTGCCAATTATTGGCAGTACGACTTTCATGGCCGGACACATGGCTCATTCATTTCATTTTTTTCATTTAGCACCTTACAGTCTGGGGTGTGGAGCCAGTTGTGACTCATCAGACATCCTGGCTTGAAAGCACAGGTGTATGTGGTGTGCAACAAAACCAAGCTGGTGGGACTTCTGCTCGAAAAAGAGCCTAAGGTCCCGTTGTTGGTAGTTTGGGCCAAATAATGAGAATCCGGTATGACTAAAACATGACTCACTGAGTCAAATACAAGCAAGTCAGCCTTCAATCTTGAGCTGCAGCTGTGGTCGTGACCTGGGACTCGTAGCCAACCTGCAGCTGCATATGTTCATACATCGTACGGACAATAGCTGCACAAGGCAAGGCTTGATGCGCTTCAACCTTGCTCACCGTCGATAAGCAGCACCAGAAAGCCACACGCATGTACATGTTGCTGTCATGTCAGCCAAGCATAGATGCTTGTCCTCTTCCAAGTGGGCGCGATACTGCAGTGCTCATGGTTTCCTGTGCTATGACCTCTGCGTGCATCCATCACAGCTGTCTACTGAAGTCTGACATGTATGTGTGTGCAGGTCTGGGTGAGCATACACTACATGCTCAAGCTGGCCTCTACTTGCTCTGTTGCCTTATACTTCTGGTCCCTCCCATCACTAATTTACAGCAGCATTGGTATGAGGAACCTTTGGGCTCTGTTTGACACTGCCTCCTTCCGATGACAGTCATTATAGGTCTGCATGCACTGAATCTACCAGGTGCCTTTTGACATATGTGCACATCTTACATGATCAGGTGTGCAAGCCATGTGTACACACATGTCCGGCATAGACATGCTCACAGCTTGCAGGCACAGCTGAAGTCTGCGTGCATCATGCATAATCCACTCTGAATTGCAACAGTGCCGTCATGTCTGTATGTCAGCCTAGGGGCATGACAAGCAGTCATGGGTTATGCAGGGCAGCCTCTGCAGGGCAGTCACTCCAACTCCTTCATGTCTAAAGCCCTTCCGTGCTCAAGAACCCCTGTGACTGACCAGCTCAGGTCAGCCAGTGCATTGGATGTTGTGTCACAGCTGTTACTGTCTTCAAGGGTTTGTATGCAAGTGCTTGCATGTGCAAGTGAACAGCTGGAATGACAAGGTATTGTCATGCCTGTAAAACACCAAGTGATGAAAAAAGTTGTTGTACCCGTTCCTGAGACACGTGGCATATTGCGCCAATAGTCTGATTGCACTACTTGGTACCTCACTCATCTGTGTTTACAGTCAGCATAGTGCTGCTCAGCCTCACCTGATCATGATGGTTTTGGGCTGCAACATGTGTCACCACTGATCTGCTGATCCAATGCAGGCTGCAGCTGGCGGATAGACAAGCAGCCATATCAGATGTGTGTGGGATAATTGTGGCAGATCTTGATGTTGACGTTGTGACAGTCACTGCCATCATGTCTGCTGATGCTCTTGCAGCAAACTTGTGTGTCCACAAGCAAGTTTGAACACATGTATACACATTGCCATGATTGATGGAGAGCTTGACGTGATGTGTTTATGAGTCAACTTGTGTCTTTGCGCATAGAGGATGCAAGCCTGCACACATGCAGCATCGCAAGGCAGCAGCATGCAATGATGCTTGAGCACAAGCTGCCGACCTGGTGCTGATTGAGGGATCATCCTATCCAAACCATGTATCACATTAGTCAGGGCCAGCTGGAAAGGATAGGTCACAGTTGTAGGAAGGAAGACGAGCTTCATGTTGCTCCATAGTATTGCAAACTCAATACGCATTTCAACAACAACGCTTGTTGGTAAGAATATCTTCGTCACCCCAAAGTCCTTGATTGGGTCGTGTTGTACGGTTGATGCAAGAGCGTTTTGTTAGCCTTCCACCACCGGACAGGTACTAACTCAGTATCACTGAGTTTATAGCCGTCAATGCAAAAACACTCAACGCACTCGCAAGCCGTACATCACACAAGCACTGGGCTGTCGTGATGCTGCACGCGCTGCGCCGACCAGCTCACTAGAGGAGTAGCGCTCCTGGAGAAGTTTGTTAAAGGCACTGGTTGGGGGCAGCTGTAGGCTTCAGCAGAAGGTGTGGATCATCGACTTGCGCTATCCAGAGCTGGAGGTTGTGCAATGTCTGCTGAAACGTCACTTGCTCTGCAGACAGTCACACGCATAGAAGCAGCAGATGATCAGTAGGCAGGGCATCCCTTGTCTTCAGCATCACAAGGTATCACTTGAGTTGTGCATCTTATAAAACCTACACGCTGCAGCGCCGGGAGTGTACATCACCCCTGTTTCAAGCACAGCGTAATGGCAAAGCAACCAGTTCTTGCAACACTTGACTCAGCAACAAATACATCATTTTCTCTGGTCATTCTTACTATGTTCCTCTCAGGCCACCCCTCACAAGCCTTGCAGAGCACATGGCTTCCCCATGCTGCATGCGTGCACTAGGCTGCATTTGCCCGGTCATCGTCTCTGCCACAGTAACAGCCACTTTTCAAAGCAGCGGTCATGGAAGACAGTGTGCCGCCAGTTGATCACATCAGCTGCCAAGTCAGTATCTGCTGGCCATGCCAACGCTGTCCAAGCAGAGTTTGCCAAGGCAGGCATACTTGCTGAAGTCACCCAGAAGATTTTGAAGCAGTACAAGCCTTACCTGAACTGGGACATTGACACCAAGCTACGACCTGCTCTGCAGTTGTGGCTGCAAGAGCTGGGCATTGAGCAGCTGTCTGTGCAGCTTCAAAAGTCTCCAAGCCTGCTAGTGTGCAAGCCGGAGGATTGCAACGAGGTGTACTTGTGGCTGGTTTCAAAGGGAGTGAACGCTGTAAGGGTACAACAGAAGGCACCAATAGTCATGACAAGGGGGATCAGGGCAGTGCAGAGCACCTTTGAGGCTCTCCAGCAAGCAGCAGCCTTCTCAGATACACAGATGTGTTCCCTTCTCCACAAGCACCCTGCGGCTATGGCGTATGGACCAGAACATGTGCTCAGCACGCTCCAGGTTGTCAGCACACTTGTGGGCATGCCAGTGACATCATGTAGCTTCAGAGAGGTTGTTTTAGTCGCCGGCAACAGACTATTTTTCATGAGTCCAGTCACTCTTCATCAGCGTGTGACATTTTTCTGCCAGATGTATGCCACTGGGACCCATGTAGTCAGGACAGCAATCACAATGGGTGTGTTTGTGACTTCAGAGCTTGTGATGCAAAGTAGAGCAGCAAAGCTTCAAGAACAGCTGGGCTGGGACAATGAACAGCTCAAGCAGAAGCTCAGTGCTCAACCAAACATCCTGAACTTAGACCCTTCCACGATTGCCCGTAATGTTCAGGCAATGCAAGGTGCAGGCTTTTCTCTGACCCAAGTCTGGGCAATGTGCACCCAGCATCCAGCCCTACTGGGTTCAAAATGGACCTCTGACACGAGTGTTGAAAAGTTGCAATTCCTCACATGTTTGCTAGGTCTGAGCTTGGATGATATAGCTGCTAGACCCCACCTGCTGACTTACTCGGTCAGCGGCTTCCTTGGCCCACGTGTGTGGTTTTTGTACCAGACTGGTGCCATTCAGGCACCCAACACTGTGATGACATCAGGTCTTTACGGTTACATCATATATTCAAAAGCTTTGTTCAGCAAAAGATTTGAGGCTCTGTCTGTTTTCTCTGGCATGGTGTTTGACTCAGCTTTTGTCGACCACTGGAAGCAACGCTGGGAGTTTCTGAGACATCATATGAAGTTGTCTATCGAGACTATCAGCGCCCACCAAGATCTGTTGCTCACATCTCTGCCTGACAGGCTGGCTCCCAGATGGCAGCTCTTGTCAAGACTTGCAAGTGAGCAAGCAGCCTTCAAGGCAGAGGAGCACTTGACAGCCCTGGCTACCCTGTCCGACCAGGACTTTGCTCAAGCATTCCAGGCAAACGGTGAGGGGTAGTGAAGAACAAACCCAACTGGAAGCAACTTGTATTGTTGCTTTTGTTCCCACAAAAACGATGTGTTTGTGCCCCGGTACCAGGCAATGCTGTCTCATTCCTGTATGCACAGATTGAACAATGCACATGTTCTGACCTGGCACATTGGCATTGATGACATTGCTTCGCTTCAAAAAAGCAAGACCTACAATTTCAAATGAAACGTGTGCCCCATAGCATGATGTGCATATGCTCCAGGCCTACAGCTGCCTTCTGTGTCTTGCTCAAAATTTGCATGGACCATATTGACAGACAGTGATGCTGATATGCACAAGGGCACACCTCTGTATGCAGAAAACAAGATGTGCTAGTCTATACTGACAGCTGAGTGTGTGTTGCTGTGCAGACATCCCAACTCCTGGCTGATGAGCTTGAGGCAGGGCTGCATGTCATATGGACAAGCGATGTGCATGCCAGCAGCAAGCAAATGGATGCAGTGGCTCACAGGCTTTCAAGACGCACTCCCAAGGACTGATGACTGGTAGGGATTCAACTTTCACCCTGCACAAGCACCACGCCAAAATGCTTAATCACGGGTGGCTTCAACCAATGAAGCCTGTCAAGCAGCTTTCTGATATGTAGTCACGTATGAGGCCGCTTGACATGTTTGTTTGCCGTGAGGCGCCTGTGAAGTGCACAGGTATGCAATATGCATATTGCTTTGCATGGTCAGAAGTTATGAGACGCAAGGTGAGGCTGCTGCTGCTGATCAGATGTCATGCTGCCCCCTCTTGGCAACAATATCTGTATTTGTGCAATGCCCAAAGTTTTCGTTTGTCAAATACAATTTTACAGCTTTGCTGAATGCTGAATTCAGCTTGACAATGATCATTTCATTGATCTCACATCCCATCAACAATGTGCAATAACTTCACAGTTCATCCTACCAGGCATGGTAAGCAGTCTTGTGTTATGCAGGGCAGCCCTCCGCAGGGCGGTCACTCCACCCCCATTCCTCCCCCCCCAAATGCAAGCTGCTCTACCTGAGCAGCAACAGGTCCATTGCTGGAGCCTCATATTGTTGGAGGTCCCCTCAGGTCAGCCATTGCCAGCCGCAGCAGCCATAGTCTTCAAAAGTGACAGTTGCATACTGCATGTGGAGGTTTGCATGCTACAGTACACATGCTGGTCCATCAGCAGATTATCTTGTCTGGTCTGTGCTGCTGACTCAGCCCCATATGACAGCTGCAAACGCCAACTTGTGTTTGGCTCTGTGCATAGCTTGCTCTATTGCATTGAAAGCCTATCACTTTTACTCAGCCTGCTGCCGTAGTAGTTTTTGTTAGTCATGCAATGCGAGCATCCTGTCTGCTCTGTACCTCAAGCCCGTCGACACTTGTGCAGATGTTTTTGATACTCATGCTTGATGCAGGTAACAGTTGTGTTGCGCAGTGAGGCCAGCATGGGCATGCCTGCAGCTGACAACTGGGCAGCTTGGTGCCTGGGTAAGGCGTGGTCCTGATGGCCAGGTCACTCTCCAATTTTTGGCTTTTTCCAATGCCATGCTTTGTTGGTAAGCAGGCCATATGCAGACATCTGTTGAATGCTTCTTGTGTTTCACATGTTTGCACCACATAAACATCTGCTGATGTTTGGAACAAGGGGAGCTGCGCAGTGCTGCAGCAGTGATGTTGACTCAATGCTCAAGTTCAATGTCAGCTGTGCTCCCCTCAAATTTGCATCCATTAGCCAACATTGCATGGACTGCCTGTGGGGAGCCATGCCATGATGTATGCAACAATATTTTCACACAATACACCGCGCTTCCTTGCAGGGTACTCAAGCCAGCCACCCTACACTGGATTGGCAACCACCTGATCAGTGCCTTAACAGGTCATTCCCTAAGGCATCCCCTCAGGTCACACACCTCATTTTACTGCCTGGTATGCCATTCTGTCATAGTGCTTGATTACAGCAAATATTGGCATGTCTAATCTGCAAGTGGCTGATCTCTTAAGACAGGTGAAAGGTGATGTGGTTTGCCAGTGCTAGATGGCATGTGGGAACATGGCTGCTCATCACTCAACTCATGGCCATATAACTGTGTTGCTAAGTCTGCTAAACATGCTTCCGATGTGCCTTGCAGGCTATATGTGGATTAATCAGCAGTACCCTTGATGCTTGTGGTACACCACTTAGTAAGTGGTGGAAGCACCAGTTGTACTACTTTCTGAACTTTCAGCCTTGTTTTTCTATAGCACGGACAGTGCATAAAGGGAAAAGTGAGGCTTGCAACCCCATGCACGTCATGTAACTCGGTACAAAGGGATCTGTTGCTCAGTCCATGTTGGTACCATCTTTCCCGACAATTTTAAGGCGCTGCGATTGTGATGTGCACGCATGCATATGCATGTATACAGAAGTACACGTGTGTTGATGTCTTGACGGACCGAGCCCTAGGTCGCGGTCAGAGCTGCTGCTCAGTTTTGGAGAGACTCGGGTTTGGCAGCTGAAACCTGCGTGTTATTGTCTGCTTGCTGTCATAGCAACATACCGTACGCACGACCTTCTCTGGAAATGCCGCCTCGCCTGCAAGATTTCAGTGGTCATGCGTTAGTCATACCGGATCAGAATGAGTCATGTTTCGGAGTGGCAATGCTCGTCAGCGCGCAGCTGACGCATCAAGTTGCAGCAGGACCGTGGGGCAAGTAGCTCGTAGCTTCACGAAGCTTATGGCGTTCTTTACGAGTCAGCGAGTCTCGAGCCCGGCTCTGAACGACAAGGCACACAAGTTGCGAGTGGTAGCACTTTTACACACCTTGCATACGGATTGCACTTACTACTGCGTAGTGAAGACTGCAGCGCGGTAGAAGGAGATTTGTGGCAAGAATCAGCTTGCGTCATCGAAGCTTCGCGAGCAGTACACATCACAAGACAGGCCCCTCAAAGTTGTATCTGCATGGGTGATGCCTTCCGCTTATTGTACGTGTGCCCTGCAGAAAGGACCAGAGTCAGGATGATCTTTGCCAGAAGGCTCGCACCTCGCATCCTTGGCAAGGTGATGCTCTGGTGGCTTAGCAGCACTGCGCAGAGAAGGCGAAAAATGCTTCTGCTGTACAGTGCGCCTCTCAATCCAGCACTCCAGCGTCTGCAAACTCACTACACCAGCGTGTTCAGTATTGACCGCAGCATCCAAATCTCTGCACTGCGACGTCTTGTGGACCCTCTATCAGATTTGTCGGGATGATGTTCTTGCTGCAGGAAGTCATTGGAGCATTGGATACAGCGCCTGTCGGAAAGAACAGCATGACCAGCAGCCAAGGCGCCCCATGTGTTAGTAAGGTAAAACTCATGCAGACGTTTTCCCTGCCAGCCACCCTACACATCCCCATCATAACACAGCTTGCAGGCAGTGCCACCATATGTTGCAACTATTGGTGCTACCGCAGCAGAATTGATCATCTTGTGCTGTTTATTGACATAGAATCCTCAAATTGTTTTGTGTGCCTCTCAGGCCAGCCCTCACGAGCCAAGCAGAATGCACGCCGTCCCAATGCTGCCCATGTGTGCCAGGCTGCTTTTATCCAGTCACCACCTCTGCCATGGTCACAGCCAGTTGTCAAAGCAACAGTCATGGAACACAGTGGGCCACCAGCTCATCACATCAGATGCCAAGTCAGCTTCTGATGGCAAAGCTGATGCTGTTCAGGCAGAGTTTGCCAAGGCAGGCATATCTGCTGAAATCACCCAGATGACTTTGAAGCAATACAAACCTTACCTGAACTGGGACATTGAGACCAAATTGCGACCGGCTCTGCAGTCATGGCTGCAAGAGCTGGGCGCTGAACAGCTGTCTCAGCAGCTTCAAAAAGTGCGGTGCTTGCTGGCATGCAAGCCGCAGGAGTGTAGTGAGGTGCACTTGTGGCTGTCTTCAAAGAATATCAGGGCTGAAAGGGTCCAGCAAACAGCACCATTAGTTATGACAAGGGAGATCAGGGCAGTGCAGAGCACCTTTGAGGTACTTAAGCAAGCAGCCTCCTTCTCAGATGCACAGATGTGTGCCCTTGTCCACAAGCACCCTAGAGCTCTGGCATATGGACCAGAACGAGTTCTCGGGACGCTTCAGGCTGTTAGTATGATGCTGAGCACGCCGATGACATCGGGCAGCTTCAGACAGGTTATCATAGCTGCTCATGATAGGCTGTTTTTTATGAGTCCGCCACGCTTCATCAGCGTGTGGAATTCTTCTGCCAGATGTATGCCACTGGGACCCATGTAGCCAGGACAGCATTCACAACGGGTGTCTTTATGACTTCAGAGCCTGTGATGCAAAGTAGAGCAGCAAAGCTTCAAGAGCAGCTGGGCTGGGACAGTGAACAGCTCAAGCAGAAGCTCAGTGCTCAACCAAACATCCTGAACTTAGACCCTTCCACGATTGCCCACAATGTCCAGGCGATGCAAGGGGCAGGCTTTTCTCTGAACCAAGTCTGGGCAATGTGCACCCAGCAGCCAGCCCTACTGAGTCACAAATGGACCTCTGACACAAATGTTGAGAAGCTACAATTCCTCACGTGTTTGCTAGGTCTGACCATGGATGACATAGCTGCTAGACCCAGGCTGCTGACTTACTCAGTCAACAGCTCGCTTGGCCCACGAGCGTGGTTCTTGTATCAGACTGGTGCCATTGTGGCACCCAACACCATCATGACATCTGGCCTAGCTAGTTACCTTAGTTATTCCAAAGCTATCTTCAGCGAAAGATTCAGTGCTCCGTCTGCTTTTCCAGAGATGGTGTTTGACTCAGCTTTCATTGACCATTGGAGACAGCGCTGGGTGGTTTTGAGACAGCACTTGAAAATGTCTGTCAAGACCATCGCTGCCCACCAATTGGTGCAGGATTTGCTGCTTACATCTCTGCATGAGAGGCTGGCTCCCAGATGGCAGCTCCTGTCCAGGATAGCAAGTGAGCAAGCAGACTTCAAGGCAGAGGACCACCTGGCAGCCCTGGCCACTCTGTCTGATCAAGACTTTGCTGATGTTTTTGAGGCGGGCGGTAAGCTGCACTAACTCGATTTGGAGTGCTGTTTCCTATTACTTGTGTTCTTGTAAAAAACTCTGTCTATGTGTCCATGCCTTTACTGGACAGGTAAACACTTGACATGGGCTATATGGCTGTCAAGTCATTGCTCTGTGTTCCTTTTGGGGTGCAAAAGCTGTAAAGCTTTGCTTGATCTCAGTTGTGACATCCTTCTTCCTAACCCAGGAGTTGAACAGTAGCACTTTGCATCTGCCTGCAAACAGCTGCAGGTCTGACACTGTCTCAAAGCTCAAGCTGGATGCAATCAAATGTGCATATGTTGAACAACAGTCCATGCACTGCACGTTGTGAGCCACACCATGATGGTTGCGCCAATGTTTTGACAGAGAGCATGGCTCTTCCTTGCAGGGCACTCAATCCAGCCACTCTGGAGTGGAATGTCGACCACCTGACCAGTGCCTTGATGGCTTATCCGATCAGGTCAGGCATCACATTGGACTGTCTTTCATTGAGCTTTGGCTACGGTGATTCTGCGGCAAGTCGCATCTGCTGGCAGGTGCTCTCTTGCATGATAAAGTTGCCGTGATGCATGGGACAGACAACATGTCGTCTTGCTATTGCCTAATGATGTGTGGCAGCCTCTGCCACACTGAGAGTGCACACGTGTGCCTGCTTATCACTCAACACTGTGCCTGCTTATTACTCAACACCTGCCAAGTGACCGTGCTGCTCGATCTGGTTGCAATGCTACCAGTGTGCCTTGCAGCTGTTCAAACAGCTTGCACGGTGCATGTGTGCAGGATGAGAAGCAGTGTGGCTTGCAGCCTCATGCCTGTCCTGTAACATGGTACAAAGCTTACTCCGCTTCTCATCTTGTTGTGGTCGTACCTTCCTCTCTACAATCCCAAGGCAGTCAATAGAGCATGCATGCTTCTACATGGGTTGGCCGCGAGTCCCAGGTCGCGACCACAGCTGCAGCTCAACATTGAAGGCTGACATCTGCACAATTGCTTGTATTTGACTCAGTGAGTCATGCTTTAGTCATGCCGGATCAGAATGAGTCATGTGTCCGGCCATGAAAGTCGTACTGCCAATACTTGGCAGCTGTGCGCGTATTACAAGGCACCTGGATAGTGACGCAACTAACCCCTGGCTTCTTGTGACATTATCTGCAAAGTCAGCAAACCTTCAGACCGGCTCTGATCGACAAGGTATCATTAACTGCCAGTGGTAAAGTGCCTGCGTGAAACTCAAGGCAGGCGTAGTAGGGCGTTTGTAGAAACAATCAGTCGAAACGCTGAAGATTCGCGAGCAGCCCCAGCATTCAACCTCTTCGGAAAGGTAGGCACACCAGAGGTGTGCAAACGTTCAATCTTGTATACGCAACGCTGGTGGCATATGCTCACCATATATCTACCCTGCAGCAACGACCAGAGTCAAGATGATCTTAGCGAAAAGGCTGGCATCTTGCCTCCTTGCCAAGGTGAACTTCTGTTGGCTCAGCAGCAACATACAGACGAGGTGTATAAGTGCTGTACAGTGCATGCCCCAAGTCATGCGTTTTCTTTGTGGACAATCACTACATCAGCTTGGTCAGCATTGGTCCCAGCTTCCATTCCTCTGCAAAGTCATATCTGGTGGACCCCCTGTCAGCATTATCAGAACAATGTTCTTGCTGCAGGATGTGAACAAAGCATTTTGTATTGCTCATGCTGGTGGTGTCTCAATGCAAACCATCAGAAACAGCACGATCAGCAGCCAGGGCACCCTTTGCTTCAGTCACTGCAAGGTAAAATTCATTGAGGAAGTCGCGTTTCCAGCAACTCTACTGCAGCACCTCTACTGCAGCACCTGGTTTGCATGTCATCCACATCACAAACACAGCTTGACGGCAGATCAACCAGATCTTGCACAGGTGGTGCTGCTGCAATGTCTTCAGCTGTTCATTGGTGTACATTACCAAGCTGTTTGTGTTTGTCTCAGGTCCGCTCTCAAGAGCCAAGCAGGGTGCATGCTCCACCAATGCTGCCCATGTGCGCCAGGCTGCATTTGCCCAGTCTTCACATCTGTTATGGCAACAGTCACTCGCCAGAGCAGCAGCCATGGAACACAGTGTGCCGCCGGCTCAGTACATCAGATGCCAAGTCAGCTTCTGCTGGCAAAGCTGCTGCTGTTCAGGCAGAGTTTGCCAAGGCAGGCATATCTGCTGAGGCCACTCTGAACATTTTGAAGCAATACAAGACTTACCTGAACTGGGACATTGAGACCAAGCTGCGGCCTGCCCTGCAGTTGTGGCTGCAAGAGCTGGGCAGTAAGCAGCTATCTGACCAGCTTCAGAAAACCAAGCCCTTGCTGTTGTGCAAGCCAGAGGAGTGCAACGAGGTGTACTCGTGGGTTTCCCTGGTTTCAAAGGGAGTGAACGCTGCAAGGGTACAACAGAAGGCACCACGTGTCATGACAAGAGAAATCAGGGCAGTGCAGAGCACCTTTGAGGCACTTAAGCATGCAGCCTCCTTCTCAGATGCACAGATGTGTGCCCTTCTCCACAAGCACCCTGTAGCTCTTGCAAATGGACCAAAACGTGTTCTCAGGTTGCTTCAGGCTGTTAGCACGATGTTGGGCATGCCAACACCTTCAGAAAGCTTCAGACAGGTTATCATAGCTGCTCATCCTAGGCTGTTTTTTATGAGTCCAGCCACGCTTCATCAGCGTGTGACATTTTTCTGCCAGATGTATGCCACTGGGACCCATGTAGCCAGGACAGCAATCACAATGGGTGTGTTTGGGACTCCAGAGCCTGTGATGCAAGCCAGAGCAGCAACACTTCAAGAGCAGCTGGGCTGGGACAATGAACAGCTCAAGCAGAAGCTCAGTGCTCAACCAAACATCCTGAGCTTAGACCCTTCCACGATTGCCCGTAATGTTCAGGCAATGCAAGGTGCAGGCTTTTCTCTGACCCAAGTCTGGGCAATGTGCACCCAGCATCCAGCCCTACTGGGTTCAAAATGGACCTCTGACACGAGTGTTGAAAAGTTGCAATTCCTCACATGTTTGCTAGGTCTGAGCTTGGATGATATAGCTGCTAGACCCCACCTGCTGACTTACTCGGTCAGCGGCTTCCTTGGCCCACGTGTGTGGTTTTTGTACCAGACTGGTGCCATTCAGGCACCCAACACTGTGATGACATCAGGTCTTTACGGTTACATCATATATTCAAAAGCTTTGTTCAGCAAAAGATTTGAGGCTCTGTCTGTTTTCTCTGGCATGGTGTTTGACTCAGCTTTTGTCGACCACTGGAAGCAACGCTGGGAGTTTCTGAGACATCATATGAAGTTGTCTATCGAGACTATCAGCGCCCACCAAGATCTGTTGCTCACATCTCTGCCTGACAGGCTGGCTCCCAGATGGCAGCTCTTGTCAAGACTTGCAAGTGAGCAAGCAGCCTTCAAGGCAGAGGAGCACTTGACAGCCCTGGCTACCCTGTCCGACCAGGACTTTGCTCAAGCATTCCAGGCAAACGGTGAGGGGTAGTGAAGAACAAACCCAACTGGAAGCAACTTGTATTGTTGCTTTTGTTCCCACAAAAACGATGTGTTTGTGCCCCGGTACCAGGCAATGCTGTCTCATTCCTGTATGCACAGATTGAACAATGCACATGTTCTGACCTGGCACATTGGCATTGATGACATTGCTTCGCTTCAAAAAAGCAAGACCTACAATTTCAAATGAAACGTGTGCCCCATAGCATGATGTGCATATGCTCCAGGCCTACAGCTGCCTTCTGTGTCTTGCTCAAAATTTGCATGGACCATATTGACAGACAGTGATGCTGATATGCACAAGGGCACACCTCTGTATGCAGAAAACAAGATGTGCTAGTCTATACTGACAGCTGAGTGTGTGTTGCTGTGCAGACATCCCAACTCCTGGCTGATGAGCTTGAGGCAGGGCTGCATGTCATATGGACAAGCGATGTGCATGCCAGCAGCAAGCAAATGGATGCAGTGGCTCACAGGCTTTCAAGACGCACTCCCAAGGACTGATGACTGGTAGGGATTCAACTTTCACCCTGCACAAGCACCACGCCAAAATGCTTAATCACGGGTGGCTTCAACCAATGAAGCCTGTCAAGCAGCTTTCTGATATGTAGTCACGTATGAGGCCGCTTGACATGTTTGTTTGCCGTGAGGCGCCTGTGAAGTGCACAGGTATGCAATATGCATATTGCTTTGCATGGTCAGAAGTTATGAGACGCAAGGTGAGGCTGCTGCTGCTGATCAGATGTCATGCTGCCCCCTCTTGGCAACAATATCTGTATTTGTGCAATGCCCAAAGTTTTCGTTTGTCAAATACAATTTTACAGCTTTGCTGAATGCTGAATTCAGCTTGACAATGATCATTTCATTGATCTCACATCCCATCAACAATGTGCAATAACTTCACAGTTCATCCTACCAGGCATGGTAAGCAGTCTTGTGTTATGCAGGGCAGCCCTCCGCAGGGCGGTCACTCCACCCCCATTCCTCCCCCCCCAAATGCAAGCTGCTCTACCTGAGCAGCAACAGGTCCATTGCTGGAGCCTCATATTGTTGGAGGTCCCCTCAGGTCAGCCATTGCCAGCCGCAGCAGCCATAGTCTTCAAAAGTGACAGTTGCATACTGCATGTGGAGGTTTGCATGCTACAGTACACATGCTGGTCCATCAGCAGATTATCTTGTCTGGTCTGTGCTGCTGACTCAGCCCCATATGACAGCTGCAAACGCCAACTTGTGTTTGGCTCTGTGCATAGCTTGCTCTATTGCATTGAAAGCCTATCACTTTTACTCAGCCTGCTGCCGTAGTAGTTTTTGTTAGTCATGCAATGCGAGCATCCTGTCTGCTCTGTACCTCAAGCCCGTCGACACTTGTGCAGATGTTTTTGATACTCATGCTTGATGCAGGTAACAGTTGTGTTGCGCAGTGAGGCCAGCATGGGCATGCCTGCAGCTGACAACTGGGCAGCTTGGTGCCTGGGTAAGGCGTGGTCCTGATGGCCAGGTCACTCTCCAATTTTTGGCTTTTTCCAATGCCATGCTTTGTTGGTAAGCAGGCCATATGCAGACATCTGTTGAATGCTTCTTGTGTTTCACATGTTTGCACCACATAAACATCTGCTGATGTTTGGAACAAGGGGAGCTGCGCAGTGCTGCAGCAGTGATGTTGACTCAATGCTCAAGTTCAATGTCAGCTGTGCTCCCCTCAAATTTGCATCCATTAGCCAACATTGCATGGACTGCCTGTGGGGAGCCATGCCATGATGTATGCAACAATATTTTCACACAATACACCGCGCTTCCTTGCAGGGTACTCAAGCCAGCCACCCTACACTGGATTGGCAACCACCTGATCAGTGCCTTAACAGGTCATTCCCTAAGGCATCCCCTCAGGTCACACACCTCATTTTACTGCCTGGTATGCCATTCTGTCATAGTGCTTGATTACAGCAAATATTGGCATGTCTAATCTGCAAGTGGCTGATCTCTTAAGACAGGTGAAAGGTGATGTGGTTTGCCAGTGCTAGATGGCATGTGGGAACATGGCTGCTCATCACTCAACTCATGGCCATATAACTGTGTTGCTAAGTCTGCTAAACATGCTTCCGATGTGCCTTGCAGGCTATATGTGGATTAATCAGCAGTACCCTTGATGCTTGTGGTACACCACTTAGTAAGTGGTGGAAGCACCAGTTGTACTACTTTCTGAACTTTCAGCCTTGTTTTTCTATAGCACGGACAGTGCATAAAGGGAAAAGTGAGGCTTGCAACCCCATGCACGTCATGTAACTCGGTACAAAGGGATCTGTTGCTCAGTCCATGTTGGTACCATCTTTCCCGACAATTTTAAGGCGCTGCGATTGTGATGTGCACGCATGCATATGCATGTATACAGAAGTACACGTGTGTTGATGTCTTGACGGACCGAGCCCTAGGTCGCGGTCAGAGCTGCTGCTCAGTTTTGGAGAGACTCGGGTTTGGCAGCTGAAACCTGCGTGTTATTGTCTGCTTGCTGTCATAGCAACATACCGTACGCACGACCTTCTCTGGAAATGCCGCCTCGCCTGCAAGATTTCAGTGGTCATGCGTTAGTCATACCGGATCAGAATGAGTCATGTTTCGGAGTGGCAATGCTCGTCAGCGCGCAGCTGACGCATCAAGTTGCAGCAGGACCGTGGGGCAAGTAGCTCGTAGCTTCACGAAGCTTATGGCGTTCTTTACGAGTCAGCGAGTCTCGAGCCCGGCTCTGAACGACAAGGCACACAAGTTGCGAGTGGTAGCACTTTTACACACCTTGCATACGGATTGCACTTACTACTGCGTAGTGAAGACTGCAGCGCGGTAGAAGGAGATTTGTGGCAAGAATCAGCTTGCGTCATCGAAGCTTCGCGAGCAGTACACATCACAAGACAGGCCCCTCAAAGTTGTATCTGCATGGGTGATGCCTTCCGCTTATTGTACGTGTGCCCTGCAGAAAGGACCAGAGTCAGGATGATCTTTGCCAGAAGGCTCGCACCTCGCATCCTTGGCAAGGTGATGCTCTGGTGGCTTAGCAGCACTGCGCAGAGAAGGCGAAAAATGCTTCTGCTGTACAGTGCGCCTCTCAATCCAGCACTCCAGCGTCTGCAAACTCACTACACCAGCGTGTTCAGTATTGACCGCAGCATCCAAATCTCTGCACTGCGACGTCTTGTGGACCCTCTATCAGATTTGTCGGGATGATGTTCTTGCTGCAGGAAGTCATTGGAGCATTGGATACAGCGCCTGTCGGAAAGAACAGCATGACCAGCAGCCAAGGCGCCCCATGTGTTAGTAAGGTAAAACTCATGCAGACGTTTTCCCTGCCAGCCACCCTACACATCCCCATCATAACACAGCTTGCAGGCAGTGCCACCATATGTTGCAACTATTGGTGCTACCGCAGCAGAATTGATCATCTTGTGCTGTTTATTGACATAGAATCCTCAAATTGTTTTGTGTGCCTCTCAGGCCAGCCCTCACGAGCCAAGCAGAATGCACGCCGTCCCAATGCTGCCCATGTGTGCCAGGCTGCTTTTATCCAGTCACCACCTCTGCCATGGTCACAGCCAGTTGTCAAAGCAACAGTCATGGAACACAGTGGGCCACCAGCTCATCACATCAGATGCCAAGTCAGCTTCTGATGGCAAAGCTGATGCTGTTCAGGCAGAGTTTGCCAAGGCAGGCATATCTGCTGAAATCACCCAGATGACTTTGAAGCAATACAAACCTTACCTGAACTGGGACATTGAGACCAAATTGCGACCGGCTCTGCAGTCATGGCTGCAAGAGCTGGGCGCTGAACAGCTGTCTCAGCAGCTTCAAAAAGTGCGGTGCTTGCTGGCATGCAAGCCGCAGGAGTGTAGTGAGGTGCACTTGTGGCTGTCTTCAAAGAATATCAGGGCTGAAAGGGTCCAGCAAACAGCACCATTAGTTATGACAAGGGAGATCAGGGCAGTGCAGAGCACCTTTGAGGTACTTAAGCAAGCAGCCTCCTTCTCAGATGCACAGATGTGTGCCCTTGTCCACAAGCACCCTAGAGCTCTGGCATATGGACCAGAACGAGTTCTCGGGACGCTTCAGGCTGTTAGTATGATGCTGAGCACGCCGATGACATCGGGCAGCTTCAGACAGGTTATCATAGCTGCTCATGATAGGCTGTTTTTTATGAGTCCGCCACGCTTCATCAGCGTGTGGAATTCTTCTGCCAGATGTATGCCACTGGGACCCATGTAGCCAGGACAGCATTCACAACGGGTGTCTTTATGACTTCAGAGCCTGTGATGCAAAGTAGAGCAGCAAAGCTTCAAGAGCAGCTGGGCTGGGACAGTGAACAGCTCAAGCAGAAGCTCAGTGCTCAACCAAACATCCTGAACTTAGACCCTTCCACGATTGCCCACAATGTCCAGGCGATGCAAGGGGCAGGCTTTTCTCTGAACCAAGTCTGGGCAATGTGCACCCAGCAGCCAGCCCTACTGAGTCACAAATGGACCTCTGACACAAATGTTGAGAAGCTACAATTCCTCACGTGTTTGCTAGGTCTGACCATGGATGACATAGCTGCTAGACCCAGGCTGCTGACTTACTCAGTCAACAGCTCGCTTGGCCCACGAGCGTGGTTCTTGTATCAGACTGGTGCCATTGTGGCACCCAACACCATCATGACATCTGGCCTAGCTAGTTACCTTAGTTATTCCAAAGCTATCTTCAGCGAAAGATTCAGTGCTCCGTCTGCTTTTCCAGAGATGGTGTTTGACTCAGCTTTCATTGACCATTGGAGACAGCGCTGGGTGGTTTTGAGACAGCACTTGAAAATGTCTGTCAAGACCATCGCTGCCCACCAATTGGTGCAGGATTTGCTGCTTACATCTCTGCATGAGAGGCTGGCTCCCAGATGGCAGCTCCTGTCCAGGATAGCAAGTGAGCAAGCAGACTTCAAGGCAGAGGACCACCTGGCAGCCCTGGCCACTCTGTCTGATCAAGACTTTGCTGATGTTTTTGAGGCGGGCGGTAAGCTGCACTAACTCGATTTGGAGTGCTGTTTCCTATTACTTGTGTTCTTGTAAAAAACTCTGTCTATGTGTCCATGCCTTTACTGGACAGGTAAACACTTGACATGGGCTATATGGCTGTCAAGTCATTGCTCTGTGTTCCTTTTGGGGTGCAAAAGCTGTAAAGCTTTGCTTGATCTCAGTTGTGACATCCTTCTTCCTAACCCAGGAGTTGAACAGTAGCACTTTGCATCTGCCTGCAAACAGCTGCAGGTCTGACACTGTCTCAAAGCTCAAGCTGGATGCAATCAAATGTGCATATGTTGAACAACAGTCCATGCACTGCACGTTGTGAGCCACACCATGATGGTTGCGCCAATGTTTTGACAGAGAGCATGGCTCTTCCTTGCAGGGCACTCAATCCAGCCACTCTGGAGTGGAATGTCGACCACCTGACCAGTGCCTTGATGGCTTATCCGATCAGGTCAGGCATCACATTGGACTGTCTTTCATTGAGCTTTGGCTACGGTGATTCTGCGGCAAGTCGCATCTGCTGGCAGGTGCTCTCTTGCATGATAAAGTTGCCGTGATGCATGGGACAGACAACATGTCGTCTTGCTATTGCCTAATGATGTGTGGCAGCCTCTGCCACACTGAGAGTGCACACGTGTGCCTGCTTATCACTCAACACTGTGCCTGCTTATTACTCAACACCTGCCAAGTGACCGTGCTGCTCGATCTGGTTGCAATGCTACCAGTGTGCCTTGCAGCTGTTCAAACAGCTTGCACGGTGCATGTGTGCAGGATGAGAAGCAGTGTGGCTTGCAGCCTCATGCCTGTCCTGTAACATGGTACAAAGCTTACTCCGCTTCTCATCTTGTTGTGGTCGTACCTTCCTCTCTACAATCCCAAGGCAGTCAATAGAGCATGCATGCTTCTACATGGGTTGGCCGCGAGTCCCAGGTCGCGACCACAGCTGCAGCTCAACATTGAAGGCTGACATCTGCACAATTGCTTGTATTTGACTCAGTGAGTCATGCTTTAGTCATGCCGGATCAGAATGAGTCATGTGTCCGGCCATGAAAGTCGTACTGCCAATACTTGGCAGCTGTGCGCGTATTACAAGGCACCTGGATAGTGACGCAACTAACCCCTGGCTTCTTGTGACATTATCTGCAAAGTCAGCAAACCTTCAGACCGGCTCTGATCGACAAGGTATCATTAACTGCCAGTGGTAAAGTGCCTGCGTGAAACTCAAGGCAGGCGTAGTAGGGCGTTTGTAGAAACAATCAGTCGAAACGCTGAAGATTCGCGAGCAGCCCCAGCATTCAACCTCTTCGGAAAGGTAGGCACACCAGAGGTGTGCAAACGTTCAATCTTGTATACGCAACGCTGGTGGCATATGCTCACCATATATCTACCCTGCAGCAACGACCAGAGTCAAGATGATCTTAGCGAAAAGGCTGGCATCTTGCCTCCTTGCCAAGGTGAACTTCTGTTGGCTCAGCAGCAACATACAGACGAGGTGTATAAGTGCTGTACAGTGCATGCCCCAAGTCATGCGTTTTCTTTGTGGACAATCACTACATCAGCTTGGTCAGCATTGGTCCCAGCTTCCATTCCTCTGCAAAGTCATATCTGGTGGACCCCCTGTCAGCATTATCAGAACAATGTTCTTGCTGCAGGATGTGAACAAAGCATTTTGTATTGCTCATGCTGGTGGTGTCTCAATGCAAACCATCAGAAACAGCACGATCAGCAGCCAGGGCACCCTTTGCTTCAGTCACTGCAAGGTAAAATTCATTGAGGAAGTCGCGTTTCCAGCAACTCTACTGCAGCACCTCTACTGCAGCACCTGGTTTGCATGTCATCCACATCACAAACACAGCTTGACGGCAGATCAACCAGATCTTGCACAGGTGGTGCTGCTGCAATGTCTTCAGCTGTTCATTGGTGTACATTACCAAGCTGTTTGTGTTTGTCTCAGGTCCGCTCTCAAGAGCCAAGCAGGGTGCATGCTCCACCAATGCTGCCCATGTGCGCCAGGCTGCATTTGCCCAGTCTTCACATCTGTTATGGCAACAGTCACTCGCCAGAGCAGCAGCCATGGAACACAGTGTGCCGCCGGCTCAGTACATCAGATGCCAAGTCAGCTTCTGCTGGCAAAGCTGCTGCTGTTCAGGCAGAGTTTGCCAAGGCAGGCATATCTGCTGAGGCCACTCTGAACATTTTGAAGCAATACAAGACTTACCTGAACTGGGACATTGAGACCAAGCTGCGGCCTGCCCTGCAGTTGTGGCTGCAAGAGCTGGGCAGTAAGCAGCTATCTGACCAGCTTCAGAAAATCAAGCCCTTGCTGTTGCGCAAGCCAGAGGAGTGCAACGAGGTGTACTCGTGGCTGGTTTCAAAGGGAGTGAACGCTGCAAGGGTACAACAGAAGGCACCAAGTGTCATGACAAGGGAGATCAGGGCAGTGCAGAGCACCTTTGAGGCACTTAAGCATGCAGCCTCCTTCTCAGATGCACAGATGTGTGCCCTTCTCCACAAGCACCCTGTAGCTCTTGCAAATGAACCAAAACGTGTTCTCAGGTTGCTTCAGGCTGTTAGCACAATGTTGGGCATGCCAACACCTTCAGAAAGCTTCAGACAGATTATCATAGGTGCTCATCCTAGGCTGTTCCTTCAGAGTCCAGCCATGCTTCATCAGCGTGTGGTGTTTTTTTGCCGCATGTATGCCATCAGGGCTAATGTAGCCAGGGCAGCGTTGATCCAGGGTGCTTTTGGGACTCCAGAGTCTGTGATGCAAGCCAGAGCAGCAACACTTCAAGAGCAGCTGGGCTGGGACAATGAACAGCTCAAGCAGAAGCTCAGTGCTCAACCAAACATCCTGAACTTAGACCCTTCCACGATTGCCCGTAATGTTCAGGCAATGCAAGGTGCAGGCTTTTCTCTGACCCAAGTCTGGGCAATGTGCACCCAGCATCCAGCCCTACTGGGTTCAAAATGGACCTCTGACACG
>JAABUP010004890.1_pt1 | contig 21341 bp, 21 predicted proteins | sample 5559201 | NCBI WGS metagenome assembly JAABUP01 (sample SAMN10711887, study PRJNA513373) | rock metagenome | isolation source: Antarctica rocks | place: Antarctica
TGATTGTCGCAAAGCGGCAATCAGGCATTGCAACACCGATCTACAGCGACAATCATACGACTAGCCGCGCGATCAAAACATGCACCCTGATTGTCGCCAGCTTTCACCCAGATTGTCGCGCTACACTGCTCGGAGCGCCGGCCGAAGCTTGCGCGCTGGAACTGCCGGATGATCAGCCGCAGCCGCTCCGCCTCGATCCCGCTCTCGTCGAGAGCACCCGCCATGTCGCGCACCAGCTGGTGCAGCACACTGACGTCGGTCGGCAGGTTGTCGAGCGCGATCCTCACACGCGTAGCGTATCAGTCCGACCTCGGCAGTACAAGCGGAAAGGCTCGGCTCACCCGGCCAGCATGGGCTGTCGCGACGGGACCAGCGTACGCCATTCCAGACCTTCCAACAGCATCGAAAGCTGGGCCGGCGTCAGCGTGATCGAGGCCGTGCCGTCCGGCGAGGGTTGCGTTGACGGCCAGGTGAACCGGCCCCGGTCCAGCCGTTTGGCGAACACGCACGCTGCTCCGGCGTCCAGGTCCTGCGGAAGCGAGGGTTGGTGAGCAAATCCACCAACTGAGCGCGGTCCGGAGGGTCGTCAAAGGAGGGGCTAAAGAACTCTTTAGCCCCTCCTTTGACCTGGCCCCCGTGTGGCTCGGCGTCGGCCGCGATCACGCGGGTGGTTCCGGCAAGCCGTGCCCGCCACTTCCGAAAGGTCTTGGGCGCGATGCCATGGCGCTCGCAGTAAGCCTTCTGAGTAATCCCACTCACCAGACATGCGTCGACATGGGTTTGCCAGAATTGTTCCCGGTCACCCATCGTCCATGAACTCCTGACATTGAGTCGTCAGGTGCACCACAAAACGAGCAGTGCTGTCAGCATGTCGGCGCCGGACGTTTACTGACGAACCTTGACAACGGACTTTCACTCTCGTTCAGCCTGCCATCCTCTGCTGGGCCGCCTCCGGGTTGGTGTTCCCAGATCAGGGCCGTTGTCCCCAGAGCTTCGCACGTCGGATTGCTCCTCCGCACGTCCGGGTAGTAGCACTTGGGTGGACAAGGTTCCTTCACAGGACACTCCATCATTGAACCTTGCGGGCGGCTGGGGAGGTGTAGGTCCCCAACAACCCTCAGGTCACACGCCATCGATCCGCGACCTGGACAGCCCCGGGTGCGCCGCTCCGAACGCCGTCGGCGTAAGCGCCGGCGCGGTCGCGTGCGACGACGTCGATACCGGGATGGCCGTTCAGCCACGTCCCGACCGTTTGCGCATCGCGGTCGGGCAGCATGTCGACTGGACGGTTGCGCTCCAGATCGACGACCAGCGTGCCGTAGCGCTGCCCTCGGCGCCACGTCCAGTCGTCGATGCCGATGACGCGCGGCGTCGGGGCCGCAGGCAACGGCGCCGTTCGGATCAGGCGCAGCAGCGTGTCGCCGCTGACCGGCATGGCCAGGCGCGACGCCAGGCGGGCGCCGGCCTCGCCTCCTGCGCTGAAGGTGATGTGGCGTTGTGCCTCGGCAAGACGGGTGGTGCGTCGCACCCGCGGCAGGGCTGCCGGCAGGCGCTCGGCAAAGACGCGGCGCGGGCACTCGGGAGCCGAACACCGGAAGCGCCGGACTTGCAGGTCGAGTTGGCCGATACGGCCCTGCCACGGCAAGTCGCCGAGGCGGCGGAGGTATCGGCTGTGGACATGGCGCGACGGACGCCGGCAAAAGGGACATGAAGCAACCGCGCCGCGGGCACGGACGGCAATGATAACGCGGTCAGGAGCAACAGCGACCCGGTCGACGACGAGGCCGACCGGAAGCAAGGACAACAGCGACTTGGACAAAGGACAAGCAGCACTCCGAGTGGGATGGCATGCAGGGGCTACGCATGAGAAGCTTTGAGTTGAGCCAGGCTGCATATCATCAATCGGAAAGCAACCGTTTACGCTCTGCCTGTGGACGTTTTCTCAACCAGGGTAAACCTGCCAGATCACGCTGAGCTACCTGGGCGATCTCATGCGTGAGCCCTGGGATGGCACGCCCTTTATATGATCATTGCCGCCCGCCAGCGCAGCACAGCTGCACCGAGAACGCGGAAGGACCGGTTTTACATGTCGCCTGACACTTGCGCCTGCGTCAGTCTGCACTTGAGACAACATCGCGCGCAAACACGCCGAAGATTATGCAGCATTGGCTCGCGCAATTCTCGCGGGCAGGCGACCGCCGCCTACGATGTATACGCCGGCAGAAACGATGGCGACGGATATCCAGTCTGCCACGGAGGGCCTTTCGCCGAGCGTGGGGATCGAAAGTATCGCGGTGACCACGGGCGTCAAAGCGACAAACGCAGCCGCGCGGGTAGCACCAAGAATGCTCACGGTTCGCCCGTATAGCAGAAGCGCAACGATAGCCGTCAGCACGCCCTGCACAACGGCCTGGAGCGTTAGCTCTGCCGCCGGCGCCGACAAGACCCTTAGCCCGTTGAAGTACAGATAGGGGGGCAGATAGAGGACTAGTGATACGACCGCTGCAATAGCGGCGGCGTGCAAGCCATCCAGCTGCGCTCTGCGCATCGCGATCGTGTAGCCGCCCCAGACGAATGCGGCTGCGAGGAACAGCGCCTGGCCGAGGTTCTGCTGCGTTCCGATAGTACCACCATTCCCAAACACGAGGCAGAGCGCCCCAAGGACAATTAGAGACAGCCCGATCGTCTTGGACGGGGATGGTGTCTCGCCGAGAAAAACGATCGCAAGCACCGCCACCATTAGGGGAGTTCCGCCGGGATAAAGAGCGCCCGCATGAACGGCTGGGGCGAACAACAGCCCCACATTGACAAGCAGGACGCAGGGAGCTCCGCATCCGATGACGATCGCGGCTAAGCCGGCCCAGCCGAGCCGCTCAAGCGCAAGTCCTCTGCGGATGAGATACGGCAACAGAATGGCCCCGGCCACCGCAAACCGGATCGCAACGATGTCCCACGGGGTCAAGTGTGTCCGCACGCCAAAACGGGACGCGATAATAAAAGCAGACCAGATAAAGACGGCTGCCAGACCGCACAGGACCCCGAAGGCGTTCTTCGATCGCATTAGGCGCTTGATCTCCTATTAGAGCCGCCGGCATTTCCGTCGGTTTACCCTTTCCCCCCTCTTAACGGCTAGCGCCAGGTACTTCTGGCGGTTTTCGGACGTGATCATGCCTTTGCAGTGCAAGAAAATGCCTTCTCGGAACGACCGATCGTTGCCGTGCGGGGGCCTCGTCGTTGACCTCGCGCGAAGCCGGGGCTGTCGCCGAATCTACCGTTCGGCGCATGTAGCAAAGACGCCATTCCACGCAAGCTGCTTATTGGACGACGAGGAGCGTGGTCAGAAGTGCGATCGCACCATAGCGAGTGCGCGGCATGATCGCGGACCGGATGCTGATCGGCAACACGATCCCGTTCGAAGCGAAGAGCAATCGCGCCGTTCATCCGCGACCAAGAAGAGGATGAAATCTACCCCCTGCCGCAGTAGGCTCGTCAGGTAGCAATCATCAAACGTCATCCAAGGCCGACCGAAGTCGCGACAGGGCATGACCTAGCCGTTCGCGTTCCAGCCCAAAACAAATCCGGATATGCCCCTCGCCAGCTGGACCGAAGGCGCTCCCCGGTGCAACGGCAACGCCATGCTTCTCGACCAACTTCAGGGCGAGTTCGAGGCTGTTTTGAATGCCATCGACGCGAATGAAGGCGAAGAAGCTCCCATCGGGAACAGAGTAACTTATCCGATCCAGTCCCGCGAACGCTTCCGCCGTTAGCGACCGGCCCGCCGCACAATGCTCAACAAACTCGCGCACGAAGCGGTGGTCGGCGATTGCGGCTAGCGCGCCGCGCTGAGAGAATGGAGCCACGCCAGAATGGATCACTTCTACTACGTTCGAGACAGGATCTCGAAGGCCCTTCGGCAAGACCAGCCAACCCACGCGCCACCCCGTCATCGCCCAAGTCTTGCTAAAGCTGTTACACACAACGACTCGATCTTTATCTAAAACAATATCCAGAAGCGACGGCGCCGCGCGTGCGCGGGAATAGATCAGGCGCGAATAGACCTCGTCGGAAATCAGCCACACACCGTGGCGCCGGCAAAGTGCAAGGATGTCCTCGAGCTCCTCACGCGTAGCCGTCCATCCGGTAGGATTGTTTGGCGAGTTCAAGATGAATGCGCGGTGCCCGGGCAGGGCCGAGGAAAGTTCATCCATATCTAGTGCAAATTTGCCAGACCCGTCCCCGCGAAGCGCGATTTGCGTCACCTTTGTTTGCCGCAGTCGAGCTGCATTCAGGATATTTGGCCATACCGGACCATGCACAAGGACGCGATCGCCGGGGCGGGCTGTAACCGTCAACGCAACGGATATTGCCGTCATTCCTGAAGCAACGACCTGTATCTGCTCTTCCGACACCGCTCGCGCGTGAAGATCCGTCAAATACGAGGCTATCGCTTCGCGAAGCTCAGGGAGCCCGCGGACATCGGGATACCGGGTGTCCCCCTCGTCGAGCGCACGCTTGAGTGCCGCCCGAGCCGATACGGGACTGCTGACGTCGCTCTCACCAAAACAGAGAAACGCGACGTCACGATGCCTCGCTGCGGCTCTGGCAATCTGTATGATTTGTGATCCAGGCACTGAAACGATATCCATCATCGAAATCTCCAGTCGTGGTTATCGCAGCAGTTTTGTGATCACCAGGGCCGCGCCCAGTCTGCGTCAGGCACGGAAACGTGTTTGCGTCAAAGGTCCCACAGATTGAAGCACTACGGCCGCTCAATTGCTTGCCGAAGGTCGGCTATGATCGTCTCTGGGTCCTCGATACCGACGGAGAGCCGAAGTAATCCGTCCGTGATCTCGTGTGCCTCCCTCTGCTCTCTGGGCACCTTGACGTGTGTCATGGTTGCGGGATGCTGGATCAAGGTGTCCATCGCGCCCAGCGTCGCTGTGACCGTGCAGTGACACACGTTTCTCAGGACACGCACCGCCGCTTCGAGACCTCCGGCCACCTCGACGCTGAGGACGCCACCGAATGCTCGCATTTGACGCGCGGCGATCTTATGGTCGGGATGCCCCTCCAGACCAAGATATCGTACACGACGTATTGCGCTGTGACCCTCCAAAGCCTTGGCGATGCGCATGGCGTTGTTACAATGCCGCTCCATGCGCAGGGGAAGCGTCTTGAGCCCCATGTTGAGCAACCACGCATCAAAAGAACCGGCGCAGCCACCAAGCAGCTTGCGCATCTTCCATACTTCCGTCTTGACGAACGCTCCGTCGCGCCCGATGACAACGCCCGTAAGGGAGTTCGAGTGGCCATTGAGGAATTTCGTCGCGGAATGAACGACGAAGTCCGCGCCATGCGCAAACGGTTGCTGGAGATAGGGTGTCCCCAAAGTGCCATCCACCGCGCATTTTGCGCCGTACCTGTGTGCAATCTGAGCAAGCTGCGCAATGTCGTAACATCGGGCCGTCGCGTTTGTCGGCGTCTCGAGGTAGATGAGACGAACCGGAGAATGCGCCCGGAGCTGCTTTTCGACCCATTCCATGTCGTGGAGGTTGCCGTAAATGATCCGGACGCCGATCGGCGCGAGCATGGCGTCCAGGAACTCGGTTGTGGTCCCGTAAATGTTTCCCTGTGTCACGATGTTATCACCGGGCTTTAGGCCCAACGACAGGAATAGTGACGAGACAGCGGCCATTCCTGAACTGAACAAGACGGCTTCGAGTTGCAGCGGCTTCCCGTTCTCTGAAAGACCGTGGCTTTCGAGAGCTGCGATCTTCTGTTCAACAAGCGCGGTATTCGGCGTTCCCCAGCGATTGTAGAGATGCGGCCGCTCCTTCAACTCGGCGAATATTTCCATCGCCTCTTCGGCGGGTGGATAGACAAATGTCGATGTCGCGTAGATCGGCTGCACATGAGGGGTTGATGTCCGGCTCCCCGGCACCTGATCCACGCAACATATTGATTGAAAGTCGCTCTGCGTCTCGGCCTGCATCTAGCTGTTCCCCCTCACGCTCGCCGTCCCGCTTGGCGTCCGTATTCGACAATTCTCACTTGAGATTGCCCAATAACGGCACCCGTAGACAACCCAGCCTAGCGCAACTGATGGGCGAACCGGTCCTGTTGGATTGTACAGGTAGGCAGCAAGCGGATGTGCTGCGAAAGTGATGGGAAGAGCATTTCAACGCTCTCGGGTCGGTGTCGCGGTTCGCGAGCAAGGCCCGTGCATCGGACGAGCAAGGCCCATGCATCGGAACAGATACACCGGAGGTCGAGATGGACGCAGCGCCTGATCAAAAGCGAGTGGATCTAGCTTGCGTAGGCTTCGGCCCCTCCGGCATAGCGGTTGCCGCCGCGATCGAAGAATGCGCGAACGAGGCTCATCCCACCCGGCTATCGTCGAGATTCTTCGAGGCAAGAACATCCAGTGCATGGCACCCGAATTTCATTTTGGCTGGCAGTGACATAAACCATCACTTCTTGCGCGATCTCGCGACGCCGCGCGATCCCCGCAGTCGCTTCACGTTCGTGAATTATTTGAAGGCCAAGGGACGACTCTACGACTTTGGCCGATTAGGTCGGGCGCCGAGCCGTCAGGAATGGTCAGACTACGTCCAGTGGGCGGCTGCACAGCTGGCGACATACGTCAGCTATGACGACGCCATCCGAGACGTGAGCCCGCGGTTCGAGGGGGACGAGCTGGTCGAGCTCACAATCGTCGCCCAGTCCGAACGTGTTTCGACGACCAACCTGGTTGTATCGGTCGGTGCCGAGCCGGCGATCCCGACGCCTTTCAAGGCACTTCTGGGAGATCGTGTGTTTCACACGTCGGAGTACGAACGGCGTGTTGCCCGCTTGCCCCACACGGTCAAATCGATTGTTGTCATTGGTGCTGGCCAGAGCGCAGGCGAAGCGATCTTTGATTTGCGCCAGCGGTTCCCAAACGCATCGATAACTGGCATTCAGCGGTCTTCGGGTTTCAAGCTCTACGACCTCAGCCAATTCAGCAACGGGGTCTATTGTCCGCCAGAAACAGACTACTTCTTTGGCTTGCCGCCAGAACGAAAAGCCGCTGCGTTCGCCGAGACATTGCGGACCAACTATTCGGGTCTCGACGCTGAAATCTGCTCAACCCTGTATCAGCAAATCTACGAAGATGCCGTCGCTCAAGCACCGCGCATCACGCTGCTCACGAGACACGCCGTTTCTGAAGTGCACAGGACGCAACGCGGCATAGACCTGTCGGTAAAGGAAGTGAATAGCGATGCTGCCAACATGATATCGGGCGAGGTAGTCGTCTTGGCGACCGGTTTCCATGTGAATCCTCTGCCAGGCTTCCTGCAGAACGTGCGCTCATTGATCCGAATGAATGATTGCGGACAGCCCGTCGTGAATCGCGACTACAGTCTCGCGTTGACCAGACCCTCCCGCGCGCGCATCTATCTGAATGGGCTTTGCGAGCACTCGCACGGTATCGGCGATGGCCAGAGTTTTAGCATGGTCGCCCTTCGAGCCGAGGCGATTGTAGAGTCTGTTCTCAGCGGATCGCCGGCGTCCGAGGTTCAGCCTGTTCGTTCAAGCACCCCAAGACTCGTTTCTCTCTAATCCAGCCGCGCGCAGCGCAGAAAATGACGTGCTGCGGGTCGGCGAGCGGAACGCTGATCCTGCTTGGTTCGTGGACTAATGATATGGAGCGATTACGATGGAACAACCCGAATACACGGTCTATGGCCATCACGACTCTGGACACTCGTACAAGGTCTGTCTCTTCCTCGAGCTGGCGCGGCTCCGCTATCAGTACAAGATGATTGACGTCTTTGCGGAGCCGTCGAGCCGTCCCGCTGAATTCCGACGCCTCAGCCGATACGGTGAAGTGCCGGTGTTGGTTCATGACGGCTTGTGTATTAGCCAGTCAAACTCAATCTTGTCCTATTTGGCTGAGCAAACGGGCTCGTTCGGCGGGACGGATCGGCGGACCCGCGCTGCGATCAACGAATGGTTATTTTGGGAGATGAGCCGATTGAACCTAGGCGTTGCCAACTTGCGATTTGCCCTTCGGTTCGAGACCGATCCTCCGTCAGACGTGGTGTCGCTCTACAGGCGACGGGCAGAGGAGGCGTTGGGGCAGCTTAATACCCACTTGGAAAGCGCCAAATTCATCGTGGGCTCCTCCCTGACAATTGCCGACATATCTTGCGCGGGCTACCTGTTTTGGGCGGATCAGGCGAAACTAGATCTCTCGGAGTACGCCAACGTTGCACGTTGGTTGGCCGATATCCGCAGGCTCGACAGCTGGCAGCCACCGGAAGCGATACTGACGTCGATCCCGGCTGGGGCCGGAGCTCGAGCGGATGCAGTATAAGCAATTTGTCCAGGATGCGACGCGGGCTCCGTTATGGTGGACGGGACGGCCGCGCATCGAGCGGCTGGATTGCGACCTTCCCGGGAACGCTGATGTCATCGTGGTCGGGTCAGGCTACACGGGCCTGGTCGCGGCGATAACGCTGGCCCGGCGGGGGCGCCATGTGCTCGTGCTGGAAGCGCGACAAATTGGATTCGGCGCCAGCTCACGCAACTCCGGTATGCTTGGACCGAGCTTTCCGAAACTTGGCTTGTCGGGACTCATCAAAGCCTATGGAAACACGGCGGCCCAGGCTCTCATGAATGAGAGTTTGAACGCCCTGACGTACACGAGACAATTCATTGAGGATGAAGGAATTGAATGTGGCCTTGCCGAGGTAGGGCGCCTTGTAGTCGCTCTGAGGCCGAAAGACTACGACGACTTGGGATATCATGCTGCAGTTCTCAAAGAGCGCTTTGGCATAGCGGCACGCATGATACCCCGTGCCGAGCAACGCTCAGAGATCGGAAGCGACCTCTATTACGGAGGCATGCTCCTCGAGCGCGATAGCTCTCTCAACCCGGCCTTATACCATGATGGATTGGTGGATGTTGCTCTAAAATCCGGCGTATCCCTCGTGCCAGATACGCCTGTGCTTGATATCGCCGCTACCGGCGCCACGCACTTCGTCACCACGTCTCGTGGGCAAATTCGATCGAGGAATGTTATTATCGCGACGAATGGCTACGTCGGCAACCTGAGCCAATATCTTCGCCGGCGTATCGTGCCGATCAGCAGCGCCCTGATTGCTACAGAGCCGCTTCCAAACGGCGAAATGCGACGTTTGATGCCAGGGCGGCGGCTTATAGAAGAGAAGCGCCGCGTGCTCTATTACTATCGAACGTCACCTGATGGAGCACGTCTCATTTTTGGCGGTCGCGCCGTAAGGCCAGGAGACGGGGCTATCGCGAATAGCCTTGATCTTTACGCCGCCATGCTGCGGGTATTTCCAGAGGTGGCTGGCGTGAGAGCGGAATTCGCGTGGTCGGGCCTCATAGCGTATACCTTTGACTTGCTGCCCCACCTGGGAGAGGTGGCAGGCGTTCACTATGCCCTTGGCTGTTGCGGTTCGGGGATAGGTCGGTCCACTTGGCTTGGCCACAAGATTGCTCTGAAGGTTCTGCAGGATCCTGAGGGGCGCACGGCCTACGACAATCTCGAGTTCCAGACGCGTCCCCTCTACTATGGCGATCCTTGGTTTCTCCGCCCGGTCGTCGCGTGGCAACGCCTGCGCGACACGGTAGGCATCTAGCCGCCATAATTCATGGCTCTGAGGCTGGCCCGGTTTGAAGCACGCGGTTCTCGCGTGATAGTTGTGCGGACGTGCGGGTTCGTTGCCATTTCGGGGTGGCATGTTGGCGGCTCGATACGGCGGCGTTGGGGGTTGGTGAAACGGGTGACGGCGGGGCGCGCTGCCCCGCAGCCTAGCTGATGATGCGCGGTAGGCGGCCGAGGACGAAGGCCAGGATGGACTGGCACGGGGCGTCGCTGGGCAGGTGCAGCTTGACCTGGGTTTTCATCTCGACGACGCGCACGGCCAGCTTGACCAGGCGCAGGCGCAGGGTGTCGAACTGCGCGGTGCGCCAGGACGAGCGGCGCGGCATCAGCGTGCGCAGGCTCCACATCAGCCAGTAGGCGGCCCCGTGCAGGAACAGGCGGACCTGGTTGGCGGTGGCCTTGGTGCACGAGGTGCGGTCGGCGGCGAGGTGTATCCATCCGGCGAGTAGCGCCTGGCATACTTGACCCGGCCTGGTGATCTTAGGGGCGCTCGTACGAGTGCTGTTAAGATTGGAGGCGGTTGGGGATGGAGATAATCACCGGGGTTGAGCGGCGTCGCCGCTGGCGGTGCGAGGAGAAGCTGCGGATTGTGGCCGAGGTCGAGGGGCCTGGAGCGTCGTTTGCCGACGTGGCGCGCCGGCATGAGGTGAGCCGCGGCCTGCTGTGGAACTGGCGCCGGCAGGTACGCGAGGGTACGCCGGCTCCGGAGCCGATGCCGATGTGTCAATGGCCGTTGAGTCTTGGTCGAATGTGGGCGCTGAAATCTCCCCACTTTGTTTCGGATTAGTCGCGTCCGTAACCGCGGGGCGGTTCGATTTCGGCGAGGTCGCTGAGATCGAGTTCGACGATGGCATTGAGCGCTTCGGCGGTGGCGGTGCCGCTGAGGCCTTCGGGTAGCGTGTCGCACCAAGCGGTGTATTCCGCTTGCAAGGCGAGCAACTCGGCGACGGCGTCGTGCCAGCGTTGCGGTCTGTTGCGGCGATCGGCTGGCCGGCGATAGCGGACGACGTGGTTCGCCTGCAGCGCTTGGCGGCGGGCGCGATAATTAGCCTGCCGCTCGGCGTTGGTGAGCGCCGGCGCAGTGTCGGGCTTACGGTCCATTGGCATCCTAAACTTCCGTTACGTAACGCTACTCAGGCGATCTCGGCGGTGACGCCGACATCGCGAGGCGGCCTGCCGCGGCGCTTTGGCAGTGGGGCGACCGGAGGCGGATGGATGAGGGCTTTGGAGCGGATGTGCTCTGGCACGAGATCGGCGTGTTGCCGCAGGCGGTAGCTGGCGCCTTCGATTTGCACGACGACGGCGTGGTGCAAAAGCCTGTCCAGCAAGGCGGTGGCGACCACGGGATCGCCAAAGACCTCGCCCCACTCGGCAAAGCCGCGGTTGGACGTCAGGATCATGGCGCCGCGTTCATAGCGAGCGTTGACCAACTGAAAGAACAAGTTGCCGCCGCCGGGCACGACCGGGAGGTAGCCAATCTCGTCCACGATGAGCAGGGCGAAGCGGCAATAGAAGCGGATCTTCTCGCGCAAGGTGCCCTCCCGTTCCGCCTTCGCCAGTGACCCGACGAGGTCGGCCAGGGTGAGGAAGTGCACGCTGCGGCCGGCTTTGACGGCCTCGACGCCGAGGGCGACGGAGAGGTGGCTCTTGCCGGTGCCGGGCGGACCGATGAAGTGGACCACCTCGGTGCGATCGATGAACTTCAGCTCGGCCAGAGCGAGGATCCGGTTGCGATCGAGCGAGGGCGAGGCTGGCTCAAGGTTCCGCCGGCGTAGCCGGTGGAATAGCCAGACGAGGGTGGAAGGCAAAGTCGTAGCCTGTGAGCGTTTTGATGTTGGACAGCCTGGCCATGACCAGCGATGTCTTGATGCGTCGGCTCTCGCGCAGCGTGAACTCCTCGGCGAGCATGGCGTCGATCGCCTCGAGCGCGCTGACCTCGCCGCGTTCGAGTTGGCGCACGATGGTGTCGACGATCTCCAGCGCTCTGGGCATGCGCAGGCCGACGAGAGTGGCCTTGATGCGGTCCACGACGGAGGGATTGAGCTCGGTCCGGGCGCTCATCATGCACTGCCTTTGACGGCGAGCACCTTGCCGAGCGCATCGTAGAAATCGAGCGAACGGCGCGCGACGACATCGCCCGTGCGTCCGAGCACGACCGGCGTTTGACCTTGCGCAGTCTCGCCACGTTGGCGCGGCCGGCGGTGCGCGGGATCGATGCACACTTGACCGCGTCCCTGCAGGGGCGCGTGGCTTGCGATCAGCACACCGGCTTCGAGGATACGGATCTCGTCGACCATGCTGTGCACCTCGAGCACCCGGCGCCGTGTCGTGTCCGGCACGCTGTAAGTGTTGCCGCCGACGCTGATCATGCCCTCGTTGGAGATGCGCCGCTCCAGCCGGAGCACGGTCCGGTAAGGCAGCAACGGCAATGAAATCAGCGTCGGGCGCTCCTCGGCGAATGCCTCGTTGACGACCTTGAGGGTGGTGGCGTGCACGCGCGGGTTGGCCACCGTGTTGAGCCAGTGGCGCAGCTGGCCGTTGAGGTCCTCGAGGTTGCGGAAGCTGCCGGCGAGGAAGAAATCCTCGCGGATGTAGCGGAATGGGCGCTCGACCTTGCCCTTTGTTTGCGGCCGGTAGGAGCGGCAGGCCTTAGGCTGGAAGCCGAAGTGCCGGGCCAGGTCGAGCAGCGCACGATTGTAGATGACCAGGCCATCGATATCCTGCCCGAGCACGGCGGTTTTCATGCGATCGTAGAGGATCTCCCGGGGCGCGCCGCCGAGGGCCTGAAAAGCTGCGACGTGGCAGCGCAGCACGGTTCCGAGGTCCTGGTGCAGGACGAAGCGAGCCCAGATCAGCCGCGAGTAGCCGAGCACCAAGGAGAACAGCCAAACGATGCGCTTGGCGCCGAGCTCGTCGGTGAACGTGACCTCAAAGCGGGCGAAGTCGACCTGGCCCTGAACGCCCGGTGGCGTCTCGAAGCGGACCTCGAATGGCTGGACCTGATCGGGGCGCAGCTCCTGGACCGCGCGCTTGACCCCGGTGTAGCTGCCGGCGAAGCCCTGCTGGCGCAACTCGCGGCAGAGACGGACGGCAGTCAGCCCGGGGTAGGCTGCCAGCCGATCACGCAGATAGGGCAGGAACGCATCCGTGACTCTCGGTCGCGGCGCCCGCGGGCCGTAAGTGGGCGGCTCGAGGCCGAGGGCGATGTATCGGCGCACCGTCTTGCGGTCGATACCCAGCTGGCGGCCGATGGCCGTGAGGCTCAGCCCTTGTCGATGCAGTTCCATGATCATGACCAGTTCCCCAACTCGAACCACCGCATTTGCCCCCAACAGACGGAAGCAACATGGATGGACACGCAACGAAGTGGGGAGTTTTCAACGCCCACTTCCGGGGAGCATTCACCGGCCGACTAGACGATGTTCGTGCCGGTGAAGATCAGGGCCGAAGCGCCGTCCCTTGATCGCCTGGCACTCTCATCACCCTGTTCCACCGTGAGCAAGGCGGCGCCGGCCGAGGCGGACCGGATCGAGATCGCGTTGCCGGACGGGACCTGCATCCGGGTGGGTGCGGATGTCGGCCTGGTGGCGCTGCGCCGTGTGATGACGGCGGTGCGGCGATGATCGTGATGCCCACCGGCGTGCGGGTGTGGCTGTCCACCTGCTCGCGGATCAGGGCATGCGGCACCGAGTAGAAGAAGCCCAGCACCTCGACGTGGTAGTCGATGCCGACGCGGGCGAGATGCCACTCGGCATACTCGTGATCCTCTGGCGGCAGTTCCTGCATCGCAGGACGCTCGACGGTCTCGAACAGCTCGCGGCGGCTCGTGCCGAGGCGGCGCATTTCGCGCCCGTTCATCCGTTCCACCGCGCTGGCGATGGCAGCGTTGCACTCGGCCAGTGAGAAGAACACGACGTTGCGCAGCCGGCCGATGATGTAGGATTGGGCGAACCGCACGCCCGCCTCGACGGCCGCCTTGTCCTTGGGGCGCCGCGGCCGAGCTGGCAGGATGCCGACGTTGTAGTGCGCCGCCATCATGGCGTAGCTGCGGTTCACCTCGGGGTCGTAGAACGAGGCCTTGTGGATGCCGCTCTTGAGGTTGTCCGGCACCAGCAACCGCGGCGCGGCACCCCAGAAGCGGAACATGCGCACGTGCGCGCCGATCCAGTCCGGCAGCGTCTGCGTCCAGGTCGCCTCCGCGTAGGTGAGGCTCGACGCGCCCAGCACGGCGACGAAGATCTCCGCCATGCGCACTTGGCCGGTGACCGGATCGGTGATCGGCGCCCGCTTGCCGGAGTAGTCGACAAACGCCTTGTGCCCGGCCACGTGGCTCTGGCGCATCACCGGCGACAGCCGCCGCTCGAACTCCCGGAACAACTGGCAGAACCGGCTGTAGGCGTAGCCCTCCGGGTGGACGCCCCGATACTCCTCCCACAGCACCAGCAGGTTCACGCCAGGGCGCTTCAGCTCGCGCACCAGCGCCGACCAGTCGGGCTCGGCGTGGAAACCCCCAGCCCGCACGCCAGCGTTGACGAACAGCCGCGCCATCAGGCTCTCGTCGGTGTCGTCGGCGGCCAACGGCCAGCCGACCCCCGCCACAGCCGCCCGGGCCAGATACTCTCGCACCGTGCTCGGCGCGACGCCCAGCTCCTGCCCGATTGCCCGCGAGCTCGCCCCAGCACCGAAGTGCAACGCCAGCAATTGTCGTATCCGCCGCATGGATAGCCTCTGTGTCGGCATCCCGCCCCTCCATCGATTGCGATGGCAGCACTGGAAGCCAGGTCATCGCTGACCCGCGAGACAATCCTCTCCTCCGCCTGCCCCGCTCAGCCGGGGGTGGGCGGCACCGTCAGAACAGTGGGCGGCTTGAGATCGGAACGGTGGGCGCCATCAGATCAGAACGCCGGGCGGCATCAGATCGGAATGGGTGGGCGGCTTACGTCGGAATCCGCAAACGGTCAGTAAAGCAAAAGAAATGTGGCATCGCCGCTCCGCTTACGGTGGGCACGGTGTCGAGCCGGTTCTATCGTTGGCACGCGGCAGGCGTGTGGTTGCGCATACGGTCCGCGCTGCAGGCGCAGGTCGACGCCCGGGGCGAGGTGGACTGGAACCTGCACTTCGTGGACGCGACTGTCATCCGCGCCCACCAGCACGCGGCCGGCGCGCGCCGGACCGGTGATGCCGAGGGTGGAGAGAACGTCGAGGCGCTGGGCCGCAGCCAAGGCGGGCTCTCGACCAAGCTGCACCTGCACGCCGAAGGGCTTGGCAAGCTGTCAGGCGACATCCGGGGAGCAGGCCACAAACGACATCAAAACCCATCCACCCGGTTGCCCACTCTGTTCCGCAAGCCCTTCAGCCGCCAAGGCACTCCGGCAGAAGCGGGCAACCGGGTGGATGGGTTCCAGATGTCGCCAGCGGATGGTTCCCCGAAGTCGCCTGACAGGCAAGCCGATCACGGCCGTGCTGACGGCAGGCTAGCGGCACGAGCAGGTCGCGCTGGAAGCGCTGCTGGATGGTGGTGCGGTCCCCCGTCCCGGCCCCGGGGCCGTCCTCGGCTGCGGCCGCGCCGCCTGGCCGGCGACAAGGGCTACAGCAGCCCTACAACCCGCAGGCGCCTGCGCCGGGCGGCACATCCGGCCGGTGATCCCCAGCAAGAGCAACCAGCGCCGGCAGCCCCGCTTCGACCGCGAAGCCTACCGCCAACGCAACCGGATCGAGCGCCTGATCAATCGCCTCAAGCAGTTCCGCCGCATCGCAACCCGCTACGAGAAGCGCGGCGTCAACTACCTCGCCATGGTCACGCTCGGCATGATCCTGCTTTGGCTATGACCACCGTTTGCAGACACGCCCTAGGGTGAAACGGCTGCTACTGACCCGCAGCGATCCTCTGGGCTGCGATGTCGCGCAACTTCGTTCGTTGCACCTTAGTGCCATTCGGTCCCGATGTTACCGGGAACGCGTCGATGCAGACAAATGATCGCGGTACTTTGAATTTGGCCAGCCTTTGACTGCAAAACTCCTGCAGCGCGGTAGCGCTAAATCTCTCATTGGGCCGCAGCGTTACAAAGGCGACCGCGATCGTACCGGATGGTCCGGCCACATCGACCACCTGGCACGCGTCAACCGAACGGTGCTGCTGAACATATGACTCTATCTCGGCCGGTGCGACGAGATACCCCCCCAACCGAAGGACGTCTCGCATTCGCCCCAAAAATACGACGCTTCCGCCCGGCAATACCCGACCGAGGTCGCCGGTACGGAAAAAGCCGTCCGGCGAAAACACCTCCTCTGTTGCACGCTCATCGCCAAAATATCCAAGCATAAGGCTGGGCCCTTTCAGCTCGAGCTCCCCTGCGGTGCCAGGCCCCACCAATTTCCCCGTCGAGATGTCGCGGACGCGAACCTGAGCGGTGGGTGCTACCAAAAGACCACCAGCCACGGCTCTTCCAGGTAGCTCCGCCCGTATCGATTGATGCGTGAAGATCGCCTGCATCTCGCTTGATCCATAGATGCCAACGAGACGTACTCCCCTTTGCGAGAGCTGCGATGGAAGATCCGATAGCTCAGGGGAAAAGCTTCCAAAGCTAGCCCACTGGAGCGAGGGGAATGGAATTTGTCCCGCCGGTTCTGCAAAGAGACGTGCCAGCATTTCATCCGAGGCGCATAGAGTCGTTACCTTGTTCGCCCGAATAAGTTCTGCTGCGCCTTTTGCGTCGAAGCTCGCTTGCATCACCAAACAGGAACCCGATGCCAAGGCAGCCATTGCCTGAACGAATCCAAAGATTCCGCATAGGGGCAAACACAGCAGTTGGACGCTGTCAGGTGAATAAGCAGCGGCCTTGGCAACCCAGCTTGCATGCGTGACGATCGCCTGTTGGCTATGAAGGACGAACTTTGGAACGCTCGTCGTACCGGACGTAGTGAAGATGTTGGAGCCAAGGGTCGAACTGCCCAAGTCGACGGCAACCGGGGGCGCCTTTGCAAGCTCAGCGTAAGATATTGCGCGCTTGCCTAAGCGCTCGCGGACCAGATGTGCGTCGTCCTCACCGTAGAGCACCACCGTTTCGAGTGGCTCTAACAAATTGGGATCGATTTCATGCAGCGTGCTGATAAAATCGAACCCCCTGAAGCTGGGCCTTATCACAAGCATTTTTGAGCCAGATCGCGCGATAACGTCTCCCACTTCGTGACTGCGAAATCGAGGATTGATAGCCACGAGGATTGCCCCAAGCATTGCCGATGCGAAGTGAAGCGCCAGCCACGCCGGCGCGTTGGGCATCCAGATGGCGACCCGGTCTCCCGATCGCACGCCGAGCGCGGATAAGCCGTTTGCGACGCAGGCGCTTTCATGCAGCAAATCGGCAAAACTCAGCGTCCGATCATTCCACACAACAGCAGGCCGTGAAGCGTACGCTTCCGCCGCTCGCACAAGAAATTTGCCCAAGGTCGTAGAATCAGGATCGCGTTCGTTCGAGCTGGAGGCGGCGCCGATCATTACCCAATCTCCATAGCCGACTGTCATCAATACGGATGGCGCGTGCTAATCGTAAGTATGCTTCACGCGCTAGCGCTCCCAGCGCAGCCATCCGAACCTGGAGCACACAATAGCCGCGTCGCTCTCTTGCTGCTCGCGAGATTCGGACGCCTATGTAGATTTTGAAACCGCTCAGCTCCTGCATGATGGTTCGCTTGGGAGCTACGAATTCGATGACTTAAGCTCACAGCGAGCGTCACCATGCGACTAGGGCTTCATGAAGTGCGGGCATCCCTGAACGATCAACGCGATGAGGCTTGCCAAGAATGCGCCGCCATCGGCTCAAAACGGCGCGATCTGCTGAAAAGCAAGTAGCGTTTGGTGCACGCCCGCAGACCTTCGCTAAGAGGCCGCGAGGTTCGCCGTTGCGGCAACCGAGGATCGAACGGCCCGCCGCTCTGCCTCGGAAACGTTCTGCGCGTACCATAGATACTGCGCAGCATAGGCGCGCCACGGTCGCCATGATTCAATATGGGTCGACAATTCGTGGTCTGGAACGCGCTCTTGGCCAAACAATCGCGAAAACTCATCGATCCCTGACGGAAATGCATCCGGCTCGCAGAATTGCCGCATAGCGATGTATTGCGCTATCGCATCACCAATTTCCGGGATTTCGCGAAGCTGGGCAATCATGTCTTCGAGACTTTGCCCCGTCCTGAACGGATCCCTGCCGCTCGATGCCATGCGCGCCAATTCTGAAATCGCCGACGCCTTGGCGCAGGGTATACCGAGTTCAGTGAGGTCGGCCGTCGCAAGAGCTTTTGGAAGCGGGAATATTCGCCTGAGGCCATCTTTCCCTAATCCCGTCACCGCCTGCGATGCCCCATAGGTACTCACGACCTTCCTGATGCTGGTCTTTGCTTGCGGATCCGTATTCCCGTCGCCGAGGATCGTCCTAACCGCGAACTCGAACCCATCCCATGCGCCTGAAACCCGCAATCCAGGCCACGCGGCTACGAGAGGCGCGAGTAACGTGTCTTGCGCGAGGTGACGCGCTATCGGTTCGGGGTCGGCAGAAAGATCAAAGACGCGCCGCAGCCGCGTGAGGATGGCTGGCAACGTCGCAAGCCGTGGGAATTGCACGACGGCTTCCAACGCATGGTCGGCCGATGGACGAACAGTGATGGACCCGATTGCTCCATCCAGGCCGATGGTGCGGCAATAGGCAAGCCCGTCAACCAGTTCAACCTCGGGAATTGCGTAGGTCTGAAGATAGCGGAGAATAGCGGCCCAATCATATGGCGGCCGATAACTGAGATGGAGTGTAATTTCGGTGGAGGGGGTGGCCGCTGATGCAGGCGGTTTGGTATGGCGCAGAGAATTAGGAGGACGTCCGTAGAGCCGCTGAAAGACCTCGTTAAATTGGCGCACGCTGCCGAACCCGGCAGCCAAAGCCACGTCCGTCATCGAAAGCTGCGTGTCATGAATGAGCTGCTTCGCAAGTAAGACTCTACGCGTTTGCGCGACTGTGATCGGCGACGCTCCGAGGTGCTTGTCGAATAACCGACGAAGCTGGCGCTCGCCAACTCCTAGCTGGCTGGCAAGATCGCTCATGCTTGCGGCGTCGAGCGCGCCGGCTTCAATCAGCGACAGGGCACGCGAGACAGTGTTCGCAGTTCCCCGCCAGGCGCCGAAGTCTGGCGCAGTTTCAGGGCGGCACCGTAAGCACGGACGGAATTTCGCTTCCTGCGCCTCCGCCGCCGAACGGAAGAACATAACGTTTTCGATCTTGGGGGTGCGCGCGGGACAGATCGGCCGGCAGTATATGCCGGTGGTCCGCACTCCAATAAACAGCCGACCGTCAAACCGGACGTCTCTCGTCGCTATTGCACGGTAGCATGCGGCGTGATCGAGATCCATAATTCCGCAAATATTGCACGGAACACACCTCTCGTCTCGCTGTTTTCGGACACTATCAAAAGTGGTAAGACGAAGTGGGATTGACCCGGTTCGATGGACGGTTTGGGGGCTTACGGACTACGTCTTGGCCATGACGGGTTGCATGGTGGCTTCATAGGTCATGGGCGAGCGATAGCCCAGCCCCGAATGCAGCCGCACTGGGTTATACCAGCCCTCGATGTAGCTGAAGCACGCCATCTTGGCCTCGGCCTGAGACGCGAACCGGCGGCGGCTGAGCAGCTCTGCTTCGAGGGTGGAGAAGAAGCTCTCGGCCATGGCATTGTCATAGGCGTCGCCGACCGACCCCATCGAGGGCCGGACGCCTGCTTCGCTACATCGTTTGCCGAACGCCAATGACGTATATTGCTTGGGTTCAACTGGTCGTCGCAACAACAGGCTGAACCGATTGTAGCACCTGGTCAAACATCTCGGCAGGCGTTCGCCAGCCCAACGTCTTCCGTGGCCTGGTATTGAGTGCCATGGCCACAGCGGCAAGCTCGTCCGCACTGTGCAGGCATAGGTCCGTACCCTTCGGGAAATACTGCCGCAGCCAGGGCTGTTCAACGCTGTCGTTTTGCTATTACTGAGTCTGCCCTACAACACCTGATGGTCGAAGTGCGGCGGCTGATCGCGAGGGGGTTCCCGAGCCGGCCATTGTCTGACCCTTGAGGCGGCAATTGGGATGAGGTTGCCGTGGCTGTTTTTTCACCGTTGTTGGACGTGCTGGCGGACGTCCCTGATCCGCGCCGGGCGGAGGGCAAGCTCTACAAGCTGCCCCACGTGCTGCTGTTCGCCATCCTCGCCATCGTGGCCGGCTGCAACTCGTATCGCGGCATCGTCACGTTCATCGACGTCCATCGCCACAGGCTGAACGCGGCGTTTGGCCTGAAATGGCGACGGGCACCCGCACACACTGCCATCCGCTACATCCTCCAGGGGCTCGATCCAGCCGGGGTAGAGGCGGCCTTCCGCCGCCATGCCGCCCTGCTGCAGGCGGCGTGCGCCACACCGGGGCAGGGCAGCGTCGCTCTCGATGGCAAGACGCTGCGTGGCAGTTTCGACAAGTTCCACGACCGCGCTGCGGCACAGGTGCTGAGCGCATTCGCCACCGACACCGCGCTCGTGCTCGCCCATATCGACATCGCCGAAAAGTCCAACGAGATCCCGGCGGCGCAGGCCTTGCTGGCCGAACTCGGCCTCGCCCCGGGCGCCATCGTCACACTCGACGCAATGCACTGCCAAAAAAACATTTTGAGGCCGCAGCAGCAGTCGACATCGAGCTGATCGTCGGGGTCAAGGACAACCAGCCGACCCTGCACCAAACAATCCAAGAGATATCGGCCACCACGGCACCGCTCGGGTCTGCCCACAGCCACGACAAGGACCGTAACCGCGACGAACGCCGCACCGTCACCATCTTCGATCCCGCCAACAAGCTGGCCGATACCGACTGGCATCCGCACGTCGCCGCCATCATCCAGGTCGAGCGCCACGTCTACACCCGCAACGCCAAAACCGGGCTGCTGCGCTACTCCGCTGAGACGGCCTTTTACATCTCGAACACGCCGGTCACCGCCGCCCGTGCTGCAGAGGTCATCCGCGCGCACTGGGCGATTGAGAATACCTCCCACTACAGCCGCGATGTCACCTTGGGCGAAGACCGCTCACGCATCCGCACCAACCCAGGCGTATTCGCCCGACTGCGCAGCTTCGCCTTCAACATCCTCAAGGCAAACCAGACTAACACGCTCAGCCAGGACCGCTATCGCGCCGCTCTGGCAGGCATCAAAAACCTGCTCAGAATGCTCGCTGTTTCGTAGCGTTGAACAGCCCTGCCTCGTGCCCGACGTGGATCAGGAACGTCCGCCAGCACATCCAGCGAAATCCACGTCAACACCATGGAGGGCTTTTGGTCCTTGCTGCGCTCCTGGCTCCGCCCGCACCGAGGCGTCTCGCAGGACAAGTTGCCGTCTTACCTCGGCTTCTTCGAATTCGTGTGCAACGCGCGTCGACGCGGTAAAGCCCTGCTCAGCGCGATCAAAGCCAGCCTGGTTGCATAACGAACTCCTCACCACCCCGGAACCCATTAAGAGCCCCAGGGGTTTGCCGATGCGGTGCGCGACCATGTGGCGGCGGCACCGGTCAAGCATATGGATGAGACCGGCTTCCGGATCGGCGGCAAGACGCAGTGGCTGCACATCGCCTCGACGGTCTGGCTCACCTTCTACCGCG
>JAABUP010004891.1_pt1 | contig 21340 bp, 26 predicted proteins | sample 5559201 | NCBI WGS metagenome assembly JAABUP01 (sample SAMN10711887, study PRJNA513373) | rock metagenome | isolation source: Antarctica rocks | place: Antarctica
CGACCGGCGTTGGCGCGCCGATCTGGCTTGAGACCGGAAAGATCACCGGGAGGGTACGACCCCTCCCAGCAGGTCAGCCGCTTCGGCTGGCCGATCCACAGGTTTCAAGCATTGCTCGTCCGAGATAGCAGGACGAGGTAGCCGTGCTGGACACCGCTATCAGCCAACTTCCTTTGGTCGGCCAGGAGGTGCGAGTCCCAGTACCCAAGACCCATCTCGATCACGATCGAAGCAGCAATTCGTCCAAAGCGGAACTGCTCAAGGGTTGCGTGTTCGAGTTGGTTGGGCGTCAGTATCGCGACGTCGAACGACCCGCGCTTGGTGCCCGGCTGGGCGATCGTCTCGGGCCACTCCTTGTGGATCAGTTGCGTCTTGAAGCCGCTGGCTCCGATGGGGTAAGAGCCTGCGAGGTGTTTCGACTCGCTGAGCAGTTGCATAAGGTGGACGTGCCACGAGTGCTCGACTCGATGGATGTAGGGCTGCTGCCCGAAACCCGTCACCAGCTCAGCTATCGCCGCCTCTACTTCCTTCACTGCCTCGGCTACCCAGGCGTCCCCGATAGCGGGGTCCGGCACCAGGTCAGGCAGCCGGCCTTTGGCCGTCAGCGCTTCGTCGGGCGGAAGGTCACCAGCGGTCGGCGTGGCCTCGAGAGTCATCCTGCGATCATGCTCCCGCTGATCTGCTGGCGTGATTTGAAGGGAACCTGTGTCCTCCAACCTTCCGATCCGAAGCTGCGGGAGTAGCCGTCCCAGCGGGTCCACAAAGAGCCATCTGCGCTGACCATCAGCACTGCACCGTTCAGGCAAGTCCCCCCTGATTTGCTCAAGTGCGGCTACGCGGCTGCAGCGGTGGCTACAAATCGGGCTTCCGCGATGCTGATGGCGAGGCGGCTGAGGACGGTCAAGGTCAGCGCGGGCGCTCGGTCGCGGCCTGAGCGGAGTCTGTCCCCGGCTGCGTGCGTCGTACGCAGGTTCTTGCTGTCCTGATGAGTACGGCGGCGGGAGCTGCTAGGCGTCCCGCGAGGTCGGGGTCGGCGAGTTCGGCCTCGCGCATCAGTGCTTGGACCGCCGCTTGGAAGGCGCTAGAGAGCTGAACGTCATCGAGGCCAGCCACAAGCGTCCCGGCGAGCAGGTTAAGGACCGCTTCCGGCAGATCGTCAACGCCCCTTCCCTCATACGACGGAAGGCCGTGGCGCCTGCACGCGAGGGCAGTCACCTGCTCGCGGATCCCGTCGATCATGTAGGCCGCCTGCCATCGGCGCGCCCTGGCGATGCTTGAACGTCCGTGAAGGGCGTACAGCCAGCCCATTCCGATCATTGAGTTGGTCGACGCCTTGGTCACGGGCACCGGCTCGTTGGCCTGACCGAATAAGAGCCGGAAGGCCGGGCCGTTCGCGGCGAAACGCGGTGACGGCCAGAAGGAAAGATCCACCTGCAACGATGACCGGAGCAGGAACACGCGGAACAGGGTGCCGTTTGCCCAGACATCGAGATGGTGCATTGCTTGGTGCTCGGCGTACATCCGCTCGGTCCAGGCGTCAACGACTGCGTCGGGTTCCAGGCCCTCTGCAAGTCGAGGGGCGAGGTCGATGTCAGACCATTCGTCCTCGGCGTCGAGGGCCGCGCTTCCTACTAAAGCCGCTGCCGCGATCCGTGCGTCGGTACGCGCGTCAGCGACTAAGCGGTCTTGGAGATTGAGGCGCTCAGGGACGGTGAACACGATGGGACCATACGATCGAGCAGCGTCAGGACTTCATGGCCGTAGTCGTCTCGGGTCTAGCCCGTACGAGGCGTACCCGGTCTCCTACCCATGACGGACAGGGACCTGAGAGGCGAGCCACACTGCCAGAGAGGGGATGCCAGCTCCTTGACCAGCAATGCCCGCTTCTGATCTGAGAGTGTCCTGCCTGGGTTAACCGCCGGTGCCCGCAGATGCCCTCCGGCCCGCGCTGTTACGGGCACGCTGCGGGCACGTTCGGTCGACCTGCCCTCCGCGCGCCGTCAGCGGCTCCACCTGACCTCACGCCCACCACCCCTGCCATGAGCGGTTCGGCGGGGCAGCCAACCTTCGGACTCGCCCCTCGCAAGCGCACCCGGGCGGATAGCATCATCCTGCTTAAACTGCACAGCTACACCAGAAGGCGAGTGGTTTTAGCGCTTGAGAGCGCATGCGGCGAGGCGCCAGCGTGTCGATGCGCTGGGCCTTGTCGCTAGCGCCTTCCTTCTCGTGGCTGGCGTCGTGATGCTCGGTGGCAGCGTCTACAAGACGCCGATCTGAGGTGGGTAGCCCGACATCGCCGGAGTCGCGGCGGATCTGAAGACCGGCTCCGGGCGGCCGCTGTCGGGAGCTGGGTGGCCGGGTTTAGTCGGCGAAGAGGTGTTGCTGGACGACACGTCGCTGGTTGGCACGACCGCGGTGATCTTCTTGCTCCCTCCCTCTGTATCGTGAACACTGAGGTCGTGGAAGCGGACCGCTGGGGGGTCCCTGCGGGCATGTTCGGGCCAGTCAACGAGGACTTCTACGGACTCGTTGGTCGCGTCGCCCTGGTGGCGACGCTTTTAGAGGATCGACTTCACGTGCTCTTCTGTTCTCTAGCCCGGGTTCCACAGGACCGTATGGCCGGCGAGCCGGGGACAGTTCTCATAAAGCAATGTATTCAGTACCTCGACCGCTTCTCGACGTGCCGTCATGACGAAGCGGCGGCGCTGTTCTCAGATGCCGAAGCCGCACTGCTGAAGCGGCACGAAGTTGTTCACAGCCTCTGGCCCTTCAGCGCGCAGGACCCCGTGCAGGGATGGCGCAGTGTGCCTAAGACGCGCCGCCAGCAACATGACCGGTCGGTCGAATGGACATCGCTCCGCGCGGACGAGCTCCCCGACTTGGTCTCGACTCTCGTTGATCTCGTTGATCGGTGTAGACAACTCGAGTTATGGGTGATATTGCCTACTCCGTAGTCGGCGGCGATGGCCACTTAGCGACCGGTGGGATACCGCTCCCGAATGCCCTGCATCGAGGCCGCGCTCTCTCAACCTGCGAAGTCAGCCTGGACCCTCGGTCCACTCCATCCGAAGGAGTCCAGCATTGCCAAGGTAGGAGCATTCTTTGGGTCGGTCGAGAGCCACGACCTGACTTTGGTTCGCGTCTCACCCGCCTGCAGGGCGGCGAGCGCGATGACGCGTCGCGCGTGCGGTGTACTCGATCGTCGGAAAGCATCACGACAAGCGGCTCGGGCCTCATCCTTATCCCGTGACGCAAGACGCTGGGCGGCAACGGCGAGGAGGGGAAGGCCGGTAAGCCGGCTGCCTTAGTTCGAATTCGGTTATGTCTGGCACGGCTTTGTCAGTCATCTGCCCCCAGTTCTGCCCCCACGTGATTCTCCCGCCCGGGGGTGTCCTACATGGAGGCTGCTCTATGGAGCCGAGGCGCCTCTCCGGTCAAACTCGGGAGGAGGTGTCGTCCGCCCCCAGTGCTTCCTGCAGCAGGTTGGCAGGGAGCGTGCGAGTCATATTCGCGGGGTTCATGGCATGTCGTCGATTGCTAGCGGGTGCACGAAACGATCGCCCTTGGTCATTCCAGCGGTGGCCCTGATATTTGCGGAGCAGCAGACGAGGTGAGGATTGAACAGGACGGGGCGACCGTCTGGTCGATCGATAGCGGGCTGCGGGGCGCCATGCTCGAGTAGCCCCAGGCCGAGCGTGAACGTCGCGACGGGGTAGCGCTGAGTCGCCCTTCCATCTTTCAGGGGTTGAGACGCGCAACTTCCCCCTCCCTCGCCACACGGCGGACAGCAGCCTCCACTGTCGGCGCGGAGAAAGCGGATCTTGCACTAGTTTGAGTAGCTGTAGAATGGCTTGCAGTTTTGGTAGCTACTTGAAAGAAGCCCGGCATGGAGCCAACGGAAGCAGTTAACGTCCTCGAGGTCGCGTTCAGGGAACTGATTCGCGTCGTTTGGGGCGATGAATGGAAGATGAAAAGTAAGGTGGATGTAACGAACCTGGAGCAGAAGCACCGCGCGGAATCCGCAAAGCGTCGAGGTGCTGTGGTGAGTTCCGACCTTCTTGATTACACGGAGTTCACGCAGCTCGGCAAAATGTTACTTGACAACTGGCCCGACTTTGCTGAAGCCCTAGGGAAGAGAAAGTACATCGAAGTATATATTGATCGACTGAACGGACTCCGAAATGCACCTATGCACAGCCGGGTGCTGCTGCCCTTTGAACGGGACCTTCTTGCGGGAATGGTCGGAGAGATCGTGAACCTAGTGACAATCTATCGAAGTCAAAGGTCCCCCGACGCGGAATATTACCCCGTGATTGACTCTGTCGACGATTCGTTTGGCAACAAAAGTCCGCGTATCGGTATTATGGCGTCTGGTCTCCACTTAAGGGTTGGGGAGACGGTGTCCTTTAATTGTTCGGCCACCGATCCGCAGGCAAGAGAGTTAATCTGGGATGCAACCGTTATTCAGGGAGCCAGACAGCGAGAGATTCTGTCGGACGGGCGTGGAGCCGTTGTGAATGTCACCTGGCTCGTCGACGAGACTGATGTGGGCGAGAAAGTGTCGGTTCTCGTACGGGTCCGGTCAACTGGCAAATACCACCGCACGTCAGGCTGGGATGATTCACGGCTCCTTATCTACTCCGTGCTGCCGCCGGCCGCCGACGAAATTTAGCGTGTGAACGCTAGCGATTTGAGTAACTTCGATACACCGTCGCCGTATTCTTTCTGACGTGTCCCACCGGTCGACGGTCGCACGCGACGTCGCAAGATGGTGATCTTTGGTGGTGGGTCGGGGTTGGCGTCGCAGGCCGGGCGCAGCTGCTGGCCGAGTTGGCCGAGCTGCCAGACTGGGCCGGGGGTCAGCGGCGGGATCGCCGACGTGCTCGGGTGCTGCGCCCGCGCCGGGCCGGCCACGACCCGGGTCAGGTCCCGGCCGACCTCGCAGTAATGCTCGCCGATGGGGTGCACCGTCTAAGACCTCGGAGTGCTGCGGCACCAGCCGGTCTCAGCGCGTGGAGTGTTGCGGCGAGAGTCTGTTCCACCTGCTGATCCGTAGTTGCGGGTCGGTCCGTCTCGATGGGTGCGCGTGCGTCTATCTCTGCTCCTCAGGGACGTGCCTCAGTTTGAGGGAGTCCGGTGTCTGGTTCGGCCTTGTCTGAGCGGGTGGCTACAGACGTGGCTACACCGGCCTCACGTCGTCTCGGGGGTATCGCACAAGTCGTCGCCGCACTGCGTGTGAGGATCAGAGTTCTGGCGCCCGTGGTGATCGGTCGCGAGCGGATCGGGAGGTCTCGGTGAGCCGCATCTGGTCGCAACACATGGACCGCCACCCGAGCAGGACCGGCGCACCTGAGCAGGTAGCCGGGATCGGGGCAGGGTCTACTCCGTGTCCTGACGCGGGGAGGACCCTCACCTCGATAACATCCCGGGATGCCTGAGGCGTCTCTAGATCTAGACTTTTCGCCCGACGGTCGGCTGTCGACTTGCTCGAGGGGATCCTTCTAGAAGATGCTCCGGAGGAGCGTGTACGCCAACGCTTTCTGAAGGTCCTTCACTATGAATATGGCTATCCTAAGACCGTTATGCGTCGTGAGGTGCGGATCATGGCGGGGGTCAACGAAGCGGTCGATCACGCCGGGAACCCGATTCGCGCCGACATCGTCGTGTATAGAACTGCCGCTGCTGCCGCAAGTCGCAACCAGGGACAAATTAAGTTCGTCGTCGAATGCAAGCGACCCGATGTGGAGAGCGGGTACAACCAGCTGGTCTCGTACATCTATAACACGAGCGCCGCGGGTGGCGTTTGGACAAATGGGGCAGACGACGTCCAGGCTTTTAGGCGCCTGACTACGGGCGACAACGCACTAGAGCCTGCCCTTGGCATACCGCGCCAGCCCGAGGGTTGGGATGCGGTCGGCAGGCGCCGGCGGGATCAGCTGACGCGCCCTCGGGACGTTCGACGCCTGTTGCGGTTGTGTCACAACAAGTTGCACGGCATCGGGATCGACGCCGACGAAGAGGACCTCACCATGGACATGGTGCGTATTGTCCTTGCAAAGGCCGCTGATGAAGTGGGCAGTGGTCCTCTACCGGAGTTCTACTGCACCCCAGAAGAATACCGAACCGCCAAGGGCCGAGAGGCCGTCGCGACCCGGATTCAGAGTCTCTTCCGTCGCTTCGCAGACGAGAACCCGGGTGTCTTTCAGGAACACGAAAAGATCAGCGTCTCTCCCACGGCGATCACGCAGGTGGTCGCTGTTCTACAGCCCTACTCCATCATGACGCGCCTCGAGGACGCAGATGAATGGGATATTATGGGGGCCGCGTACGAACAGTACACGGCCACTCACTTGAAGCGCCAGCGAGGGCAATTCTTCACGAATCGCCTGGTCGTTGACTTCATGGTCAGAGCTCTAGATCCGGGTCCGGGCGTCCGTGCTCTCGATCCGGCGGGCGGATCTGGTGGATTCGTCACTTCGATTCTTCGGCACGTGAGACATCGGGTCCTCGAGAGTGCCGCGAATGAGACGGCGCGGGAGCACCAGTTGTCTAACCTGCGACAACGTCTATTTCTGGTGGAGGTCAGTCCTCGCCTGGTGAAGATTGCGAAGACGGCGATGCTCCTGAACGGGGACGGCCACTCTGGTATGACCCGCGGCAACAGCCTGGGGCCGTACTCGGAGCTGGATGACTGGATCAAAGCTCGATGTGGGCGTCATCAGCCGAACTTCATTCTGACGAATCCGCCGTTCGCTGGGACCGGCGAGGGCCAAGTCAGCGATCCCGAGACGCTGTCGCAGTACAGCGTCGGACACCGGTGGACTACCACCGAGGAGGGCTACGTTCAGACCGATGAGCTCATCGGCGAGGGCTGCCCGCCAGAGATGCTGTTTTTCGAACGCTGTCTAGACTGGCTTGCACCTGGAGGGCTCCTCGGAATTGTCATGCCGAAGAGCTTTCTTGACACCGCTACGTATAAGCCTGCACGTCAGCTGCTTTTTAACAGCGCTCGGCTGCTTGGCGTAATTAACTGCCACAAAAATACGTTTCAGCCGGACACTGGTGTTCGCACCTGCCTCGTCCTTCTGCGTAAGAACGCGGATGAAGAAGTCGTCGAGGGCGCCTACTCGGTCTTCATGTCGATTTCACGGAAAGTTGGTCGCGACAGCGAGGGAAGACCTATCTTTAAACTTGATGCCGCTGGCGACACTACCCCTGAAATCGACCACGATCTAGACGCCATCCTGGAATCTTACCGGCAGCTGCAGGCGGGAATGTTGGAGCCGAGCGAATACCGGTTCAGCGTCGACGTAAGTGACGTTGACGATGCCCTTAACATCAATCCTCAGCGTTACTTGCCTCACTTGAACGATTCGCTTCGAGGAGTTCAGGCCCTCGATGGTCGGGACGGTTGGACGGTTACGTCGCTTTCCCAACTAGAGGTCGGTACTAAGATTTATAAAGGGCCACGACTCCGTATGGACAACATTATTGTCGAGTCGCCAGCAGACGGACTCCAAACCGAGGCTTACTACACCCCGTCTGCGGTCCTTCAGGATAAGAGGGACAGCGTCAAGTGGCTGGACATGAGCCGTGCTACACCCAAGCAGAAACGCGACTACGATGCTGTGAGAGTCCAGACAGGAGACTTACTGATTACGCGTTCTGGATCTATTGGGCGAGTTGCCTACATCACGTCGCGGCTCGACGGTGCTATTGTCTCTGATGACGCTATCCGAGTAAGGATCCAGAACACGGATCTTCGAGCGTACGCGTACGCATGGCTCCAGACATAAGCTGCTCAAAATCAGTTGCTCATCAATGAATACGGGGCCGTGCAGCGGCACCTGGAGCCTTCACACGTCGCGGACTTGCTGATTCCGGTGCCCGACGATTGGAAGGTCGTGCGCGCGGTTGTCAGATCGGCAGAGGCTTTCTTCCGAAGCAAAGAAACTGCGGACGAAGCATCCGAAGCTATGCTTATCGGTCTGACGGAAGCCGTCCCCGAGCCACAAGTTGAAACGAGCGCAGGAGAAATCGTGGGCAGCCCCGTCGACACCGGGCCCGCCGATCCCATCCGCTGATTGCATGACTATGCAGATTAAGGAGGCAAGCGAGGCTGGGCCCCGTGTGCACTCCTGGTTTGTTGCACGGGCTACGAACAGTGACTCCATAGTTCGATGAGCGGCCGAGGACGGGCCGACGAAGGAGGACCGCCCGCAGGTTGCTGGGTGGCGAAGACGCCCTCTTGATCCCGTACAGACGTTTGTCACACAAGGCTGGCCCTCGTGACAGTGATGAGCCGCGTTACGCGCGTCCCCGGTGACCACGGTGCTCGGTGGCAAGGGCGCGAAGCGTCCGCGGCAGTTTGCTGTCATTGATCAGACGTCAGGCGGACTGGCGACGAGCGGAACCCGGTCGAGCAGATTCCATCGATAGGCACGGTTCCGGCGTTCGAGAAGAACCAAATCGCAGTGGTCGATGCGAACCGTGACACGCGGTAGAGCGCGTAGACGCTCGACGACGTGTTGGAGCGGGCGTGCGGGAACGGCGGTGTTGCAGTAGCCGACGCCGATGTGCGGTCGGAACTCGGCGCGACGTGGTGCCGGCGGGGTGTTCCTGGTCGTCTTCAAAGCGCCGTGAAGCGCTGATCTCAAGTCCTTCACCGAATGCCACGGATCGACACTGAGTCGGATGGCCCCAGCCGAACCGGCTAAGGGCCCGACTTCGAGCTCGAACGGTGCGATTGATTGGACTGCGCGGAGGGCCGCGGCCTGCGCCGCAGTGACGTCGCGAGCGGCGATCTCGTCCTCGAAGCCGAGTCGCTGCACGGTCAGGTGCAGATGGTCAAGCGGCACGAGGTCGAGGTAGGGCAGATCTAGCTTTGTCTGACAGCGAGCTGCCAGCTCGATCACTCGAGCATCGTCGAACGTCAGGTACCAGTAGTAGGCGCGCCGGCCATCGATCCAGCCCGGACGATCCCAGTGGTTCTTCATCGACTCGAGGCGGCAGAAAGCCTCCCACTCGCTAGTGGGTCCGGGGACGGGGACGGTGAGGCCGCCAGCTTCAGCTTTCACTCTCGTAAGGTCACACGGTAGAGGGTCGACGTCAGCTGGTCCAGTTCTGGGATCGGCCCAAAGCGGGCGGCTGAGGTCAAGAAGTCATTGCTGCGCTGCAGGACCGACGTGATCGGTCGGTCGGCTGAGATGGTGAGGGCCTCAGAGACCAGTGCCGAGGCCCTCTCAACCTGGGGCTGTGCGATCTCGATCAAGGATCGGGCGACGTCGAGGCGGATGAGTGACTGGCTCCACACCGACTTGGAGGCTTCGCATGCAGGCAGTGCGGCGGCGGCGTGCTGCTCGACTTGGGCGTGGTCGCCCAAGTCCACATGGACGGTGGCCGCGTTGGCGGCGGTGCGAGCGTGGCCGTAGGGGCCGAAGGAGATGCACGAGGTGATGCCGGAGGTGGTGTCGCAGCGGGAGGCGGCTGCGAAGGCCAGCTCCACTGCGTTGCGGGCGCCGCGGGCGTCACCGAGACGTGCGAGTGCTCGTGCTTCCCCGTTGATGGCGAGACGGATGGCTTGCGGGCCCCCACGGGCGTAGCGCTGGCCGTCCTGGGCGGTTGCCAGGGCGGCGCGGTAGTCACCGGCGTAGTAGGCGGACAGGCTTGCTGTGCCTCGGCTCCAGGCTTGCAGCTCGAGGTCGTCGGCGTAGCCGGCCAAGGCGAAGGCTTCGGCGCAGTAGGCGTCGGCGAGCTTGAAGCGCCCAAGGTTCACCGACATGTATCCCAGCAGCCCCGAGAGCCGGCCGGCCACGCGGAACAGGCGCTGTTGGCGTCCCGGCGGTTGGGGGGTCCGCAGCTGGTGTTCGATCTGCCGCCGACGTCGGGTGCTCGCGCCGATCAGCTTGGACGGACCAGCAGTCTCGTAGTCATCAACGATGACGTCGATGAACCCCTCGAGTGCGTTCAACTGTTCGGCGCTGGTCGGCGAGGAGGCAAGCCATGCCATCCGCTCAGCCACCTCGGCGGGGGAGTCGAAGCCATTGTCGTTGGCCGGCTCGAAGGTGTGGGTCGAGTGCGCTGGGCTCACGGCAACGGTGCCAAGCACGGCGCTCAGCAGCCGCCGGTAGAACGGTGAGGGAGTTTTCGCTGCCCGTTCCCACTTGGAGACCATGTCCGCGTTGACGCCTACCTGCCGACGGTGCTGATCCCATGCTGCCCGGGCGATGCCGTCGGCGAGTTCTTGCTGCGTCCAGCCCTTGCCTTCGCGTCGGGCTCTTATGGAGCCGAGAGCCGTTGTCGTCACACGCCCTCACCTCCACCTGACGACGCAGGCCGTTGTACCGCTCTGTCAACGTAACTGGACTGGCTGGGTGACTCCAGCGGGACTAGCAACGGGACTAGCTGCGGACTAGCGGCCGGACCTTCTCGGCCGGCAGCGGCCGAGTTGTGCTGGTTGGGCAGCGCCAGGCTGCCCGAGCTGATGGAGGCACGATGAAGAACCTGCCGATCGACACGTCGGGGATGACGTTGCTGTGCGCTGCGGCGCCGGTGGCGGTGGTGGACTTCGAGTCCAAGCGGCCCAAGGCCGATGAGAATGGGCTGCCGCTGTTCACGGTGCAGCTGGTGGTGCTGCACGACGGCGGCGCGGAGATTATGCCGGTCCGACTCTCCGGCGCTCCGTCGGGCCGGTTGCTGCAGGGCACCCCGGTGGTGGTCGCGGGGCTGGTGGCGACGGCGTGGGCGATGGGCGAGCGGTCCGGGGTGTCGTTCCGCGCAGACCGGATCGAGCCCACCGCACCGGCCGCTTCAACGGCGGCCGCCGCGGGCAACGGTTCGGCCGCGGCGAGCCCGGCGGGGAAGTGAGCCGGCGATGCGCTTCAAGGTCGTGCTTGTCATGCTGCTGATCGCCGCGCTTGCCCCGGCGCTGTTCGTCCAAGTCGCCCACGCCTCTGTGACCGGGGTGCTGTCGATGCTGCAGCAGCTCGTCGCCGGAGGCGGGCATGCCTAACCCCAGCTACCCCGTGGGCGGTGCCTACGGCCCGTCGAGGCCGGCACCGGCGCCGACGCTGTTCGACCTGGTGCTGCGCACCGTGGCGGGGGTCTGGGTCGAGCTGACCCTGACCGGTTTGCTGCTCGCACCGGCGGTGCTGCTCGACGGGTTGGTCCGTCCACTGGCCGGCGTCGCCCTGGTCGTCGTCGTCGTCGTTGTCGTGCTCGCCGTTCCGGTGCTGCGCGCCTTGCTGGGCCGCCTGCTCCACGGGCGGATCGTGCGCCGTCAGTTCAACCACGCGGTCCGGGCCTGTTTGATCTGGACCTACCGGGACCAGACCCCCAAGGTCCGAAAGCTCGAACGGGTCCCGGCCGGGGAGATGCTGCACGTCGCGGTCCCCGTTGGCGGCGCCATCACCGACTTGCAGAACTCCGCCGAGACGCTCGCGGCTGCACTTCAGGTCCGTGAGGTCCGGATCGACCGGGACCCGGGCAACGCCCGCCGCGGCACCGTGGCCCTGGTCCGCCGCGACCCGCTCACCCAACCGGCACCGGTCTGGCCGCAGCTTGAGCAGGGTCGGTTGGACCTGTGGGCCCCGGTACCCGTCGGCGTCGACGACACGGGACGCCAAGTAGCTCTGTCGTTGCCGGAACGCAACGTGCTGCTCGGCGGTGAACCAGGTGCGGGCAAGTCGGCGGCACTGTCGCTGCTGGTGGCAACCGCTGCTTTGGACCCTGGTGTGCGGCTGCACCTGTTCGACGGCAAGCTCGTCGAACTTGCCTGCTGGGCCGGCGTCGCCGACCACTCAGTAGGCCCGGACACCGAACACGCCAACCTGGTGCTGTCAGCGTTGCAGCAGGAGATGGAGACCCGCTACCTCGCTCTGCTGGCGAACAAGGCTCGCAAGGTCACCCCGCGGATGGGACTACCGCTGCACGTGCTGGTCGTCGACGAGTTGGCTCATTACCTGCTGGCACCGGATCGCAAGGTCCGGACCGAGTTCGCCGAGCTGCTGCGCGACCTGGTCGCCCGCGGCCGGGCAGCCGGGCTGGTTGTGATCGCGGCGACCCAGAAGCCGGCGCATGACGTCATCCCGACCGCGCTGCGGGACCTGTTCGGGGTCCGCTGGGCACTGCGGTGCAACACCCCGCAAGCCTCCGACACCATTCTCGGCTCAGGCTGGGCCTCCGCCGGACATACGGCCAGCACCATCGACCCGACCCACCGCGGCGTCGGGTACCTGCTGCACGAAGGCGGCACCCCCACCCGGCTGCGGTGTCACTACCTCGATGACAACGACCTCTCGGGGCTGGCTGACCGGGCTGAGGTCATCCGGGGGTTGGCAGCTCCTGTGCCGGTGGCTGCCGACGTCTGCGCGCCTGCAAGCGCTCCGCCGCTATGAGTACCGGGCAGGTCCGTGAACCCGCCGAGCTGCTAGGTGCCCACGGCCTGGCCGCCGCCCTCGACGGCCCGGACGACTTTCTCGAGCTAGCCGACGAGCTGAACGACAGCACCGGCCGGGTCTGCAACGAGTTGGCCGCCACCACACCGGAGCTGCTTTCGTTACCGCTGTCCTGGGACGACTGGCGACGATGCGAGGAGGAGGGCACATGACCGGCGCCGTTACTCCGGCGCTCGGGGGGTTGTCGCCGGCTGTGCGGTCGGTCCTGGCTCGCGCTGCCGGCCCTGACTACGACAAGTGGGCCGCACAGCTCAAGCACGCCGGCTACTGCCGCCGGCCAGTCCGTCTGGCCGGCTCGACGGTCACCGTGGACGAGACGACGGGGGTGGTTCGCTCGAGTTTCGACACCGCCACCGAACCGGACGGGATGCTGCTCAAGGCGTGCCGCAACCGCCGGACTACGGTCTGCCCGACCTGCGCGGAGACCTACCGGGCCGACTCCTACCAGCTCGTCGCCGCCGGCCTGGCCGGAGGAAAGACCGTGCCGGACACGGTTTCCGGCCATCCCCGGCTGTTCGTGACGTTGACGGCCCCGTCGTTTGGGTCGGTGCACTCCCGGCGGGAGACCGACACCGGGCCGGTCCGGCCCTGCCACCCGGCACCCGGACATTGCCCGCACGGCACGCGCCGTGCCTGCAACCGGCGGCACCCCGAGAGCGACGAACTGCTGGGCCAGCCGATCTGCCCCGACTGTTTCGACTACGAGGGCGCGGTGTTGTGGCAGGCCCAGACCGGTGAGCTGTGGCGCCGTACCACCATCGCCATCGTCCGCCAGCTCGCCCGTCAGGTCGGCCGCCCCGTGCGGCAGGTGCTCGGCGAGGTCCGGCTGTCCTATACCAAGGTCGTTGAGTACCAGACCCGCGGCCTGGTGCACTTCCACGCCGTCATCCGCCTCGACGCCAAACCGCCGGTCGACGACCCCCTGCTCGTGCTGGCGCCCCCGGCCGGCTACAGCGTGACGATGCTCGCCGAGGCCGTGAGAGCCGCAGCGGCGATGACGACAGCTCCGGCGCTGACTGCCGACCCTGAACGGCCGGCGAGCATCAGCTGGGGAAGCCAGGTCGACGTCCGAACAGTCACGACGCAGACCAGAGCAGACGGCGGGTCGCGTCAGATCGCGGGCTATCTGGCCAAGTACGCCACGAAGAGCACCGACGACTCCGGCGCCCTGGACCACCGCATCCGCGACCGCGACGAGATCGACACCCTGGCCATCAACGACCACCTACGCCGCCTGTTATTCACGGCGTGGCAGCTCGGCCGGCAACCACACCTTGCCGGGCTACGACTACGGGCGTGGGCGCACACCCTGGGCTACCGCGGCCACTGGGCCACCCGCAGCCGCCGATACTCCACAACGCTCAAAGTCCTTCGCCTCGCCCGGCAGAACTGGCATCGCCGGCCTGATGCCTATCCAGGGGATCAAGTGGTTCTCCTCGCTCAACTCAGCTCTTGGCGTTTCGCGGGAACCGGCTATCGGTCGGACGGTGACTCCTGGTTGGCTGAGGTGGGTGCACTCGGACGCAGGCAGGACCAGGCGCTATGTCGCCTTGAATCGGCATGCGCAGCCTGACTGCGCCATCAGAGCCGACGCCCCACATGGCCGAGGCGGGGGTCGAGGTGATGGTTCAAGAGATAGTGGACCGGGCTCCTCGGCTTACGCTCGAGCAGACATCTCGTCTCTCGGCCCTAGCCCGCTCTTCCGCTAGTGCGGGTGGGGCGTCCGCTGGTCGCTCCCGCGAATCAGGCGGTCCACGTCAGCTGCAGACGGCGTAAATCCGCGGTCGGACCCTGCAAAGTGCCGGCAGCTCGGACGGTGATGCTAGAGAAGAGCATGCGAACGATCTCCCGTCTTTCGGGCATAGTCCAGTTCTCCCAAGCGGTCGCAGGATCAACGAACATCCCCTCAGGAAGTTGCCCAGGGGAGCGATGCAAGTCGATCTCGCCGAGTCTGCGAGCGAGCGCCTCGAGGCGAGGGCGACCCACCGCGGTCGGAAGCAGTCCGTCGGCGATGAGCCCACCGATGTCGTTCCGGCGCTGCTGAAGCTCCGCCGCCTCAGCCTCGAGCGCGGACGACTCTTGTACCGGAGCTAACGATGCCTGGGCGTCAGGCTTCTGCAGTCGTGCTACAACGATCCTGCGAACTAAGTCGTCCGTCGCGGGCCGGGTGATGCGAACCGCGCACACGCCTCGTACCTGGGCCTGGTAGATGCGACCGTACTTGTCGCCTCCTCCATAGCAAGGGTGTCCGTGTTCGGCGCATCGAAGGATCGACCCGAGCAGGGTCAGCGTCTCGCGCGGTCGCCTGGACTCCCCGCGCGGGCGTCCCGCCAGCGCAGCCCGTGTCGCGCGCCAGGTAGCTACATCGACCACACCTTCAAACGCTGCTTCGCGAAGTTCTCCATCGCTGCTGACTAGCCCGGCGATCCCTGGTGACTCCAGGAGTCGCAGCACTCCCGTGTGAGTCCACCCCTGCCCTCGTCGCGGACGTACGCCTTGCTCGTTCAACTCGCGCGCGATCCGGCTCAGGGCGTCCCCACGGATCACCCTGCGAGCGATGTCGCGAACGACGGGGCCGGCGACCGGGTCCGGTTCAGGCTTGCCAGGCGTCGCTGTGGCCTGCATGCCGTACGGGATGGGCCCACGCCAGAAGCCGTTGGCTTTCGCCTGTTGGTGAGCCCTGCTCACTCGTTCCCCGGTTCTTTCGCTCTCAGCTCGGCTGACCGCCCCCAGCATGCGTGCCACCAGGCGTCCATGTGAGGTGCTGACGTCCCACGCGCCAGCTTTGATTGTTTCCACTGCCGTACCGGTGGCCTCAATCAGCTCAATGAAGTCCTCGAGTTCTCGCGGGGACCTGTGCAGGCGCTCGGGTGCCCAGGCAAGAACGGTGTCAATCCCACGAGCGCGGATCAGTTCGAGCAGACGCTCGTACCCCGGTCGTGTGCGTCCCGAGAAGGCAGAGATGTCGTTGTCTACGAGCGAAGCGACGATCGACCAGCCTCTTCGTTCGCAGAGGGCCTTGCAGTCGTCCGCCTGTCGTGTAACCCCAGCAGCGTCTCCCGCGTCGTCGCGACTGATGCGGCTGTAGACCGCTACTTTGGTCATCACCAGCTGAAGATAGCCGACAGCTGATCTGGATCAACGAGCCGGGCCGGGTGTTCGTCGCCAAGAACGGCCGCAGTGAGCTCACCACCACCATCTTGACGGCCCAGCAGCTCGATGACCTGGTCGAGCGGATGCTGCGGGCCTCCGGGCGGCGCCTCGACGTGTCCCAGCCGTTCGTCGACGCGACGATGCCCGACGGCTCACGGCTGCACGTCGTCATCCCCGATATCACCCGCCGTCACCTGGCCTTGAACATCAGGAAGTTCATCCTGCGGGCCGGCAGCATCGACGAGCTGGTCGGGCTCGGCTCGCTCCCCGCCTCGGCGGCGCGCTTCCTCGAGGCCGCCGTTGCCGCCGGGCTCAACGTCGTCGTCGCGGGCGGTACCCAGGCCGGCAAGACGACGATGCTGAACGCGCTCGCGGCGGCGGTGCCGGCCCGTGAGCGGGTCATCACCTGCGAGGAGGTGTTCGAGCTCCGCCTCTCGTCCCCGGACTGGGTGGCGATGCAGACTCGCCAACCCAGCCTGGAGGGCACCGGCGAGGTGCCGCTGCGCCGCCTGGTCAAGGAGGCGCTGCGGATGCGCCCCGACCGGCTCATGGGATAGGAGATAGGGGGGGTCAATCGCGGCTCAGAACTGTGACACTGCTCGGTTGGGGGGCGACGACGGGGTGTCCGTCTCCGGGCTCGGTCCATCGCCGCCCGCCCGCCCATCCAGCCCGTACCGAACTGTCACCTGTCGCTCGTGGGAGAAGTGCCCGGGAAGTGGTTTCGGGGCTGTGTGTGGCTCTGGGGGTCCGTTGCGGGGCATATCCGGTTTTGCCCGTTGCTGGGGTGTACTCCTGCGGCACGTGATCTTGTGCCCGCCTCGACTTGGGTGCCCTGGGCTCGGCTTCGTATTCGACCTGTGTGGTTTCGTGTCGCCCGCGCAGGCTCGATCTTCGTGCGGTTGTTGGCGGGCAAGGCGTTGCGATGTGCCTGTGTTCTTACGGGTTCCCCTGGTATTTACGGTTCCTGGTATCCAGGGTTCCTTTGGTATCCGGGTTCCCCCCGGTATTTACCGTGACGTTCCCCTTGGGGTTTACCGTACTGTCTTTCCTCGTATTTGCCGTAACGCCGCGGCTTGTGTTCCTCGCCCCTCGACCTTGCGGGTGTTCGCCGGGGTGGCTCGACCTTGCGGTGCTTGCGGGCGCTCGTGTCCCTTGGCGCCGCCCGGGTGGTTTCGTGCCGGGTCCCTTCGTGTGGGCTCGACCTTGCGGTGCTTGCGGGCGCTCGTGTCCCTTGGCGCCGCCCGGGTGGTTTCGTGCCGGGTCCCTTCGTGTGGGCTCGACCTTGTGGCCCTCGAACTCGTGCAGCTCGCGGCAGGGGCTCGTGGGCTGGTCGACCTCGCGGGTTCGTGCCGGCTCGACCTCAATGCAGCTCGCGGGCTCCTCGTGCAGCCGCGGGGCGGCTCGACCTCGTGCAGCCGCGGGCGGCTCGACCTCTCGGGCGCTCGTGGTCCAGGGGGTCGTGACCGGGGGTTGCCCTTCTGTTGGTCGGCATAGATCATCTGTAGGCTGTTAAATAACATGCACCAAAGTGGTAGATGATGCAGGGCCATCGTGACTTCGTACCCCTCGTGCAGCTCGCGTGTTCCGTCGCTGTCCCCAACGTCAACGGCGACAGGTTACGGGAGACGATCGAAGGCCAGGTGGACATGCCGAACGATGCTGCATACCGACGAGGCGAAGGCGTATCGGGCGATCGGGCCAGACATGCGCGGCCATGACACCCGTCAACCACTCAGCCGATGAGTACGTCAACCGCGCCGGGGTCACCACGAACGCGGTCGAGAACTTCTTCTTGCAGCTCAAGCGGTCCATCGACGGCACCCACCACCACGTCTCCGTCGAGCACCTGGACCGCTACCTGGCGAACTTCGACTTCATGTACACCTACTGCCGCCAGTCGGACTCGCAGCGGATGCAGCGCGTTATTGAGCGTGCTGGTGGACGGCGACTCACCTACCGGCCACTCGTCGGTGACGTCGAGTAGCAGTGTTCGATAGCCTTGGGGGCAGCCCCAGCGGATAGACCATCCTCTGACGGAAGTCCCCACAGCTCGACGCTGCGAGCGTAATGAGGCTCCCGCCAGATGCGAACGCTGGGGCTTACCTCTGCCGTGGACCGGACGGGGATCGAACCCGCGTGGCAGCCGTCCAAGGGCATCCCGCGTACCAACGCACCGGCCAGGGGGCACGTTCGACTGGCTGCGCCAGATAGCCCCTACACTCAGTTTGTGTCTGCCGCCCGTAAGCCGTCGAGCGAATTATCCACGCCTGACACGAAGCGTTCGTCTACGCCCGCTCAGAGAGACGAACGAGTGACAATCCCCTTGAATCCAATGGATGCGCTGAAGGCGCTCTTGGAGACAGGGCCACACGAAGACACCGAAGGAACCGGACCACAACAACAGTAGCTAGCTCAGGTGGACGTCTCGGATGCAGTCGTCAAGTTCCGCCGCGCTCAGGAGCACTTGGCTGTGCTTGATCTTGAACTGCGACGGCTGAAAGACAGCGATCCCTACACCGTCTGGCATGGCCAAATGGATGAAGACAGCGGTTGGTGCGATGGCTACGTGCGACAAGATTTGCTCACGGATTCCTCGGCCACCGTCATCCTCGGTGACTATGTAGGAAATTTGCGCGCTTGCCTTAATTACCTGGCAAGTGCCCTGGTGAGAGCCAGCGGGATCGACGTTCTCTCGACCGTGCACGCCTTCCCGGTCTTCACGAGCCGCACGAAGTACGACAAACAGGTCGTCCGGGCAGGCGTCAAAAGGGCCGGGATGCTCGCCGGGGTGACGATCGGACTGGACGTTGTGCGTCGACATCAGCCCTTCGAATACAGCAAGTCGAATCCTGAACATGATCCGCTTGCGGTACTGCAAGACCTCACGAACACAGATAAGCACCGGTATCCCGCGACGGTGATGTTCCGTCCAGAAGGCGTACAAATCTTCTCGATTGAAGGTGTCACGCCTACTGAGCAGTGGGGCACGGACGCGCTGGATCTTCGACTGGGCGAAGACATCAAGGTCGCAGCCTTCCGGTTCGACAGACCGTTCCCATCTGAGCTGCACGTGGAAGCGTCGCTCAGCGGGAGGCAGGTAATCGGCCGCCCCACGCGGGTCATTGGCCTTCACTCGGAGGGCGAGGCGATTCCTGTAGAGATGCTGAACGACATTCAAGAACGTGTCCTGAAGATCGTTCAGGAAGTGCACGCTCTGTGACGGCATGTCATCCCGCGACGGTCTATTCACGAGTGGCTCCCGTGACTAGACCCTGCGTTGTTCTTACCCCGTTCGGGTTTGTCAAATACAACATCGCCCCTCGACCTGGTGCCGGCCGTGTGGACCGTGCCCGCACCGCACTCCTACTTCGCGCCGGTGGTGTCCGTCAGCCGCTCGGTTCGCACGTCCGGTCTGGTGGTGAGACGAGCCCGGTCACTCTTGCAGTAGGCGCCCTGCGACGGCAGCTGCGGATGCGGGGAAGCTCCGTGCCAGGTAACCCACGACTCTGTGGGGCGCGGGCACCCTTGCCGTGAGCACTGGCCGCGGCGACGTCCCCGCCCGGCTGCTCGGGCTCGGCGGGAGCGGCCGACTGGCGGGACGGGGATGGCTGTCGGTGCCAGGGTGGCGCCGGGTCCGTGGCCCGCTGGCGCGGCGTGACGGTCGGCGCGGTCGGCCGGTGCGGCGGCGGCGAAGGCTCCCCCCGTCGTAGCCGCACTCGCGTCGGGTGTCTGCAAGCCGGGCACCGTAGGGAGGTTCCGTCCGCTGCCCGGCTCGACCATGCGTGTCCGCACGCCCGGCAGGAGCAGGTTTGCGGCGGCCGGTTGAGCGCGGGGTGCCGGGAGGCGTCGATCAGCTCGCCGGTCGGTCCTTCCCAGGCTTGATTGACCTGCACGTAGCGCTGACGGCCGCAGTGGCGGCAGGTGGTTCCCGAACCTCGAACCGTTGTCCGGAACGCGGACCCGCATTCTCGACATACAAGTTGAACCGGCACGGTGCGCACGGCGGCTACCTCCCCCACCGAGTATATGTTGCAGACTGCGGGTTGCATCTATTACCTGCGGTTTCGACAAGGTGTAGTGCAGGGAAACATTTCGGTCGGTCGGTTCATTGCCGTATCCGTTCCCCCTCGCGCAAGCTCCGGAGAATCAACTGCCAGGTAATGGCGAGCCCGACCTCGCCTTTGCTGTCCCCGGGTGTTCTGCGCCTGCACCGCGGCTGGCTTGTCCAGTGACGGGAGGAAGCTCGGCTGAAATTGCCCTCCGGGCCTCGACCTTGTGCAAGATCATCCGGCCTACCTGGCGGGTGCTCACGTTCCCTCGACCTCGCGGGCTCGTGTTGCCCATGCAGAGCCGTCCCCCGCGTTCCGCTCGCGGGTGCTTGCGGGCTCGCGGGCGCCTCGTGCTCCGTCGACCTCGCGGGCGTTTGCGGGCTTCGCGACCTCGTGCCCCTCGTCCAGCTCCATCTCGCGGGCGCTCACGGGCGTCTCGTCTGGCCCGTCCTCGTGCCGGCCTGCCCTGGTGCCGCTCATGTCGCGAGCGTCCGGGTCGCTCCGTGCGGGCCGTGCTCCCGCCGATACGGCTGGGAGAACACGCCGGGCGGTACGTTCCTTCTTGTGGCGAGTTGGCGTCCGGGGCAGCGAGACGTGGAGCGGGCGCTAGAGGAGCCATATGAGGAGGTCCCCCGTCATCTTGCGACGCCGCTCTGGTCTTGGATCAAGGGTCAGCTCGATGTCGAGCGACTCTGGATAATCGCGATCCATCTTCGGCTGAGTATTTCAGACCCAAGAGACTATTTTCACGGACTGGAACTGCCAATAGCCGAGTTACGCGCGCTTGTTGACGAGCAGCCAACTCTTATGCTCGACTTGATTGAGGAGTTGCTACCTTTGACTGGCAACACGTACGGCGCTGCCGCGAATCTTGAAGCGGTGCTTGCCATCGGGAACTCGGCGTACGCGGTACGGTCAGACAATAAAGGGTTGGAGATGCGAGTCTTACCCGAAGCGAAGCTCAATGTAGAAAGAGCTGTAGCGGCGGCGGATAAGAAGGGGAGTGTCGGCGAGCACCTGACGAACGCATGGAATGCCGCTTATGGTCGCACCCCCGACCCAGTGAAGGCCTACAGTGAAGCGATCAAGGCGGTAGAAGGGGCGGCCGCACCCGTTATATCGCCGAATGACCTGAAGGCAACACTCGGAAAGCTGATCGGTCAGCTAAATACTCATGCCAGCGCCTACCAGCTCGCTGTCTCGAATGCTGCGGTCAGCACGGTTGTTGCCAATATGCAGTTGCTCTGGGCGGGACAAACCTCCCGTCATGGACAGGTCGGGCCGACGGTTCTAGAGACAGTCGACGCGGCTCAAGCGGCAGTCCATCTCTCGGCGACGCTTGCGCAGTGGTTCCAAAGCGGAGCTATCCGTAAGTTGTAGAGATGTGCTCACGGCGCTTCGGGACCCGCTTGCTAGCCGATGTGTTGGTTACTCTGATAGCCGCCGAGTTGGTCGACGGGTCGCCTGAGGTCCGGGGCAACCCGGGTCGGGTGGCCGGGGGGAGTTTCACCCCCCGGCTCCCACGGAACCGTGCGTGACAGTCTCCCGTCACACGGCTCTTCTCATCCAGGCAGCAGGTAGTGGCGCATCCATTGCCGGTGGGCGAAGCCGGTGGGGTTAGCGGCGATGAACCGGTCCCACCAGGCCCGGAGGCGTTTGTGTGCGCGTAGCCCCTTGTATTTC
>JAABUP010004892.1_pt1 | contig 21339 bp, 19 predicted proteins | sample 5559201 | NCBI WGS metagenome assembly JAABUP01 (sample SAMN10711887, study PRJNA513373) | rock metagenome | isolation source: Antarctica rocks | place: Antarctica
CTGGTGGTGCGCTACCTGCGCGACGTGTCGGCGGTGCTGCACCTGCGCTCGCTCGCGACGGGCACGCTGCTGCAGGCCGTGCGGCTGCCCGGCCTGGGCAGCGTGGAGGTGTCCGGCCGCCGCGTCTCGCCCATCCTGCATTTCTCCTACAACTCGCTCACCGAGCCGGGCGCTATCTACACGTGCGTGCTGCGCCCTGGCTGGGCCTGCCCGAGACCGCTTGGTATGCTTGGTACAAGCGGGCGTGCGCATTGTGCAGGAGCTGGTTTGTGCGCTGCTGCCGCGCCAGGCACGGCGTCCATGCAGCGCGCCGCGCAGCGGGACGGGTCCTGCTCCCGGAAGAGCAGCCCTGTTGATGTTGGGCCCGCGATGTTGCTAGAGTCTCCTGACGGCCAGCTCTCCACTTCCGCCGTGTCTGCTATATCGTCTGCGTCGGGCGCGTGCGCACGCCGCCGCGCCACAGCAGGGGCCGCGCCGCTGCTGAGCGCCTGCGGGACGCGCCGCGCGCGCGCAGGATGGACACTTCGCGCCTGACGGGCCAGCTTGCGGACCTGGTACATGCGATTGTGCTGCCGGGCGGCTACAACCTGGATGACTATGAGACCAGCCAGGCGCGGAATTGGCGGAGACCAGCCCCCGCCCGGTACGGAAGCGGCTGCGCCTGTGCGGCAAGCTCCAGCGGATGCGGCGCGCCTGCCAAGCGTGCAGAGGTTGGCGCGGCTAAGGAGCGTGTACAATTCAGGGCGATGTGGGGTTGCGCTCGCTGTGATGCGGCAGGGCCGGGCTTGTAGGGTGGGCTCCAGCGTGCGGCCCTGCCCCACGCCTGGTCGCGGGCGCGGCCAGGTCTTTGTGGTCAGCAGCGACGGGGCGCAAGTCCCCATGTTCATCGTCGCGCCCATCAATATCACGCTCGACGGCAACAACCCCACCATGCTCTACGGCTATGGTGGCGCGCCCCCCTGCCTGCGCCGCCCTTGTGAAGGCGCCAGGCAGCTGTGCATGCTGTGCGAGCGCTGTGCTCATACTGTGTTGGAGGTCGGCAGGGCGAACGTGCTGTGCGGAGCGCTTGGTCGGGCTGCGGCTCATAATGGCCATGCTGCATCATGCTATTGAAGCGTGGTGGCTAGGGTGCCTTGAGAGTGGTGCCTTTCTGGTGTCTGCCAAGCCTCATTCAGCGCACCTGACTGCCGTGCTCTGCACGCGCAGGCTTCCAGAAGACCGTCACGCCCTCCTTCAGCATCGCCCGCCTGGCATTCATGCGCGCATACAACGGCGTGTACGCCGTAGCCAACATCCGGTGCGGCCCACTCGACGCTGGGCCACTCCCACACCCAGGCATGCACCTGTTGTAATACCAGGTGTCCAGGGCCGATGGCAGACAGCAAAGTCATGCGCCCACTTACCATCATGCGCAGGCACGACATATGAGGTCAGGCAGGGGTGTCGCAGGACACTGCACCAGACATCACTCCTCTTTGCCGAGCGAGAACCGGAGAGCCCACGTACGCAGGAGAGCCGAGCGCCGACGGCGCCGGCTGTGCTCAGGCGCGGCGCGCGGCGCAGGGGCGGCAGCGCCAAGGGGCGCGGCTGGTGGGAGGCCGGGCGGCGCATCCGGAAGCAGAACAGCTACGACGACTTTGCCGCCTGCGCCGACTACCTCATCGACGGCGGTATCACCTCCCCCAACGGCCTGGCCATCGTGGTGCGCGCCCTGACCCTACCCACCCTGCCCAATCGCTGCCCCACAGGCCGCGCTGAGCCTTCAGCGGCGCTCCCTTGCAGCCCGATCGCGGTCAGTGCGCTCCTGTCTGCCCGCCGCACGCCGCGCCTCTGGCAGCACCCCCGTGCCTGCGCCGCCAAGGGTCGCCTGATTTGAAGCTGTGGGGCGAGTTGGGCTTTACGGGCTGCCTGCTATGGTGGCAAGCCCCGTGTGCTGGCTCCAGCTTGCGTGGTGCTGCCACTGCGCTGCAAGCGCTGCGCCTCATGTGCTGGGTGCCCGCAAGTCGGAGTCTGGGCCTCTGGTCGCACACACTGATTGGCCGCACGTCAGGCTTGGGAGTGCATTGGACTGGAGGGCAGTCGGAGGGGGCCACTGATGGCACGCAGAGCAGCGCATGCGAAGTGTGCCAGCGCTGGGGAGGTTGCCGACTGCAGCGCCCGGCTCGCGCAGGGCAAGTCCAACGGCGGCCTGCTCATGGGCGTGGAGGCCAACCAGGTGCGCCGTGCGCGTGCTCCCCCAGCATCTCTCAACAGCTGCTGTGTTGCGCATCATACTCTCCCATGCACAGTGCGATGCAGCGCCGATGCCCCGTTGCTGGAGCGGCAGGGCGTCCAGACGCAGGCCCTGTGCCTGACCCCCGCATCCTGTGAGCCGCCTGCGCCGGCATCCCTGCTTACCAGTCGTCTCAGGAATTTTCAACTTTGCGCCGTCCATGCCAGAGAGGCACCTTGCCGATGCCATGGGCGCCGCGCGCGCAGCACCCCAACATGTTTGCGGCGGTGATCGCGGACGCGGGCGTGATGGACCTGCTCCGCTACCCGCTCTTCACCATTGGTGTGCCCCTCGCCGCTGCTGGCCACCGTCCTGTCATGTGCGAAAGCTTGCGCACCTGCCTTGCGAGTGGGAGCGCGTGCATGATGGGGCCCGCGACCCCGAGTGCATGCGTCCGTGGTGATCACCCTTGTCCCTGTACGCGTCCCCAAGTCCTGTGCGCGAGGAGCGTCACTTTTGAGGGGTGTGAGCATATGAGCATGAGGACCAAAACCGTTTGCGATCCACAATGCCGTGGCAAGCGAATCTCTGCCGTGCTGCGGACACGCCGGCAAAGCAGTGCGAGGACGCACCGCAGTTCCGACGTCCGCCCTGCCAGGCAAATGCTTGCAGGCTCTGATGCGCGCGCGCGCGCGTGTGCGCAGGCAAGGCGTGGGTGGGCGAGTATGGCGACCCGGCCAACGCAACGGAGTTCCCGTACCTGCTGGCCACCTCGCCCGTGGACAACGTGAACGTGCCCAACGGCACCGGCCAGTACCCGGCGGTCATGGTGACCACAGGTAGCCCGCCCCGCCACCCGCCCCGCCCCGCCAGCTCCCCAGCTCTGCTGCGTGAGCAGCGGCGCGGTGCAGGCCCAGCTCCGTGCAGCGCTGTGCGTGCGGCGGACAGAGGGAGTTTACCAAGCCCTGGGATTTGGAGGAGGGTGTGAGGTGCGCGCGCCTGGGGCCGCGGCAGCGGACCACGACGACACGGTGGTGCCGAGCCACAGCTACAAGTTCGTCGCGGCGCTGCAGCACGTGCTGGCCGGCTACTCGAACTCGCCGCAGCGCAACCCGCTCATCCTGCGCATCGCGCACAACACCGGGCACGGCGCGGGTGCGCATTTTGCCGCTTGAGCGCTGGCCGCGTTGCCTGTGTGGGTCGAGCTGCGCGTGCTGCACGCGTGCGCCGCCAGTAGCCGCGCCATCGCGCCGCATGGGCACGCGCCGGATCACACTCCTCTTAGCGTGCACCATGTGGCTTACGTTGCTTTGGTTTTGCTGTTATTCGGGTAGCCGCCAACGTAGCGCTCGCTCGTCAGCCAGGGCGGGATTGTCACCGGCGCCAGCACTGACACGCAGGGGCCTATGCCAGCGCCGACATGCAGCCGCACCTGAGCCGCCACCGGCCTGCGCAGGCACGCCCTCGGGTGCGCATGTCGACCAGATCAGCGACCAGATCGCATTTGCCGCCGCGGCCGTCAACGCCACGTGGGCGCTCGCCCAGCCGCTGCCGCCGCGGCCGGTGGCCGCGTTCGGCCCGGCGTCCGACTGGACGGTCGCCGCGGATGCGCCCGACACCTCGCCCTCGGGCCTGCCTGCGCCTTCGTCCAACCTGACGTTTGCCGACACGTGATCACCGTCGCCGATGCGCCCGGCCCGGCCGCCTCGGGCCTGCTTGCACCCTGGCCTGTTTCGACCCGGCGTTTAGCATGGGTCACAGCATGGGGTGCGCGGCTGCAGGGCCGCTTATGCGCCCGGGCCCAGGCAGCCTGGCCGGCAGCACAGATGCTAGCTATCGTCAGGGTTGGGGTGTTTAGTGCCGCCGCAGCTGCCGCCTTCAGAGCCGTCTTTTGCGCGTCGTCGCTGCTGGTCCAGCAGCGCGCAAGAACGCCCTGTGGCGCGGGCGCGACTCCTGCGCCGGCGCGTTCCTGCATGCGGAATGCGGGAGAGTGACGGACAGGGCGCCCGCTCTGGGCATGCTGCGGCAACACATGTCCTCCTCGGTTTACAGCCTTGCTGCAACTTTGCGTACTTTGCTGCACAGGCGGACTTCTACATGTGCACTGGAAAGCAGAGGAGGGGTGCTGTGTGGGCCGTCACCCCGGTCTTGTAAATGGTACCACTGGCAAGGCATGGCCAGCATTGGGAAGCCCATGGCGAGCAATTGGCTCACGTCTTGGCATATGATTTTTGCGAGTCTGCGCTGGTCGCTGCCACTCTGAAGTGTATGCTGGAGGTAGGCGGTGCGCTGAGCAACCGGATGCTGTGCGCTTGTTGCGCCAGTGAGCCCGCCAGCAAATGACGTCTGGGGTATCTCCTGTGTTTGCCACGCAGGGGAGCTGCGTGAGCAATACACGTACGTTGCTGCCCAACCCCCTCAAAGCGTTTGGCGCAGCACGATAAGGCAGCTGCAGCAGGGCGGCTCGCGTGTGAAAGCATTGCGCCAAAATTTTATAAAAGCCTCTGTCCGTTGCCAGTTGGGCGGCGGGCAGAGGAGTACCGGGACAGTTTTACATAGCAACATAGCAGCGGCTTTGGCCATGGTAACCTCGTTCTGCCGTGACGCAGTGGGAGGTTTTGCGAGCGCAGAAGCGGTTAACATTATGTGCCATGCCAGCCCCGCCTGCGCCTGCCCAGTGACGGGATGGCCATGCTGCACGGACTGATGTCGCACTTGCAGCCCAGCGCAGCTGCATCGCGCGTGCACGCCTGCCTTTTGTCATGCTCAGTGCTTCAAGGTTCCGTAAGTTTGCCCAAGTTTGGGTCGTTCTGCAAGCACCGCAATGCATTCGCAGTAGTGGGCATGCTGGGGAGCGCCGTGCGCCCTTCAAGCCCAACAGTCCCATTCGCGCTCACCGCAGTGTATGCAACCGGTGTGATGAAGTGATCTGCAGGCCAGATGCGAGTTGTGCTTAGATGCCTCACGGGGCTGCATTGCGCTTGCGTCTGCCTGGTGCGTCTGTGTAACAGTGATGCGGGGGGCAGAGGCACCTGCCCTGCAAGAGAGAGAGAGCTCTTCTGTGTCTCCTGGCTAATCACAAGTGCGTGCTGTACACGGGAGTGCAGTGACAGCCGTGCGCTCTTAACACACAGCCATGGCACACCAATATTTTCATAAGTTCCCTGTCAATAGCTTTCCTGGCGCGTGCTACGCCGCCACGGAGCGGCTTGCCGTCACTGGCCTCACAAGCAGGTATGCCCAGGTGCCTCTGCATGAGGCAGGCATCCGGCGAGCCCCGCACTGCCCCTCAGCTGGTACTGCTCCTGCGCCAGCAGCCACGAGATGATCAGGCTGGTGACAGGCCACCAGTACCTGATGGTGCGCACTCATATTCAAAGCAGGCGAGCCACGTGGATGTGCTGTCATACTTGGGCCTGCCACGGCTTGCCACAGGGGCCTGGACCCCTGCGCTCAGCTGTGCGCCATGTCATGACCTTCAGGCACTCAACTTGGGGCTGTATCCTGTGCTTGTGCGTCATGCATGCGCCGAGGTGTGCATGCATGGCGATGCTGCACTGACCGGGAGCAGGCGTCTACAGGGAGGCGCTGACCTTGAGGAGGCCGGCAATGGGCGGTGGCTGGACGCCGGGTGCCACTGGGGCGGGGCGCGCAAGGGGCGGGACGCCGCTGCGGTCGAGCAGGGCAGGGCAGCGCAGCTCCACATGATGCAGGCCCTGCGCGCTGAAAGACCTTCAGATGCAAGAAGTCCGTGTGGTCAGGCGCTGCCGCCCTGGCGCATCAGGCAGCACGGCTATGCTACACGGATTATCCAGGTATGCACAACAGGCGGAAGTGCCCTGGCACTGGGGTCCCGATGTTCATCTCTGGTGGCCGACATGGGATGGGGCCCTGAACTCCTCCGATGTAACTGCAGTATCAGCATGACTCGGGCTTGGAGGTGAGAGTGTGCATATCAGCAGAAGCAGCATCAGTCCAAGCATCAGTCCAGATCGCAGCACTACAGCGCCGGGATTGCATCAGCTGCAATGCTGTCAGCATGAGCAGGGAGCAGCCTCCCTTATGCAGCCTAGGATGAGACTACACCGCAAAGCCAGTGGCATGCTCAGCCGGGAAAGGTGTGAGCGGGCTGCGAGCTTGCCGTGGAGTCCAGTAGAGACAGCTCAGTCAGGCGGTCGCTCCACAGCAGCAGCACGCCCAGCGCGGCGCAGCCGCCCATGCGCAACGTGTCCAGGCGCTTGCAGTAGATGACAGCCTGTGCGGCGACCGCCCAGTGGCGAGCCGCACTCACAGGCGCTTGCGGCACAGCCAGGCAAGGCCGTAGCAAGCCTGCATGGGACCGCGGTCGCGGACTGTGAGCAGTGCGAGCGGTGCCAGGCCAGGCGCGGGGCCCGGCGGGGTGGGGCCGGCGGCGCGCCTTGCCCAGCGCGGCGCACTGGTCCAGCAGCAGCGTGTGCAGCAGCGGCGCCTGCACGAACAGGTAGCCCAGGCGCGGGCAGGCGGTCAGGTCGAGCACGGCCAGCGCGGGCAGCGCGCCCAGCGGCGCGACCACCAGCTGCGACAGGTTGGGCGCGCCGCGCAGCGCCTGTGCGCGCGGCGCCGCAGGCGTCTTGTGAAGCTCGGCAGCATCCGCAGAGTAAGCAGTCCGCTTCCGGCGTCGTCAGGCCGCACTGGTGTTCGGGGACGCGCTGCACGCCGCTGCGTGGCAGCACAGCAGCGCAGACGCACAGGCCCAGGCAGAGGGCCTGAGCGCTCATGCGCGTGCAGAGCGCCGCCAAATCAACGGAAGGCAGCAAGAGGGAGAAGACAGCGCACCAGCCGCGCCAGCTCGGGCGGCGTCAGCCGCACGAGCTCCGCGAGGAAGGCGTCGCGCGCGGCGTGGCAGCCCGGCAGCTCCACCGCGCGGCATGCGAGCAGCAGGCGCTCGCGCAGCGCGCCGTGCGTGGGCCAGGTGTTGGCGTCCGGCAGGTCCGCCGGCGAGAAGTCCAGCACGCCGCTGGCCACGGCCTGGCGCAGAGTTGCAGCCTGTTGGCGCGGCAGGGGCGCGCGGCGGTGTGGGCAGCTGTTTGAGCAGGCTGCGCCTGGCGCAAGCAGGGATGGCGGGAACGGGCTAGCGGCGCACACGGCGAGCAAGCTGTGCGTGATGCTCTCAAAGTGAACCGTAGCGTGCTCGTGCGGAAACAGCAACCAAGTGTGAGGTGCGCTGCGGGGCTGTGCGCGCCTGCTCCCACCTGGGGTCATGATCAGGCTCGCTCGCCTCGGGCGCCTTGTTGGCGGCACTAGCCGCCCTCTTGCCGGCTGGCTTCTTTCTGGCGGGCATTGGCGAAGTTCATCGCTTGCCTTAAGACTCGAACGGGGCTGGGCAAACACAATGTGCTGCTCGTTGTAACGCCCCCTGCTCACAATAAGCTTGCCTCCACCTTTGCACGGTGACGAGCAGCCATGGAGAGCGAGCGCATTGATGCGCTGCTGAAGGACTTTGAGGCGAGGGTGGACACGCGTGACCGTGAGCAGTTGAAGGCACGCGCTCTTCCCCGCTAGCTAAACTCTCGTGCACCAGATCTGCACCAGAGCTGCACACTTGCTGGTGTGGCCGTCTTCATCGGATAGCACGGCGTCTGACACGGTCGCTGCACAGCTGCTGGAGGCGGTGCGGGAGCACACCGCGCGCCTGCATCATGCGCGCGGCGACTGGGACCAGCCCAGCACTGAGCGCAGCTGGAACGCAGACGCAGTGCCGGCAGAGGACACACCGCCGCTGCAGCTGGAGTCATACAGGTGACCAGGCACGTAGAGCGGGCTGTTGTCAGTGTCCTCTGCTGCACCTTTCTAACAGGTGTGCGCAGGGACTATGTTGCGCACAACGCTGCACAGGAGCGCAGCGCACAGTGCTTGGCGCTCCCTGCCCCAGACACGCCGTGCACGGCGCAGCCTGCGACAGCCTCGCGCCACTAGCGGGGTCCAAGTCACCTGTAATCCCATATGCTCGCCTTCTGTTCCAAGCATAGGACAGGCTGCTACCAGCAGGCTTCTCCACCCCACATCAGGCACTCGATGGCAGAGAAGTCCTGCTGCCTTCTTACATCCATTTTATACCGCAACCGACAGACACAAACCATCGACACGTGCGTGTGACGCGTAACAAGAGACGGACGCGCACAGCACAAGCAATTCTGCCAATTCCCAGGATGCGCCCTACAATCTCATATGCATATGCAGCACCCAAGTGCTAACTGCACCCTGCATTAAAATGATGCATGCACGCGGCACACTTGCTGATACGTCCTGCTCAATACGTCCAGGCGCAGTATCTTGCATCAACTTCATGTCAGTAAAGTCATTGCACAGCTGCGGTCAGTACGGGCGCTGCTCAGCATGGCGAAACGCGCCCTGCATCTGCACAGACCGCGCCACTCACTCACGCCCCCAACAGCTCCAGCCAGCCACTGCGGCGCCCCGTCCGCGCCCGGGCGCGTCTCGATGCCGCCCGCAGCGCTCCCGCGTCACTCCATGCCGGTGATGTCGCGGCCGCCGAGCGTGACGAGGAGCTGCGTGCGCCGCCCGTCGCGCGTGACCTCCACGGTCACCTTGTCGCCGGGCCGCTTCTCGTCCAGCGCCTCGAACAGGTCGCGCTGCAGGCGCACGGGCCGGCCGTCGATGCCGACGATGATGTCGCCCAGGATCACGCGCCCGGCCTCGTCGCTGCGCGGCCCGGGCGGCGCGGGCGCGTCAGCGGTCGCGCCTGCGAGGCTGGACAGGGCAAGGTCCCCGGCCGTGCTCCAGGCGGCGGCCGCTCTGGCCCGCCATGGCTTTGCCACACAGGGCATGTGTATCAGCAAGCAAAGAAATGCCCCAGCCATGTGTCCTTGCGCTCGCCCGCGCCCACCCGTCACCTGCATAGCGGCGCACTCGTCCTCGTTCAGATCACGACATCGTTTACTGCCCTGCCTCTGTGGACACCCCACAGCGCTGTGCAACGTTGGTCAGAACGGGGCTTGGGACAGGAGGGCGGACCGGTAGGTGCCCTTGAAGCCGGCCTTGTCGGCGGGCGTGCCCGCGGGGACCTCCAGCACCAGCACGCCCTCCTCGCCCACCTGGCGCGCCAGCTGCGGCGGCGCGATCGTGATGCCTGCGCGCCGGCGGCGCGGTGCAGGCGTCGGCGCGCGCTTGCCTGGGAGCGCGGGTGGCAGAACACATGCCGCGCGCAAGCTCCCGCAGCCCTCCTCGGGCCCCGGAGCTGCACCCCTGCCCAAGCACCGCGCCCGTGCCAACACCAGCCAGGCTCGCACCGCCCAAGCGCATGCGAATGCATAGACGCACGTGCCTTGCCGCGGTCACGCCCGGCGCTCGCTGCCCGGGCTGCCCGGGCACACGAGCGGCGGCCCAAGGCCACACTCCCCTGTCAGCGCTGCACCGGCGCCTCTGCCGGACCGGCCCTGCAGGTGCTGGGGCGCGCCCACCCTACCCTTACCCAAGCCCTGGGCACGGGCGGGGCCGCACCCAGCACGGGCCGCACGACCTTGCCGTACGTCAGGATCTGCTCCACCAGCCCGCGCGCCTGGTCGATGGGGATCGCAAAGCCCACGCCGCTGGATGCGCCTGCCACCAAAGGGTAGAGTTAGGGCTAGGGTTATCCTGACGCCGCTGGGTAACCTATCCAAACGCCGCTGGACGCGCCTGCCGCCGGCGGGCGCGCCGCCTGTCAAGGCCGAGCGCCGTGGCATCGCAACCAGGCAGCTCGGTCCAACACCATGTGCCTCAGCAGGGCAGGGCGTGCGAGAGTGTGCCGCTGTACATCCTACTCAATTATGCACCCGCACGGCTGCTGGAGCGGACATATATGATGTGATGCTGGCTGCAGCATGCTGCACATCACCCCCGCCCATGGCGACTCTGCCCTTCTGCTGGATGTACAGATGGACCTGCGCCTGTCAGGACAGGCGCAGGGGCGCGCGCGGCGGACCGCTGGGGCTGGCAACGGCCGTGTTGCTGCCGATGTGCTGGATGTAGAGATGCCCATGCGCCTGCCAGCTCGGGCTCGGGGGCAGGGTAGGGTTAGGGCGGCGGACCGCTGGGGCTGGCGATGGCCGTGTTGATGCCGATGAGGCGGCCCTTGGAGTCCAGCAGCACGCCGCCGCTGTTGCCCGGGTTGATCGCCGCGTCGGTCTGGATCACGTTCTTGATGGGCACGCCGCGCACGCCGGGCGTGGCCAGCTCGCGCCCCAGCCCCGACACGATGCCCTGTCGCGGCAGCGCGCGCCGCGGTCGGCTGCTTCCATGTTGCACGTGCACGCCGGCGCCCCTCACAGAGGCCAGCAAGGGCTTGCCAGACAGTGCGAGCACTGCCCTGGCCGCTGGTGGATGTGTGGAGTGCACAACCCCTCACAATCGCCTGACTCCCATGCCTGCCATGCAAGGCGCCCAAGCAACGCCACCGCTGCCGGAACACCTACTGGCTGCGCTGCACTCGGGTCTGTTTACTAGAACCGTGTCTGTGTGTTGACCACGGCATGGCCAAGCTCCCGGCGCCCGGCTGGCCCGCTTGGCGGGCGAAATCGCCCCAATACTCGCACGGGCGGGCGGCCGCACGCGCCTGCGTCAGCGTGTGGTCAAGGCCGAAGGGGTTGCCGATGGCGTACACGCGCTGGCCGACCATCAGGTTGGCACTGCTGCCCACCGCCACCGGCTTGAGCTCCGCCAGCTTCTCCGGCGGCGCCTGCAGCTCCAGCACCGCCACGTCCTTGTCCGGGTCGCCGCCAATGACCTGGCGCCCCGGGCTTAGGTTGTTATATAAATAGGGTGAGATGGTTAGGCGCTGCGGCGCGCGCGCTGATCGCCGTGCGCGCGCGCGGGCGCCGCCGGGTGCGAGCGCCGCCAGACGCGGCGGCCGCGCCAGGCGGTCCTTCTGCCGCACCCCTGCCCGCCGGGCAGTGCCCGGCTCGCCGCGGGTTGCATGCCAGCCCTGTGCTTGCGGCACGTCGGAGCCCACTGACCGGCGACCGACGCGGACCGCTCCGCGCGCGGCAGCCGAGCGCTCCTGAGGACGGCGCGGCCGGGGCGCGCGCCGCACCCGGGCGGGGAAGACGGACGAGTCGATGAGGGCGACCTTGATGTTGGACGCGCCGCGGATGACATGGAAGTTGGTCACGATGTGGCCCTGCGCGTCGCACCGCATAGGTTTAGGGTCACATGCGCAGCGCGCAGCCGCCCCGAGTGGCACCCAGCAGGATGCGGGCCCAGCAAGCCGCCGCGCTCACGGCCAGTGCGACATCTATAGACAGAGCTCATTTCACACACTCACAAGTCGCACTGTCGCAGCGCCTGTGCGCGTGCGGAGGCAGGACGGCAGCGGGGCCGCCGGGTGGGCGGGCGGGCGCGCAGCGCGCGCCTTCTGGTCCCAGATGAAGCCGGAGCCCATGCCCTGCGGGACCTGCTGCATGTCCATGCTGTAGAAGCTCTGCCGCGAGGCTGCGCGCCGCCATTAGGGTCAGACCATGCCGTTCAGCCAGCGGCGCGTAGGAAGCCGAGCGACTCGGGAGGCAAGCCAGCTCGGCCCCCGCTCTTGGCGCCCGCATCGCAGGCGCTGGCACGCCAGCGCGCGCCGCACATTCACCATGCGCAGGCTGCACGGCGGCGGCGCGAGCAGCCCGGGGCCGCGCGCACCAATGTTAGCAATATTGACGACGGACGGCGTGTTCTCCTGAAATAGCGCAACCGTCTGCAGCTCCTCCGGCGACAGCTCGGCCGGGCTGGGCTTGGGCGCCTGCGGGCAGCCATAAGGGTTTTAAACCCTCAGCTCACACGCCGGGCACGGGGCGTACGGTGCACGCGCGGCCGCGGCCTGGCCCAGCACAGGGCACGTGCAGAGCTCTGCTGATGCCGCGCAGGGTGCGCTCCAACCCGATGGCATTGCGCGCGCGTCCCGAGCGAACCCCTGTACCCTGGCTCCGACACCCTGCACCCTGGGCCGCCGCGCGCGCCTTCATCTCCAGCGTGGCCGGCGCGGCCTCAACGGGCGCGAGCGTGCGCGCGTACGCCGCAGGCGGCCGGCCGACCGCCAGCACCATGGCCAGGCCGGCGGCCATCAGGAAGCCCAGGACCGCGCGCGGCCAGCCGTGCGCGCCCGCCCGGCCCGCCGCAGCGGGCGCCGGGGCCGTCGCCGCCGCGCCCGCCGCGGGCCGCGCCCTGCCTGCCGCCGCGGCGCCGGGCCTGCCCGCCGCCCCCGTCAAGCTGTCCTCGCGGCCGCGCTGCCCAGCTGCGCTCGCGCCCGCCCGGAAGCCTGGCCTGCGCGGCCGCCGCACACACCGGCGCCTCAGCCCCGCAGCGCTCCGGGCAGGCGGCCACCAGCTGTGGCACGGGCACGGGCGCGGGCGCGGGCGCCGCGCCTGCCGCCGGCGGAGAACGCGCGGCAGCGCGGCGGGATGCGCCAGGCGTGCGGCGGCGAGAGCGCGGCCGCGGCGGACCAGCAGCGCGCCGCCGAGCACGGCGCGAGCGCGCTGTGCCTGAGGCTGCCGGCCACGCACGTCGCCAGGCGCGTGCTGGCGAGGCTGGCTTGCGCCGCGACCATGCTGCCGCGTCCGCGGGACAGCAAGAGCTGGGGCTGCTTGTGCTGCTGACCAGATGGGCACGGGCACGTGTGCTCCTGCGGCACAAAAGGCGCGCGGTATCAGCCAGCGCAGCAGTGCTCAGCGGCGTTAATTGTGTGCTGAGCGACGCGGTGGCGCTGCAGGGACGCTGCAGCAGCGCCAGCTCCATTTGATCTGGAAAAATAACTTTACTGTGAGTACAGGTGGCCAGAGGTGACAGCGGTGCGCACCTCAGCAGTGCGTGTTCTGAACTGATGCCGTGAGCTGCAGCGGATGTGGTGGCGGTACTCCCTCCCAACCGTCGGCCGGCCTATGAGCCCAGGGACACCGAGGAAACTGGGGACATCTCGCAGTCCAAGGGACACCAAGCGCCTTGACTGTACAGGGCTATTCCCCAGGGTCGCATGCAGAGCATGCTGAGCATGATCAGCAGTGCATCATCTGTGGTCTCAGGGCATGCACCTGCTGCTCATGCAGCAGAGCATGCCCTGCATGTCCCCGTGATGCAGCAAAGGTAACAAGCGGCGGCCGGTCTTGCCTGTTGCTATTAAGGTGCCTACACAATTACATTGCTTTGTTCCTACACGCCCTGCTTGAGCGGTTGCAGACAGGCCTGCATGCCCCAGCTGGCTCGCTGCAGAGTACATGCATGGGCGGGATGCAAGCCGCGACACACTCTGTGTCAACACACATGCGACCGACACACAGACCACACTGCCCAGTGTCACGCGCTCTCCGGCTGCACGCCCCCCATGTTTTGCACTCTTGAGGAGCGCGGACGCCTGCGCTTGCCGCCTCTACCACTCCAGCGGCACAGGTATCGCGAGCCCCTCCAGCTCATTGGCTGCTTGCGCGGGCGGCCGCAGCTGCGGCACGCGCCCACTGACGCTCCGCGCGGCCTGTAAACCCCATGGAGAGACGTGTCACTGTCTGAGCCGCTGCGAGCACAATCAACAGGGCCGCTCCCCCTGGCTCGGCAGGCGTGCGAGCGCATTCACAGATGCGCGTCAGGCCAGCACGCCCACCTGGAGGAAACACACTCACTCCTAAGCCCCTTTGCTCACCAACCTCAAGCGACCTTTTCTTCTCACCTCCTTTTTTTTTTCTTTTCACAAGCAGGTTTGCACGGCAAAGCGCACCGGAGTGGCGCGGGCCGGAGTGGCGCGGGGCAGGGGCCGCGCCGGCTCCAGCGCCGCGCCGGCGCTGGGGCCGCGCCGCGCCACCGCCGCGCGGAACACGGCCACGTCCTCGCGCGCCGGCGCGACGTTCCAGTGCTGCACGAGGCCCCACAGCTGGTGCGCCAGCGCCAGGTCGCGCGCGCCGGCCGCCTCCCGCAGCAGGCCGCTCAGCTGCGCCGCTGCAAAGCGCGCGCCTGCGCGCGGGGCGTGCAAGCTCGCAGGACGCAGGCCGCCATTGTCGGAGACAGCAGGCGCTCTTGCGGCGGCCGCCGGGACGCCGGCAGGCTGCGCCAGGCGTGGACGCAGCGATGGCGGCCATAATGCCGCGCGAGCGCGTGCGCTGTCCTGGGGCGCGCACCCTTGTCCTTGGCGAACCCCAGGACCTCCTCCGCTGCCTCCAGCGCGCCCTCCACGCCAATCTCGTCCATTTTCAGCGCCACCTGCGCGCAGACGCGCGGCTGTACCCCACCTGGGAGCCGCAGTCCTGTCAGGACAGCGGAGAGGCAACCACCAAGGAGGCCGAGGCCGTTGGCCAAGCCGGACGGCTCGAACGCCGCGCAGGCGGGCGCCGCGCCTGCGCGGCGCGAGCGCGGCAGGACTTCCCCGGCTCACACACGGTCTCGGGCTCCTTGGCGATCAGCTCTCACACTGCTAGCGTGCCCCAGCGCACCCACCACGGACAAGGTGCAGTGTCATGATCACGTGTGTGTCGGCCGGTGTCGGTGTGCGCAGCCAACGGGTGATTCCCAAATGGATGATGCCCCATGGGCTGCGTCAGACCGGGAAGGCCGGATTGCAAACCAAGGCTGCCGCCCAGCCAGGCGGGCCCGCCCACACCGGACGCGGAACGCCCCGAGCGCCCAGGCGGGCGCTCCGGCCCGGCGGAGCCTGCCTCATAGCAAATGAAAACGCCCCAAGCGCCGGGGCGGGCGCTTGGCGCTGCGCGCGCACCCCCACGAGCTCCGCCAGCACGTCGTGCGGCAGCTGCACGCGCGTGCCGCGCGCCTCCTGGAACAGGTCCAGCGCGGTGCGCCAGGCGGCCGGGCTGCGGCGCTGCCGGTGCAGCTCGAGCTGCGCGTCCGCCACCGCCTGCCTCGCCAGCTTTGCGGTCTGGATGGCCTCCGCGCGGCGCGTGGGCGTGTCTGCCGCGGGCGCGGCGCGCGCCTCAGCTCTGGCGGCGCGCGCCCGCCGGCCCGTGCGGCCTCGGAGTCTGTCAGGGTGCGGGCAGGCGCCCAGGCAGCTCGCGTCTGGGCGTCGATGCTGATGCAGCTCTGTCAGCGGCGCCCCGCGCCGGGCGGCGGCTGTGCTTCAGGGGGAAGGAGGCGACTCGCCGCCTCGCGCACAGCGGTGGATGCGCTGCCCAGCGGCGCGCAGAGGCGGCCTCATGCGGGCCCGGCGTGCGCACCGGCCTGCGCCGCGGGCGCCGCGCCCTGCGCAGCGTCCTCGGCGTGCTCCGCATGCGCAGCGCCCTGCGCAGCGTCCTCGGCGTGCTCCGCAGGCGCAGCGCCCTGCGCAACGTCGTCAGCGTGCGCGCCTGCCTGCGCCGCAGGCGCCGCGCCCGGCGCAGCGTCCTCGCCCTCCGTCTTCGCGGCCCCGCGCCTAGCCTCACGCCTGCGCGCGCGGGGCGGCCGTGCGCATTCGCCGGCGGGCCGCGCCAGCATCCATGTAGGCGCAGGCGCGGCGCGGCGCGCGCACGCGCGTGGCGCGGCAGGCTGAGCAAGCGCGCGCTGTGCGCCGGCAGGCAGGCCTGCTGCTGCTTCGGCATCGGGCACGCCTGGCATCACTGGGGAGCGGTGCCGGCCTGCATAAGGCAGGCCGCAGACACAAAGGGCCGGCCTGAGCGCAGGCGCGCTAGGCGCCACACAGCCTGCGCAGGCTGCAAGGCCGCAGGCACCGTCCCGGGCGCGCGGGGCGGCGCCCGGGGCGGCGCCCGGGGCGCCGGCCCGGGGCGCGCACTCGGCGTTCAGGCGCTGGCGCAGCTGCGTCTCGGCCGCGCGCGCGACCGAGGTGAGCTCGGTGGCGCTGGGGTCGCGGAAGTGGCCGCGGGCCTCCTTCAGGTAGGAGCCGATGGCGGCCGGGTACGCGGTGCCCTTAGGGTAGCGCCGCTGCGCCGGCGTCAGGCCCTTAAACAGCGCGACCGCCTGCTCATGGAACCTGCGCCGCCCGGCGCCCGGGCGGATTTAGGGGTAGGGTTACCATAACCCTAATCGTAATCCCGCTTGCGCCCCGCCTCGTCGCCTCCCAAGTGTGCTGCTCGGCGCGATGACGCGGCCGGCGCCGCTGGGCGGGCGGCGCCGCCGAGCGGCGCGGCGGCCGGCGCGCATCCGGCACCGCGTGCAACTGACCACCAGATCACGCCCACAGCATTGCTTCAAACGGCCCCAGCGGGGGGCTCTCGCCGCCGCGCCCACTCGTACGACCAGCGTGTGCGGCGCCGCGCAGCCGGGCCATTTCGACCCCGGCACACTCCGAGCGCCTGCCGAGCTCTGCCGCCAGGCCGCTGCTGCCCGCAGTGCGTCAGCGGTGACGCCGGCCGGCGGGGCGCGCGCGCACCCCAGCATCTGCAGCACGTTGATGGCCTCGCCGACCACCGGCAGCGCGCGCTGGTCCAGATCCAAGACCTCGAGGCCCGGCGCCGGCGCGCCCTCCGCGCCCGGCGCCCCGGGCGCAGCCGCGCCGGCCTCCGCCAGCGCCGCAGCGCCCGGCCCGCTCGCCGCCCCACCACCGCCGCCCTCGCCCGCCGGGGCGGCGCCCTCCGCGGGCGCGGCCGCCGCGTCGGCTACGCTCTCGGGGGCGGCTAGGCTCTCGGGGGCGGCGTCGGCGTCGGCTGCGCTCTCGGGGGCGGTGTCCGCGTCGGCGGCGCCGCCGGCGCCCTCGCCCAGCGCGGCCGCGGCGGCGTCGCCCTCGGCGGCGGCGGCGGCCGCGGCCGCGCGCACGACCTCCCCCATGCACTCGTCCAGCGCGGCGCGCACCAGTGCAGGCACGTCCGCCGCGCGCAGCGGCGGCCGCACGGGCAGCCCCAGCGTGGGCGCCGGCCAGCCGGCCTGCGCTGACACCCTGCGCGCAAGGCGCAGGGTGGTCAAGAAGTGCCATGGCCTGTGCCGAGCCAGCAGGCAGCAGGCAGGTCCGAGGGGGCTGGTCAGACATGAAGCAGCGGCGAAGTTTCTTGGTGTCACCATGCGCCAGAGGCAGCGCACGGCTGCCAGCCCAGCAAGACATGGGTGCGGGCAAGCAGGGCAACATGTCGAGCGAGCGTGGCCTGCATGGAGTTTGGCATGCTTGAGGCACAGGGCGAGGCATGCTGGGTATGCAATCCGTCAGATAACGCGGCCTTGATATGACACAATCTGGCGCCAGTCATGCTGCCCATCCGAGCGCGTGCAAGGTGCGGAGCGGGCCGCATCGCTGGCCGACCCGGGGTGCGGCGGCAGAGGCAGAGCCACAGCCGCGCGGGTGCTCGGCAGGCCTGTGTGCATGCGGAAGCAGGACAGGCTGCGGGCGTGTTCATCTGATGACCAATTTTGCAGTCCTGTGGCAGGGCGGGTGGCGCTGTATCCAGGCGCAGCAGCGACGCGTGTGGCGCTCGCCGTACAGCGTCGCAGCCACGGCTATAGGGCGTTACACAGCAGTTCTGGGCAGGGTAGGGTTAGGGTAAGGTAGGTATTCCAGGCCACGGCCGCGCGCCTGTACGCGCGCAGCAGCAGCGTGTACTGGTACGGCAGGGCCGCGCCGCCGGCGCCGCGCTGCTCGGCCAGCAGCGCGCGCAGCTCCACGTGGCAGCCATGCTCCGCCAGCGCCTCCATGGCCGGCACATGCGTGGCGGCCGTGGCGCCGGCGCCACGCGCCCTCTGCTCGCGCAGCAGCTGCGCGCGCGCAGCGGGGCAGCCTTTGATGAGAACCTATCCGTTGTTGAATGCCGGCAGACAGAAGACCTGTGCAGGCCTGAAAAAATCTGCATCATCGAGTACGGTGTACAGAACATCTGTGCAGGCCCCATCTCGATAATGCAATACCGACTGTGGCTGGGACGAGGTCACAGTCAACGTGCCAAAACACTCGAGAGGCAGCAAATGTGAAACTGAGGTGCAAATGATTTGACTGCTCACGCCACACGGCACACTGCGCTTGCCACACTCCCCTGGCGGGCTGGCCGGGCGCGCTCGCAACGCGTGGCCGCACATGCATGACGTAGTCCAGGGCTTTGACCCGGCCGGCCGTGGCGATGAGGGCGGCATAGTCTTCGGCGCTCGGCGCCAGGCAGGCCCTGCGCATCTGCGCCCCGCCGCGCCCGCCCGTGAGCCGCCCGTCATCCGCCGAGCGCACCGTGGCAGGCGGCTAAGCACCGGAGCACCAGCGGCGGGAGCGGCTCGGAGCCGCCGGTCACAGGGCGCGGCCGGGCTGCGCGGCGGGGGGGGGGCGGCGCGCGCACCTTGTCGAAGAAGAAGATGGCGTCGCCCAGGGTCCTGGTCGCGTTGGCCTTCTGCAGGAAGGCCTGCAGCAGCTCGCGGGTGGGCGCCATGCCGCTCAGCTCCATCTCTTCCAGCATGTCCCGCGCTGCCGAGAGCCTGGCCGGCGGCGCGGCGCTCTCCGCGGTCGGCGCCCCCTCAACAAGCAGGCGCAAGCAGCAGCTGCAGCAGTACTGGCCGCAAGGCCGAAGGCAGCACGGGCAGGTCGACGTGCAGCGGCAGGGCAGCACACGTGCTGCTGAGTGTGCAGCGTGGCCACCGTGGCAGGGAGCAGGCCGCCGCGCCTGAGCTCTTCCGGGAGCTCCACATACAGCTCGTGATAGTCCTGCGGCGTCTGGAAGGGCAGGACGGGCAGGCGCCTGAAGTGCGCGCGCGGGTAGTCCCTTTCCGCCTCTGCAAGCCCAGGCGCGCTTCAGTGGCAGTGGGGCTTGCCCGCCCAGCACTCTGTTCAAGCACAGCTTGTTGGCCACTTGGTGAGTCTCTGGCAGCTCGGGAACAGCCAAGCAAGCAACGTGCACTGCGAGCTGCCTGATGCTGTGCAGCGCAGACTCAAGCTAGCTCCTCTTTCAGCCTCACCATACGGCTCTGGCGGAGCAGCGCAGCTGGCAGACTGTGCAATGCACGCAGTATGCTGTAGCACCCAGCTCTGCCGCCGCCTGCATGCACGCGCCAGCAGCACGGACAGGAGCTGCATGTGAGCCATCGTGGGCGGCGAGCTCAAACGGCCGCTGTGTGCGGCAGGCTCATTATTTAGCCAGACTAGCACCCATCATTTAGCTAGACTAGCTAGCGCTGATGGGTGCGCCTCGGGTGCCCCCGCTCAACCGGAAGCTCGGAGGGGAGGCATAAGGGGAGCCTGCGTCCCACGCTTGCTCACAGGGGGCGCTCCGCACCTTGCTCGCGCGGCGTCTGTGCACCATGATAAACTACCTTGAGGTGCTGGCATTGCTGCTGCTGCTGTGCGCCGCTCCGCTCGCATGGCTGAACTGGCTGCTGGGGGGGTACACGCACAGCCTGCCGGCTCTGTGGAAGCTGCTCCGCCAAGGTAGGCCGCCGCACATTGCACCGCTGGTGACTCGGTGACCGTTGCTGGAAGGCGCAGCACGCAGCTCGTGCCCGCGCTGTGCGCAGGCTCCTTCAAGTACGACTCCCTGCGGCTGCGGCCCGAGCCCCAGCTCAGCGGCCTGCGCGTCGTGCAGCCCAGCACAGACTTTGCTGTCTTCCGCACCGCGCACATCGCCGTGGATGCCAGCCTCTGGCGGATAGTCACGGGTGCGCGGCAGCGTTCTAGTAAACTACAATGTCCCCTCCGGTTGCGTCCATGCATGCTCTGTCGTGCATGCAGGCAGGCCAGCATGCCGGCCGCGCTGCCTGCGCACATAAGGCAAACATAAGGTGCCTGGCAGACACACGTGCACCCTGTGGCAGGGCGGCCCTTCCAGCTCGTCATCCAGGAGCCCGTGCTGGACTGGACGACCGACGCCAACGGCGTCTCGCACACCGCCAACCTGCTCGCAGAGGCCGGCTTCATCAAGCTCGCCGGGGCCGCGCCCCAGGGCGCCGCGTCGGAGGCCACACCTGAAGGCGCGCTCCGCAGGCCCCCCCGCCCCCCTTGGTTTCGCGCTTTGCCTGCGCGCACAAGCAGGCAGGCCCTGAAATGAACGCTGAACAATCGGCTCTCGCGCAGGCTGGGAGAAGGTGAGCGCCGGCGAGGACGGCGCGGCGGCCGCGCCGGCCTCCGCGGGCGGCCCGCTCGTGTCCGCACAGCCCAAGCAGGGGGAGGTGCTGCGGCCGCTGCTGGAGGGCGAGCTGCGCGCGCTGACCGCGCACGTCATCTGCCGCGGCGGCGCGCTGCAGCTGCCGCGTGACCTCGGCACGGCCCCTGGCCTCCCCCCTGTGCCTCATCATGCGGGAACATGGCTTCATGATGGACGGTGGTGAGCAGAATGTGGGCGTGATTGGGAGCCAGAGCCGGTGGGCCCACAGGGCTGGTGATACAGTGACGATGCGCGCCTGAAGTGATGTTACAGGCGCGGCGGGGCTCAGGAGGCAGCGGCGCGAGCCGCGCCTGGACCCGCGCGCGCAGGCATGGTCGTGGGCGAGGCGCTGCGCTTCAAGGCGTTGGTGGGCGTGGCCAGCCTGGAGGCCGACGCGCGCACAGCCGCGCGCGACGGCGCGCCCGCGGCTGACGCCTGGTTCTCGGCGCCGCGCCGGCCCGCGCCGTCAGAGGCGACAGGCGCGCCCCGCTGCTGCTGCGCGCCCCGGGCAGCCTCTGCGGACGCGCCGGCGGCTGGTCAGCCGCGCCGGCGGCCGTGTGGCCGTGTTTGCTGTCGCCGCGGCTGCACTCCCGCTTCCTGAGATTCTCAAAGCACACACTCTGCTCGCCCGGGGCGGCGTGGCAGCGAGCAGGGGCGGCGGGGTTGTGTCGAGGCCATCCACCCCTATTTCTACCACTATCGACCGGAGTGGGCGTGCTTGTGGCAGGCCGCGTGCTGTACCCGCTGGCGCTGGACGTGCGCTCGGAGCACCTGGCGCTGGAGCTGCTCGGCTGGCGCACGGCGGCCGGCATGCGCCTGCACCGCCCGCTGCAGCTGTCCCTGGAGTTCACGCCCGCGCTCGCGCAGTGCGCGCCCCCCCACCACATGACCATAACCCTACCCCCGTCGTCGCGCTGCGCGTGCCGCCCCCGCGGCAGCGGCGCGCCGCCGCGGGCCCCCGAGCGCCGCGCGCGCGCAGGTACCTGTTCGCGCGGCTGTCGCCGCTGCTGGGCGCGGCGGTCGCGCTGGAGGGCGGCGCGGCGGGCGGCGCGGGGCGCATCGAGGTCACGCTGACGCCGGCCGGGCTGGCGCTGCCGGCCGAGGTGACCGCGGTGCGGCTGGCGCCGATGCAGCTGGCGC
>JAABUP010004893.1_pt1 | contig 21338 bp, 29 predicted proteins | sample 5559201 | NCBI WGS metagenome assembly JAABUP01 (sample SAMN10711887, study PRJNA513373) | rock metagenome | isolation source: Antarctica rocks | place: Antarctica
CAGCTGCTGCTGATGGTGGTGCCCACGCCCTTTGTCGCGTCGACCATGAGCGCCATACGCGACAAGCTGCGCCCCGACCAGGCGCGCCCGCTACTCCGTAGTCCCATCCTGACGGGCAGGGTTTCTGTCTCAGAGTCGAACCAGCATTGTGTGCACCATGCACTGCCTGGATGAGGATCGTCCTCAGGTCGCAGCAGGCCTCTGGCTTCCGGCCGGCTGTCCTGTGTTCAGTGTTTTAATGGTGCGGAATTGCACGACACACAGATGACGACTGTGTTGCGTTGCGCGCGCGCTCGCAGCGGCGCGCGCGCCTGCGCGCGGCAACCCGGCCAGCAGGCGCGAGCGGGGGGCCGCGCGCGCGCAGATCCTGGTGTCGTGCACCAAGGGCATCCTGAACGACACGCTGGAGACGGTCAACCAGATCCTGACGCGCGTCCTCCCGCCCGCGCTGCACAGCCGCCTCGCCTTCCTGAGCGGGCCGAGCTTCGCCGCAGAGGCGCGCCCGCCGCGGCACATGGCATGATAGGGTCGGGGTAGGGCATCGCAGCGCGGGCGCCCGCTCGCCGGCGCCGCATGTCCGGGGCGCATCGCGGCGCGCGCGGGGCCGCCGCGCCTCCTGCAGCCCGTCCTGGCTCCGCCGCGGAGCTCGGCCGCAGGTCGGCGCCAGGCGCGGGGACGGTGGCGCGCCAGCCGCGGCAATGCACGCGCCGGCGCCGGCGGCGCGGGGCAGCGCTGCAGCCCGAAGCAGGGCGCACGCGCCCACTGCCGCGGAGCTGGCATTCAGTCACCAGTAGCACAGTGGCCGGCAGTGGTGTAAGCGCGCGTGCCGGTCAGGCCGCGGCGCGCGCGGGCGCGCAGGTGGCGGCGGGCCTGCCGACGGTGGTCACGGTCGCGGCGACCGACGACCTGGTAGCCGGGCGCGCGCAGTACCTGCTGTCCACGCCGCGCTTCCGCTGCTACCGCACGACGGACGTGCAGGGCGCGCCCTACCCCAACCCTAGCGTACCCTGACCCTATCATACCCCAGCCTGAGGCAGGGAGGCGGCGTGCGCGCGTCCCCGCACGGGCTCGCAGGCGCGCGCGCGCGCAGCGCCTGTGCGCCGCGCTCAGCGGGCTTGGCTGGCGCTGCGGGCACGCGCGCGGATAGGCCGCTCGGCGTGGTGGGGGTGGCGCTGGCGTGTGGCAAGGGCACAGCATGCCCCGACCTGGCCCACGCCTCTGGCGCCCGCAGGCGTGGAGCTGGGCGGCGCGCTCAAGAACGTGCTGGCGATCGCGTGCGGCATCAACGACGGCCTGGGCTTTGGCTGCAACGGCCGCGCGGCGCTCATCACGCGCGGCCTGAGCGAGATGACGCGGCTCGCGGTCGCGCTGGGCGCGCACCCGCTGACGATGGGCGGCCTCGCCGGCATGGGCGACCTGGTCCTCACTTGCACAGGCGCGCCATGAGCGACTCAGGGCTCACCTGCACCTAGCCTTGAATGCTAGGTTCATGGGCGACCTGGCGCTTACTTACAGGGGCGTGGCGGGGCGGGGCTGTGCTGTCTCAAGCCCCCTGCGCGCAGCTGCACGTCTGGCCGCCTCCCGCTGTAAGCGCTGGTGGGGCAGAGGCAAACACATTGCCGGGAGTTTGAGCACAGGCCTGTGCAGCGTTCTCCGACCCTTCAAGGTCTGCCTCCCGAAATGCATCGCCGCTATCCTCCTGCCCTGATTTTTTCAGGAGGAAAGCCTTCTCGGAGCGGGTTGCCCGCTGCGCGCAGGCGACCTGTCGCGCAACCGGACTGTCGGCCTGCGCATCGGCAGAGGTGCGCGCGGGGTGCCCTGCCGGGCCCGTCGAAGAGGGCGCGCCGGTGCAGCGCGTCCCTGCACTGGGCATGCCACGACGCTTACGAGTGTGGCACCACAATTTGCATTGACGAAGGCGGTCCCTCATCATGAGTAACCGAGGCCTCCTAACCGCTCCCAGACGTCTTTTGTTTTGTGGACCTCGCACTTACTGCTGACGACCATGCCTTTGCCGTTGCTTGCTTGGTTACCTTGGCTGTTGCACGCAGCCGCCGCGCGCACGCCCAGCAGGCCGGCAGGGCCGGGCGGGCGCCGCGCGCTGACGCGCGCGCGCGGCGCGCAGGCGAGAAGCTGTCGGAGATCGTGGGCAACATGACGGCGGTGGCGGAGGGCGTGCTGACGTCGCGCAGCGCGCACGCGCTCGCGCAGCGCCTGGGCGTGGAGGCGCCCATCATTGAGGGCATCTTCCGCGTCATCCACGAGGGCGCCGATCCGGTCGCGGTCGTCACGGAGGTCATGAGGCGCGGCCCTGAGGGCGCCAATTGAAGCAGGCACAAGATTGGCATACGTGTACGTGAAAACAGAAGACGAGGTGGTGACTCCAGAAGAGGCAAAAGAGATTGGGCGTCCGCTCGCGCGGCTGCCCCATGACTGCCCGCGCGGCCGCCGACCTGGCCCATCCGGCCTGAGGGTGCTGCGCAGTGCCTGTCTTGGTCGCAAAACAGCGCCCGCCGCTGCGTCTGCTGAGCCACGCGCGCGCCCGGCCAAGGCCTGCGCGTGCGGCAGCAGCCAGGCCACCGTGCGCCCCACAGCCGCGTGACCCAGCATGCTCGATATATGCCTTTCAGGCGTCTGAAGCGACCACGGTGCATGCCAGGGGCTGACTCGCGCGCGCGCAGTCGGGACCTGCGCGCCGAGGTCGACCCTGCCATCCTGCAGGCGGCCGCGCGCATGCCCGCCGCCAACGGCCACTACTGAGTGGACCTCCTACAGTCACCTCGCCCACCCGGGGGCTGCAAGACGCGCAGCGCGGCGGTGGCGCTCCCTGACAAGGTTGCATGTTATCTGCTGCCGCATGTACTACTAGGTAGCTTTGGGGCTGCGAGTGGGTGGGCAGGGCAGGGTCTGTCAGGGTCCCGCGCAGGCGTCGCTGCAGGAGTCGCTAGAGTTTGAACGAGAGGTGCACTGACTGGCATTGGAGAGAGCGTGTGTGAGCTGCGTGTGTGCTGGGCTGTGAGCTGTTCGGGGTGTGGCGCACCCCTCATGACATGTAATATCAAGAGGAATCATGTGAACTTTTTGTGGAACAGTACATCTCCTCAGGTGCTAGAGCAGCAACGCGCAAGTGCCCAGACACTGGTTACAGTGAGGGGGCCTTGCGCAACCGCGCTCAAAACAACTGACATCATGATGCACCTCGGAGCATGGGGCCAGACCGAAACGGAGCACGCCATGTGTGGTACCACAAGCGGAGCATGGTCAGGAGACGAGGGCGGGCGCACAGCAGCCCACAGATCCTTAGAAAACACGCACTGGCCGAGAACTTGTGGTACCTGTAGAGAGTTTGCTGCCTTCCCCAGCAGGCGGGCAACCTGCGCCGACGGGCAGGCAGCCATGATCTACACTACTTACAGATGAGCGCGCACGCGCATCAACTTGTAACCCTGCAGCGACCCCGCTCCCCCATGCGCGCAGCCTTGCCATGCGGACTCCACAGCCATGCGCCTCTAGAGAGCGCGCAGCACGACCGGCGCTGCAGCAGGAGGGCCAGACCGCTGCCCCGCGCCAGAAATTAGCGCGGCGGGTGGCAAAGCAGCTGCGCTGCGCAAGCTGCCGCGCGCACGCACGCCTGCTGGCGGGCACTGCATGCCGCACCACTTGCCCACGGCATCTGCAGGGCTGAGAACGCGTTGCGAGCGGCAAAAGGACACCACAGCCTGGTAGGCCCCCGGGCGCTGCTGCCAGACAGGCGCGCACCAGTGTACCACGCCCACGCTACCGCAGATGAACTGACATGCTGGAATCCAACGCTTGAGGGTGAAATTAGGGCACTTGCAGGACGCAGAGCGTGACTGGTGCCCTACGGCCCTCCACCGAGCCCATGGAGGGACCCTACCATAAGTGTAGGGCGAGCAGGGCAGCAAAGCAGGAGACGCAAAGAACCATGTGTGCAGCCAGGCAAAACATTGGGCAGCATGCCACATGTGAGAAAAAGAGCCTGTGGCCTGGACGCGAGAGACGGTGCGCTGCATGCAGCGCCGCAAGCGACATCTGTTAAGCTTGCGCACGCTCCATACGCAGCATCACTGACCGGACGTGAGGAGCTGGTGCGCGGCCTGCGACTCCCCTAGGCCGCGGCCCTGCCACAAGCGCATGGCAGGGGCGCAGGGCCGCGCGGCGCGGCGACAGGGCTCACGGCGCGGGCGCCCGTCCGGACCAGGCGCCGCCGGCGCCTGTGCCGACGCGCACGCCGCCGCCGCGGCAGAACCCCGCGGCCGCGCAGCGGTCACTTGCACGCCACGATGACGCAGCAGGCGTCCGCCAGGAAGTGCGGCCAGGGCTGGTCCGGCGCCACCTTGAACACGTTGCCGTCCGTGTCCTGGAGGGCCGCACGCGCACACCGTATTGAACACCTCCGCGTTGGCCGCCCGAGCCCGCCCTGCTGCCCCTCTGCACCCTGGCGCTGCAGGGCCGGCAGAGCCCGATCCGAGCCGACATGCACCGCCGCAGCAGCGTGTGCCTGCGGCTGCTGAGGCGCGGCAGCGGTGTGTGCTCCAGGGCCCCACACATGTTCTTCGCGCTCGCTCCCAGGCGTGCATGCGCAAAATCGTGCGTAAATGCCCCTGTCCACCCTGCCCTGGGCCGCGCCTGGTACAGCAGCTTCAGGTCGGCGCTCTCCGGCAGGGCGTCGCGGAAGTCGGCGCGCAGCAGGCGCCACAGCTCCCTGCCGCCCTTGCCCAGCAGGCTCGCAACGCCGGCCTCACACCAGCCTGAGACGCCTGACACGCTGCAAGCGGGCGCGGCGGGTGCACGGCGACAGGTCAGGGCTTGACGGGAAGCCTCGTGCAAGCAAGACACGGTCGGCGTTACATCCTCAAGACGCCCCGATGCTCTGCCGATGTAGGGCCGATATAGGCGCGCACCCGAAGCTCGCGCACAGAGCGAGGTCCAGCTCTCCCAGCGGCCGCGCGCGCTTGGCGCCCGCGCCCAGGTACTCCACAGGCGCCAGCCGCTGCGCCTGGCCGCCGCCGCCGCCGCCGCCGCCGACACCCGCTGATGACGCTGGCTCTTCGCCGGCCCCGCGCACTTCCAGGCCCTGCTGTGCAGCCGCCGCGCCCGCACCCGGCGCCGCGGGCGGCCCAGGCCGCCCGCCGGCGGCGGCAGCGCCACTGCCCGCCACCGCGCCGCACCGCAGCGCGCCATGACCGTCCCTGCGCTTGTGCAGCCGAGGGCCCTTGTGCGTCCGCTCGCGCCGCGCGGCTGCCGGCGCAGGCGCCAGCGCCGCTGGGCCGCCGGCGGGCGGCGGCGCTGCCGCCGCGGTGTCGGCCTCCGGGCCGCCGCCAGCGCGCCCGGCGACGGTGCCGCCGCTGAGGCTGCTTTCGGAGCTGGTGCTGCTCCAGGCGCGCGTCGGGCGCGGCCGCTTGGCCACCTTGTGGCCGCCGCCGCCGCCGCCACCGCCGCCGCCCTTGCCGGCAGCACTGCGCCCGCCAGGCGGCTGCGGGGCCGGCCGCTTGCCTGCCAGCTGTGCGCGGGCGGCGCTGCGGTGCGCGTGCGGGGCCCTGGCCTCGCCGGCGGGTCGTGCGTCCACGGCGGCGTGCTGCCGCTCCACGTCTAGATCAGCCGCCTGCGCGGCGCCGCTGTCGCCCGCTTGCCGGACGGGGCCAGGGTCCGCCCCAGGGTCGCCGCGGGCCTCGCGCGAGCCCGGCTGCGGCGCGCGCATGCGCGGCACCGCCGCGCCGTCAGCCCTCTCGCTCCTTACCGGCAGGGCGTCCTCGTGAGGCGCTCGCTCGCTGGCGCGGGCTGCTCCCGATGATGGCCGGGACGGCCCTGTGCTCCTGGCGCCGGCGGCTCTGGGTGCAACGCCGGCCACGGCTGCAGCGGGCGCGCGGCCTGGCGCCGGGGTCGGGCGAGCTCGGACGCCGTCGTCCGCGTGCGCGGCGACGGGTTTGGCAGGCGCTGGGCCGCGGCCCGGCGCAGGCGGCGCCGCGCGCGGCCGCGCTGGCAGCTGGTCCGCAGCGGCCGGCTGCGCCACCTCGGGTGCGGCGCAGGCGGTCTGCGCAAACGGCAGGCGCTGAGGTGACGCGCATGCGCCGTCTGGCGAGCATGTCTGTGGCATGCTGGGCGGCTGGCGAAGGCACGCCGGGTGCAGCCCAGGGCTTGAGGCATGTTCCGGCACCTCACTCGACTCCCACCACTCCTGGAGCTTCCAGCAAAGTGTTTGCCAGACTGGCTTATCAAACAAACAGGGCGCTGGCTACCTATACCAGTGATGTCTCAGGCCCGCAGGCCCGCACCGGCTTGGCGCGCTGCGGCGAGCCGGCGCGCTGCTCGCTCCCGCTGCTGTCCAGCTCGGCGGCCGCATCAGCCTCGTGCTTCGCGTCCAGCTCGCGCTCCGCCGCCTCGCGCGCCTTGCGCGCGGCCGCCTTCACCGCGCGCCGCTCTCCAGCCGCCGCCCTGCATGCAAGCACACCAAATGTGGCAGCATGCGACACAAGGATGCATAGCGACACACAGATGTAACCTTGCTGTCTTCCTAGTCGGAACAGTCGGTATCATCCGGCTTGGCATACTCTACATCGACATGCTATACAAGTCCTTGCAAGTGCACACGGCACTCCCCCACCTCGCAAACTACCTCCTGCCTCAAGGACACACACCAACAATCGGGACCCGGATTGCATTTCATGCATAGCTGGGGAAGAGGTGGCGGCTGCGAGAGCGGGCATGGGTGGACGCACTTGCGCTCGTCAACGGCACGAGCAGCATCCGCCGGCAAGCCTGCCGCGGCAGACCGGCTGCCCTCGGCGATGGCGCCCGCCCGCGCGGCCTCCCGAGCTTCGCCCTTCGCCGCCGCGTCATCAGCCTCCGCGCTGCCGTGCAGCTCCGCCCCAGGCGCGGCAGCGCGTGCGGCCGCGCGCCCTGCGCCCGCGCCGGCGCCGCGCGGCGCGGCGATCGCTCCGGCAGGCTTGCGAACGTCTGGGCCGGCAGCCGGCCGGGCATCTGCGCCCGCCGCCCCGCGCGCGCCAAAGCCGCCTTCGTGCCCCGCCCGCGGCTGCGCCTCGGTCGCTCTCACGTCGCGCAGCGGCGCGGGGCGGCCGCCCTCGCGCGCGCGGGCGCCGCTGGCCGCGCCTGCGGGTTCCGCGCTCGGCGCAGCGCGGCGCTTGGCTGGTGGCGCCGCTGCTGCGGGCGCTGGGCCGCGCGCAGGCTCGCCCGCCGTGAGCCCTGCATGGCCCACGTCGCCGCCGCGTTCGCCGCCTGGGAGAGGCGTGCCCCCCGCCGCCGGCCCTGCAGCCTGTGTGGCTGCGCCGCCGGCCGCAGCGTGCGCAGCACGCGGGGCAGCGGCGGGTGCGGGGCCGGGCGCGAGGTGCGGCGCGGCAGCGGCAGGGGAGCTGACTCCACACGGCGCCTCTGCGGCATTGGCGTCGAGCGCAACCGCTCCGACTGGGACCTCCGCTGGTGCTACAGGCTTGGCTGCGGCTCTGCCGAGGCCTGCGGCCCTGCCGACGCTCGCTGCCTCGCCAGGCTGAGCGCCGGCCTCAGGCTCCGCCGCAGCCTTGCCAGCGCCCGCCGCCAGGCCAGGCCGGCCGCCGGGGGCGGGTTCGCTCGTTGCACACGCCGGAGCTGCAGCGTGCGCCGGTCGCGCTGGAGGCCAGGCCGGCTGCCCGGCCTGGCCCCGGCTGGCGGCCTCGCGCTCGCGCTGCTCGCGCTCGCGCTGCTCGCGCTCAAACTCGCTGAGCCAGCGCGACTTCATGCTCTTGAAGCCGCCTGCGCCGCGTTCACTCCGTTGCTGGCTTATGCTGCTGTTGCAGGATATGCAGGATGTGGCGGTAACGGCTGAGGCCGGCGCGCCTGGCAGTGGTGGTGGGGGCGTGGAGGCTGCAACCTGCTCGCTTCCCACGGCCGCGTCCTCATCGCGCCAGCTGAAGTCGTCCTCCTCCTTCTTCTTCACTCTCTGTGCACACCAGCACTCATCCCAGTAAGCGTGTGCAGAGTGCCAATGCAGCAAGCACAAGAAAGGCAGACCGGCGGCGCTGATGCCAGCGCACCCTGCCAGTGCCGCCCCCGTTCCTGCTCTTGCGTGCGCCGACCAGCGCACGCTTTCCCAACGCCTGCTGCGCTTGCTGCGCGGCGGCAGCAGCGGCACAGACTCAGTCGCCGCATTGGCAAGCGGGGGGCTGCACTCCAGTTTACGTGCGGAGCGCTTCATCACGAGCGCCAGTGTCAGCCGCATACTGTCCCAGAGCGACAACCAATGGCACCGAGGTTGCAGGGGCCGCACACCGTGCTGATGTGTTTTGCGCACATCTCGAGACCTGCCTCGCAGGCTGGTGCTCAGCGGGTCGCCTGCTGCAGCGAGCTGACAGGCGCACAGCCCAGCCCGTCCCGCCAGACAACTGGAGCACGATCCCACACACAGAACTCGATCGCGGGGCGCATGCTCCAGGTCTTCAGCCCAAGGCAGCCTGCTTTCAGACGGCGCAGTCACCTATAGGTAGGTATATAGCCGCATTAGTATCGCCTTCAGCAAGCACTTCACTTGGCCGCTCTCTCTTGAGGGCGAGCAGTGTAGGGCATCAGGGAGCCTGAAGCACTCGGTTATATCGAGTGCGTCTGCTTTCCCCAGTAGCGCACGCTAGCCTGCAAGCGCCGTGCTACCCAGCGTCTGGCCTTGCTGCGCTGTGGGGTTGCGCTGTGGAATTTCGCTGTGTGGCAGACCCGGTGGTGGCCTCTGGTCTGCTGCAGGAGCCTGCAGAGATAAGCACCTGCTCAGTTCCAAGCGGCGAGCGTTGGGAGGAAGTGCAAGAAACTCAGAATCAGAGACCTGCGCGCTGACAAAGCGTGGTGCCAGGCACTGTCCGGGCCGGGCGGAGCGCCGCGCTTGTCGGCGCTGCAGCAGAATGCCATGAGGCGCGCGGGAGCATGTTCGCCAGCGCGAGGCCGGAGCAGGTGACCTCAAACAGCAGCGCGCCGCTTCTTCCCGATGACAAAACGAGCTCGAGCGACCTGCCGCATGGCGCCCTGGACGAGGTCACGCAGCCACCGGAGGTCCTGGCCGCACCGCCAGAGCGGGCGCGCGGCCCGGGCCCGCCGCGCGCCTGTGGATGTCAGGCACTTTCGGCTGCCCGCCCTGCACGAGGCCACTGGTGCGGGTTGCCTGGGCGAGCGCAAGTGCTTCCTGCAGCCTGGCTGTCCATGCAGACTTTCGGCCCAGCTCCGTCAACTTGACGACGCGCGCCAGGAAGGGTGGGGCTCGGCGGCGCCTGGCGAGCCTGCCTGGGGCCTCGCGCCTGCCGCGGGAGCTGCCGGCAGGCAGCCCGCGGGCGGGCCAGTGCGCTGAGCCCGGGCGGCGGCGCAGGAGCCCCAGCCGGCGCTGTGGTGGCAGCGCGTCCTGCGCTTCTGCCTGCACAACTGGGAGAAGGTGGTGGTGCTCTGCGTGCTGCTGGCGCTCATCATCCTCGTGTCCGTGAAGGCGCGCGGCGTCCTGGCCGGCCTGCCTGTGCGGTGCTCTGCTCGAGCTCGCCGCGGGGGCCGTCCGCCCACTGGTATGATAGGTGTTACCCTCTCTTACAGCGGCGATACTCAGCGCCCGGTGGAGTTCGCCGCGCCTGGAGGCTGGAACTCCCCTGCGAAGACCCTCTGCCCCTGCAACAACCCTCTGCCACGTGTGCCGGAACACGCGCAGCGTGCGCTGGCACCGAAGGCCGCGCGCGCGCGCGCGCAGGGCGTCACAGTGTTCCGGGACATCATCCGCTGGTTCGAGAAGCAGAACAACTGGATCGGCTGGACGTGCTTCACGCTGCTGTACTGCCTCAACATAGCTATCCTGCTCCCCGGCATCCTCTTCATCCTGGCCGCCGGTTTTGTGTTCGGGCGCGCCCTGCCAGCAGACACGCATCTCGACAGCTTTGACGGCATGCATGTGCATGGCTGTGCTGTCGCAGGTCCTCCACTGATGATGTTTCACAGGTGCTGGCATGGGTTCTGTTGACTCGTGCAGCTGGCAAGGGTTCAGCTGTATCAGGTTACAAGGGCCGCGACGCTCCAGGGCAGCCGTCAGCATGCGTCGGCGCGCCGTGCGGCGCGGCGGCGAGCTGGGCGCGCGCGGCGCCAGGTTCTGGAAGGGCCTGCTGGCGGTGTGGCTGGGCGGGGGCGTCGGGCAGAGCCTGGCATTCCTGCTGGCCAGGTACCTGGTCGGCGACTGGGTGTCCGCCCTCGTGCGCGGCAAGTCGAAGAAGTGGGACGTGGTGCGGCCCGCGGCCCTGAGATCGCCCGCGCGCAGCTCGTGCCCTGTCGCAGGTGGCCTCCTCCGATGTCGCGCTGGCACGGTGGACACAGAAGAGCTGTGCTGTCTGCTGGCAGCCCAGACAGCGTCTGTTCACCAGTTGAGACCCTTTCAGTAGTATGTGGAGGGGGTAGGGCGGGGCGGGGCAGGGCAGGGCAGATGACCCCTCAGGCTGCTGGGGCCATCGCGAGGAGCCGATAGGCGCAGTATTGCCGGGTTGGTATTGCACGAGTGCATCGCGCGGGGCGCGCGCGCAGATCGACCGGGCCATGGAGCTGGAGGGCTGGAAGCTGCTGCTGCTGGTGCGGCTGTCGCCGCTGGTGCCGTACAACCTGCTGAACATCGCCATGGCCGCGACCAAAATCCACTTCTGGGCGTTCGCGGTCGTGAGCTTCTTCGGTGCGCGCCGCGCGCGCGATTGAAGATTGGTAACTGAAGATTTAAGATTAAAGAGTGAAGTGACGGCGCTGCTCAGCAGTCGCCTAGCTCCCTGCCAGCATGCCTGTGCAGGCCGTGCTTACCTTCACAGGGCACCCAGCGCCTGCAGGAATTGCACGAGCAATGGACTGCAATGCTTCCATCGGCACTCCCCCTCATCAATTGCATGCTTTATGACATTGTCGTAATGCGCGAGCTGGGTGGGTGCGCAGGCATCATCCCGGAGTGCGCGCTCTTCACCTACACAGGTGCGGCGGCCGCCGCCTTGCAGGCTCCCATGACACCCCGGGACCCCACAGCGGCCTGCTGGCGCTTGGCATGAAGTGAGTGCGGGCTGCTCGGCAGTGTTGCGCTGGGATGCGGGCGAGCGAGCGCGGGCTTGCTAGCAGGGAGCTCCCCAGCGGGTTGGTGACAGCGAGCGCGTATGCGCAGGCTCCCTGGCGGAGAACATCGACGCGATCGTCAGCGGCGAGGCCAAGCCGCACGGTGTGGTCACCTACGTGATGGCCGGCGTGACGGTGGCCATGCTGCTGGCGACCACCACCTGGGCCACCGTCCTGATCAGGCGCGCGGCCCTGCCAGGGTTCTGCCAGTTGGCAGCCCAGCAACCCAGCTATGCCAGTGCCTGCCCAGCAACCCGGCTATGCCAGTGGCAGCCCGACAAGCGACGTGAGCAGCCTCGCCTGCGCCGCCGCGTAGCATCAGGCGTGGAGGTCCAGCCGTGGGTGCCGGAACTCAATAGCAGGGGGCCTCTGCCGCAGGCGGGCGCTGAAGCGCGCGGACCTGCACCTGCGCGAGGACCCCGAGGCCGGCCGCAGAGAGGTGGATGCAGGCAACGGCCTCCCCCGGCCGGCGCATGTATAGCGTCCCCACCTGCCCAGCACGCTCTGCTCCCTGCTGTGATCGGCGGGGCGGGTGTGGGGTGCGTGTGTGCGCGTGCGCTGTGCTTTGCCTGCCCTCATGCCCTGCCAACTTGTGTGCGACAGGGAATGCCTTGGTTGCCTTCACGTCCTTGGAACCCCAGCTGCGTGTGTGTATTTGACCACAATGGTGGTTCTTTGCATGCTTTTGTGGCGCATGGCCAGCACGCGTGCAGGTACAGAAGCATGCCTGAGGTCAGCTGGGTGTAGCGGGGTGATGTGCTTCGCTCCATGCCACCGCTTGACATGCGGGGTCCTGATTTTGTAACTGTGCTGCTGATCAGGCTCCCAGGATGGACGAGGCGGAAGCCTGTCGCGGCGACACAGCCGCGCGCCTGCGTAGCGCGCCCGCCGCGCTGTGCCTGGGCCCCGCCGGCGCGCGCAGCCCGTTTGCGCGCGCGTCGTGGCCGCGCTGCGCGCGGGCCGGCCGCGCCGGGTCGCCGCGCGCGTATGCGCCGCCCAGGCTTGGGTCCCCCCGGCTGGGATCCCCCCGTGCGGGGCACGCGAGGGACGCCCCCGAGCGCGCGCGGTCGGCGGGCGCGGCGCTGGGCGCCAGGCTCGGCGCCGCGTGGCGGCACGCGCGCGAGCCCGAGCGCCAGGGCGGCGCCGCCGGCGACCCGGCGCGGCCCGAGCCCGGCGCCCGGCAGAGCCACCCGGGCCCTGAGCAGCCGGGTGGCGGGGGGTCCCAGCAGCCTCTGGAGCCGCACCGCTTCCGATTTGGCGGCGCGGAGCGGGCGCGCGGCGTCCATGGCGAGGGCGTCCCGCTCCTGGACCGCGGCATGCGTCCGGAGAGCCCAGCCCGGCAGCGCGGCTGAGGCCACAGGCGGCTGCAAGCACAAGCGCCTGGTTGGGGCACCACCAGAAGCTGGCCGGGGCACCACCAGAAGCCTTGGCGGCAGGGCAGCGGGAACTGGGCCGCGGCCAGCGCCTGAGCTGCGCTGTTTAGTGTGCCAGCCCAAAGCGATCACTCCGAGTAGGTCGAGAGGGTGTTCCATTGAGCCGCGGTTAGATAGGCTGGTCCTGCGGTCAGGAGCAGTCCGTGAACGGTGGCGCGCGTCCACCGCACAGGTCAGTTGTACAGGAATGCTTGGTGTTGCTGTCCAGCAACGTGCCCACGCACGCTTATAACGTACGCTGCAGCACCGCGACCTGGACTTAATTGAACCAGAGTACCTGTGTGACAATGTTGTTAATTAAGGCGGAGGTGGGCAGAGGCAGCCGCCACTTTATAAGGCACAGAAATTTAGAGACTCTCTTGGCTCCATCTCTTCACCTTAAGTGACAGACATGCACTGCTGATTCACCCAGTTAAACTGGGCCAGTTTGATGAGGCACCCTCAGTAAGCCCTCCCGCGTGGTAACAGCAACAAGGCTGCTCTGCAGTGTGCAACCAGCAGCTGCTTACTTCAATGGTGGCCTGGCGTTTGTGTTTGCAGAGGCAGGCGTCCAGGTCATAAGCTAGAGAACTTGCTTGCTGTTTCCAGGGCGGTGGTCACTTTCACACTTGCCACTCTCTTGCTCCTTAACAGAGCAGCGCGCTCACAGTTTGATGTACATACTGGATGTTGCAAGACAAGCATGCAAACATCTTGATCTATACTCTGCACGGGCAGCTTTGGAGGCAACTGCAAGAGTGCTGCAATTGCTGTCTGCGGGTTGTAGCGCCTGCAGGCAAGCCGGGGTGCGGTGCCGGGCTCATCACCACTGCGTCAGCAGGTGGCGCAACTGATGGATGCGGAGCTGCATGGCCTCGACAGCTTGCCATATGGCAGCTCGTCTGTGTCTAGCAGCACACTGTCGAGCGCCCTGCTTGGCCAGACGGGCCCCAGCATTGGCGGGGCAGGCCCGCTGCCATACGCACCTGCTGCCGCCGAACTGGCGCATGGCCTGCCGCCCGACGCAGAGGCAACCGCGCGATGGGACCGCACGATGAGCTGGGCCGCGCGCGACAGCGCGCAGGCGCGTCCCGCTTGCACTTTTGTGCTGGCGCGCGGCTCAACAGGCGACGTCCGCCGTGCTCCAGTTCTCTTTTAATCTGGCGGGAGCTTGACCAGGACTCCCAGGCCCCCTGCCGTCTCCTGCCCTGTCACTTCGAGCGGGAGGCGGCTGGTCCGGACGCAGCAGGCGGCTCTGCGGCGCGCGTGGCAGCGACAGGCTGCCAGCCTGCGCGCAGGCCGCGCTGGCGGTGGCGGCAAACGCGGACGGCGCGGCCGCGGAGGCCGCGCTGCGCGCCGACCCGCAGGTGCTCTCGCTGGAGCTGCGGGTCGCGCGGAAGAAGCTGGTGAGCTCCGTGCCAGCCGGCGGCTCTGCACTTGCCCAGGGCGCCGCCGCAATGTGCTGCTCAAGCATGTCGCTGTGCCGGTGTGATACGCTGCGCAAGCATGTCGCTGTGCCAGTGCCTGCAGGAGCTTCCGCAGGAGCTTCCGCAGGAGCAAGGCGCCGCAGCGAGCGCATGCGCGAATCTGGCACATATCGTGTCATACGGTGCTGCATGAGCTCGGTGAGGGTCATGCGAGGGTGCCAGAGTAGATGGCCCGGCCCCTACGGTGACGGGCCGCGCGCCCGCAGGAGTACGCGGAGCGGCAGCTGGCCGCGGCGCACGCGGACGCCGCCGCGCAGCGCGAGCGCGCGGCCGCCGCGGAGGCCGCGGCCGCCGCGGACGGGCAGGGCGGCGCGGAGGGCAGCGCGCGCCTCCAGGTGCGCACGCCCTGCACGCGGCCCTGCTGCTCCGCCGCCCCGAGCGCCAGCGCAGCGTCGGGGGGAGCAGTCACGACGGGCCGCGGGCTGCTCGGCCGGCGAGCGCGCGCCGGGCTGCTGCTGAGCATGCGGGGCACGCGGGATTAGGGCTACAATCACGCTCTACGGCCCTAACCCTGACCACGCGGGCGAGGGCGGCCGGGCGCGCAGGAGCGCCTGGCGGCGGCGGAGGGCGCCGCCTGCGAGCTGCTGGAGCAGCGCGGGCGCGAGCGCGCGGCGGCCGCCGCGGCCGCCGCGGTCGACCAGGCCGCGCTGCGCGAGGAGCACGCGCAAGTGGGGAGCAGCTCCCGCCCCGCGCCCCGTGTTCCGAACCCGCTCGGGAGCGCGGCAGCAGGGAGGCGCAGGCGCTCTCCACACCTCCCCGCACGTCTGACAGCGACGCTGCCCTGGGCGGCGCGTCTGAATGTGCCCCACCCCTGCGCCTGGAGCGACCTCGTTCCATGCGCTGGGGCGGGCGTGCTGCGGCGGCGGCATCCGCACCTGCGCCGGAGGCTCCGGCCTCCAGGCGTCCTGGCCCATGCGTGCCTCGGGTAGGAGCAGGAATGCGTTCATGTATCGCCAAGGTGCCATCTGAACGTCACGTGCAGGACACGAGCGCGTCCAGGAGCGCAGGAGGCACCTGACGACGTGCGCCACAAGTTGCCACAGCCATGGAGGCCTGCTTGGGTGTCAGGCAATTCTTTGCTCAATGATCTGACAAGTGATGTCCTGGGCAGGCCATGAGCGGACAGGCGGCGGCGGCCGCGGCGGCCCTGGACGCCGCCAGGGACGCCGCTCGCCGCGACGCTGCGCAGGAGGCGCGCGCCGCCGCCGAGGAGGCCGCTGCGCAGCGCGCGTGCCTGGAGCGGGAGCTGCAGTCGCAGGCCGCCGCAGCAGCAGAGCTGCAGGCGGGCTCACTGCCCACCACCAAGCACTGGCTGGTCGTGCTTGGCTTTTGGCCTAGAACCGACCTCGTCTTGCGCAAGGCTGTGCATGCAATGCTGGTCATGCCAGCAAGCTCGCTTGCTGCGAGCACGCGAGTCTGGTGTGCGCTCCACACCGGCGCACTCGCGGCGCTCGCAGGCCATGCAGGCTATTGCAGATCACGCTTGTTGGCTGACCCCACCTCTGCCCCTGCCCCTACCCCTGCGCGCCAGCCGCCGACCAACCCCACCCGGTCGCGCGCAGGCCGCCCTCGCGGCTGAGCGCGCGCGCTCGGCCGCGGCGGAGGCGCGCGCCGCCGAGGACGCGCGTTGCGCAGCGGCGGCGACCGGCGCCGCGTCGAGCGCGGCCGAGCTGCGCGCCGCCCTGGCCCGCGCGCAGAAGGCGCGCCCGGCGCGCCCGGCGGCGCGCACTCGCGGCCTGTCCGCCGCGGCGCTAGGCGCCGCGGCGTCGTGCTGCGGGGCAGCGGCAGCCGGCGGCGTGCTGGGCGCAGCATAGCTCTGTATAGTGGATACGTGCCGACATGTTGTCACCTGCCCTGGCCGCAGGCCCTGGAAGCGGAGCGCAAGCGCGGCGCCGCAGCGGCGGAGGAGGCCGGCGCGGCGTCGGAGGCGGCGCGCGCCGCGCACCGGCAGGCCGCCGCCGCGGCCGAGCGCCGCCTGCAGGTGGCCCGGCCTCCTGCCGTCCCCGCGGTGCTGCCGGCAGAGCCTTCTCACAGACCTCAAAGAGCGTGGTAACCGTGCAGCCTGATCCTTAGGGCTGATGATCTGCCGCAAAGTCAAGCGCTTCGACCCGCTCGCTGCCACAGGGCGATGCGCGAGTGCGCGCCTGTTGTGCACGTCAAGCTCCAAGATGCGGGCCCGGGCCGGCTGTGGCGGAGAGCTGCGCGGCGCGGCGCCCAACCCGCATGCGCCGCTCACAGGAGTCGGAGCGGCGCGCCGGCAACGCGGCGCACCGCCTCAAGACCGCGGCCGCCGATGCGCAGCGCGAGGCGGCCGCCGCCCGCGAGGCCGCCGAGCGCCGCGCGCAGGCACGCGGCGCGCTATTTGACGCGCTGCGGTGACCGTGGCCCATGCTGGCGCTGTCAGCCCTGACCGGTCTCACAGGCAGCCCTGACAACTTCTGGCAGATGCGTGTGCACAGCCGAGATGGGCCCGCCCCAAAAACGCGGCTTGGCGGCGGGCGCGGCACTGCAAGTGCGCTCGGGGACAGCGAGATGTTGGGCATCTGGCACAAGGCCTGTTCGCTCCGCCGACGCACCGGTAGGAAGGCAGCACCGGGTGCGCGCCGAACGCGCCCGCCTGGCGGCCGGCAGGAAGCGGAGAGGCGCGCGCAAGACGCGGCCGCCGGCCTCGGCGCCGCGGCGGAGCAGGCCGACGCGCTGCGCGGCGAGCTGGGCCGCATGCGCGCGGCGCTGGCGGTCCGGGAGGCCGCCGTGCTCGCGCGCCTGCAGGCGCGACGCCCCGCCGCGGGCGCGCCCGGCGGTGCGGGGGGTGCGGGCGCCCGCCGCCGGGCGGGCGCAAGGCGCCTTTGTGTGGGCGCAGCGCTGCATGCGAGCTGGAAAGCACGGCCGCTCTACCCGCACGGCCTCGTGTGCGCTGCTCTGTATTAAAACAACTGAGGCATGGTCTGACTGCAACAGCTGTGATGTAGACAGACTGATGCAGGCCTCAGACTTGGACCTGCAAGCGTGCTGCAGTGACAAACATTGCGGCGGCTGCACCCGCACACTGGCTCACCCTTGCACAACACATATGGCCCATGCCTATGTCTCACGCGCTCTGGAATAGCACAACACATGCGCCTGGCTGCGCAGGGCCAGGAGGACGCGCAGCAGCGCGAGCTGGCGGCCGCCGCCCTGGCAGCCATGCGCGCGCTGGCAGCCATCTCCGCCGCATGCGCGGCCGCCGGCTACGGCCGCGGCGACGCCGGCGCCGGCGAGCCCGAGGATGCCGAGTGGCTGGCGGACGGCGCCGGCGAGGCAGTGGCGTGCCAGGTGCCTGGGCGGGCCTGCGCCGGGCCTCGCTCGTGCTGTGGGCAAGCACAGTCCGGGCCGTTGCAAGCTGGCTCTTGCCTGGTCCAATAGATTGCTGCCCCAGCCACGTGCGCGCTCGCAGGCCATGAAGCGCGTCGTCGCGCTTTACTTTAAGAGGGTGCCCGTATATCCTACCCTGTGGAGCGCATCGCCGTGCGTCAAACATGCATGTCTGACCAGCGGCTGTCCCAGGCGCGCTGGCAGGCAGATGGCCGCGCGCGCGCGCGCCGCTGAATGCCGGAGCGCGCCCCGCGCCAGGTCGAGTCGCTCCTCAGGGGAGCGGCGCGGGAGCGGACTCGGGCCGACGCCGAGCACGAGCGGCTGCGCCATGAGCTGGCGGCGCTTCAGGTAATCTTCCATCTGCGTGCTGCACAGGCTTTGCAGTGACCGGCTTGAGGTTTGGGTTAGGACCCTACACTCTTGGTTGCACGCGTACTGTGTGTGCTGACTTGACTGACAACGCAACAAGCGACGCAGACCTCATGGGTCGGGCGCAGCTGCCCGTTCAGAAGCTTCTGTGCTCTTGGCACGGCACTAAGCAAACGGGGTCGTGCTCCCAGGCGAGCGGAGCGGCGCTGCAGGAGCAGCGGGACGCGCAGCGGCGCCGGGCGGAAGCCGACCAGGCGCGCGCGGCGGATGCCGAGGGCGCCTCGCGGCGCCTGCGAGCGCAGGCGCGATGCCCTGCATGCGCATGCAGGGATGCGGGCAGGGGCGGCCCGCTGAAGTGTGCTGTGCAGGCAGGCTCCCGCCCGCCTGCCCGCAGGCACTGGCAGCGCTGCGCCGCGAATGGTAAGGAGAAGATGCACTGCAGTTGTGGCCATGTGGCTGCCGGAAATAGTGCAGCATCCTGCAACCTGAAGCCAGACGACTGCCCCCCGTGCAGCAATGGCGCAGGCTTGCTTTCATGGGTGACAACACTCAGGGCCGGAGAGAGCAGCGTTGACTTATTTGAAAGAGCGCCGTATGGTGCAGGCTGAGGAGGCCGCAGCAGAGACCGCGGCCCTCAAAGCTGCGCTCGACGCCGCGCGCGAGCAGCTCGCGAGCGCGCGCTGGGCCGCGGCCGCCGCGGAGGAGCTGCAGAGCGACCGGGCGCTGGCCGCGAGCGCACACGCGGAGCAGGCGGGCCGCACGGAGGCGCAGGTCTGCGCGCTGGAGGCCTCGGTGGCTGCCCACGCGGGCCGCGCCAGGTGCGGCCGCACGAAGGATGTCAGCGCTTCATATTGAGCCCTGGTAACGCGGGTCTCCTCATGCGAGTGTACCTGGTCTGGGCGCCATCCGAGGGCAAGCTCGGGCGCGCCCATCGTGTGCCTGAGCATGCGCCGCGGGACCTTTGCATGGGGCTCTAGATCCGTTGGTACAAGGTGCGATGGACAGTGTTTCGCTTATGCGTAGCATGGACTGGCCGGTGACGAGCGGGGGACATGCCTTTAGTGCGGCAGATTGGCGCCTTGGCGAGCATGATGCATGGTTATGCTGACTGCCGGCGCGTTCGTGCAGCGCGCTCGATGAGGCGGCCGCGCGGCAGGCGGCCGCGCAGGCGGCGCAGCAGGCGGCCGCGTCGGCGCTGCAGCAGCAGCTGGTGAGCTCGCGCGCGCCCTCTGGGCATGCGCGCGGGGCGCCCTGGCAGCATCTCCGCGCCGCCTCTGTGACGCTGCATGCTGTGAACGGTGCGGCGTGCTGGTCATCCACAGACCATGCGCATGCGCGATGCAGCAGGTGCCTCATTCGCATGCAGAAAGCAGCGGTGCTCTCTACCTGAGCGCCTGGAAGGACGTGGCACTGCGCAGCAGCGCTGAGCGCAGGCGCCTGCGCGGCAGGAGGCGCAGGTCGAGATGGCGCAGCAGGCGGCCGCGGGCGCCGCGCGCAGAGCGGCCGCCGCGGAGGCCGAGGCCGCGCGGCTGGCGGGCGCGGCGGCGGCGGCCCCCCCCCCCCAGCGCGCCGCCCCCCCCCGGGCCCCCCCCCCACCGGCTCCGCACTGCGGCGGCGGTGCGGCGGCATCTGCAGGGAGGGGGGGGAAGGCATGCACCATGGCAGGTTGTCGGGAGAACTTCACAAAGTTCTGAGCTTCCTTCCGCCTGTCAGTCATGGCACGTTCTCATCCCATAGAGAGCAAGGCTGGCAGCCACTTTCCCGGTCCGCATGGAGGCCCGCCCCGCCTGACGCACCCTGCCTCATGCATGGGCGGCAGGCGCCCTGCCGGCCGGCACGGCGGACCTGGTGGCTGCGCTCGAGGCGGCCGCTGCGGACGCGACCGCGCTGCAGGACATGCCGCCGCACGGCCTGGAGCGCCATGGCGAGTCGCTCCGGCTGGGACTGGCCTGCCTGGGCGCCGCGGCGGCCGCCGGCGGCCGCGCGCGCGCCGCCGGCCCTGCTGCGGTCGCTGCGGCCGCTGCCGCCGCCGCCGCCCGGCTCGAGGCTGCGCTGGCCGCGGTCGGCGCGGAGCGGCCGCCCGAACAGGCATGCGCGGCAAGCAGGCGCATCAGTGAGTTCGGGGGTCCACAAAATGCCCGTGCAGGAAGTGCTGCACTGTATGGCATGGCGGCAGGAGGCGCCTGTCTGCTTGGATGTGTTTTGCCGCTTTTCTATTAGAATGAATAGTACACCGTGTGCTGTTCACACTCGGAGTCAGGCCCGCCAGTGGGTGAGACCCGCCTCCGGCAGACGGCGGTGGAGCACCATGGGCATGACAGTGGAGCAGCCGCCACCGGAGACGACAGCGCAACCACGCAGCGTCTTGCAAGCGCGGCGGCCGCGGCAGCGCTCACAATCGGCGACATGGCGACGCGCTTGGCGGCTGCGCAGCGCCAAGTCAGGCAGATGCAGGTGCGGCGGCAGCGCGTCTATGTGGGCGGCTGGACTGTGGCTGTCGGACTAATCTGCATGGGTCGTGTTGGACGCTGCCAGTCTGCCGAAGGGGTGGGAGCCTCGCAGCGCCCAAATGTGGCGTCATGCATCGGCAGCATGCGAGTGCGGGTCGCGGTAAACATTGGCGCCCCGTGACGCGTCAGAGCTTGTGTGCCACTAAATGTACTTGAGCATGTGTGCGTTGGGCCATGGAAGCCTGGGCCTCATTCATACTCAAGCCCTTATAGGGTCAGCAGCACTGACCATGTTCTGCATGCGCAGGGCACAGGCGCCGGCCGCGACGCTGACGCGGAGCAGCTGCGGGCAGCGGCAGAGGACATGGCTGAGCGGGCGCGCGCCGCGCAGCGCGCTGCGGAGCAGCAGGCGGCTGAGGGCTCCGAGGCGCGGCGCGCAGCCGCCGGCGCCGCTGCGCAGGCCGCCGCCCTCAGGTGCAGCCCTTCATAGGCCCTGGGTGTGCCCCAGGGTGCTCGTCGGGCGGGAGCGCGCCTGCATTCAGCAGACGGGCACGCCCGGAGGCTGTACCTGGATAGCCGGCGGACGAAGTGCGGCTGGGAGGGCAGTGTGCAGCGTGGCCTACACGCCGCCTGCCTGCCGCGGCAAGCCAATGCCTGTCAGCCTTGCAACACGGCTGATGCAACACAGCACCACGAGCTATATAGGGCTATGTGCGCCCCTGCAGGCGCGGGCTGGACGAGCAGACAGCCGGCCGCGCTGCCGCCGAGGCCGCTGCGCGCGGCCTGCGTGAGGAGCTCGGCCGCGCGCGCGACGAAGCGAAGGCCGCCGGCATGGCCACGGCCGCCGCTGAGCGCGCGCTGGCGGCCGCGCGCGATGAGGCGCGCGCTGCGCGTGCGGCCGCCGCCGAGATGGAGACTGAGGTGCGCATTACCACTGTTCCCAGGACACACTAGCATGTGACGAAATGACTTCGTAACTCAAGGTCTGGACTCGCATACATTGCATGTGGGTCATGAGCACTCCCAGTGCACTGCAGTAGTGCAAGGCTGCCTGCGCCTGCGCCTGCGCAGGCCGCGGCGGCGCGGCAGGCCGAGGCGGCAGCGCGCGCAGCGGCCCGTGAGGCCGCGGCCGACGCGGCCGCCGCGGCTGCGCTGCGGCAGAC